>ERZ824480.3651-NODE-3651-length-10264-cov-2.937408_pt1 | contig 10264 bp, 8 predicted proteins | sample MGYA00519861_ERZ824480 | MGnify/ENA primary metagenome ERZ824480 (study PRJEB31778, sample SAMEA3449152) | human gut metagenome | biome: human gut; feature: human-associated habitat; material: faeces | place: United Kingdom | collected 2010/2012 ...
GCTGAAAAGCCAATATGGGATAATAATAGGTGATTTCACAAGAATAGCCTATGGATGTGTTATTATGGATACTAATATGCATTTTATAAAGGATATAGAAACAGGTAGGATAGGGAGAGTGACCGGACCTATTGTAATTGGACAACGTTGCTGGCTTAATCCGGGAACTGTGGTTTCCAAAAATGCTGTTGTACCGGATTACACCATTACCGGAAGAAATAGCTTGGTTAATAAGGATTATTCGGAACAATATACTTCCCATGCATTTATAGCAGGGGCACCTGCAAAGCCGGTTAGCTATCATGTGCAGCGAATATTTAGTAATCAGATGGAGGGAGATTTGAGGAGATATTTTGAAGAAAACGGAACCCGGATTGTGTTTCAGGGAGTGAAAGGTGAGGAAGAGGATCCATACGAAGAGATTGTTGGAATGTTCTGTTATAATTATTAGCTGAAATAAGTCAATTGGTTTATTCTCTGCTTGAGCGGAAATTTAAAGATGACTTTACGGATAGAAAAATTTGTACCATTCCGGTTTTGTAAGAGGCAATTGGAGCTGACCGGATTGTCTGCTCTGACAGGTAAGAACTGGCGTTATAGCAGTAGCGGAAAAGCCTCTCTGTATCATTGTTTGAAATCTTTGAATATTCAGGGAAAGTTGTTGATGCCTGTTTATATGTGCAGCTCTGTTAAGCCCGTGTTGAGGCGTCTGAAGATTAGTCCCATATATTATGATTTATCAGAAACTGATCTGAATGCTGATGTTGAGGATATAAAAAAGAAAATTTTACAACATCCTGATGTTTCCGGTATTTTAGTGGCAGGTTTGTATGGAAATCCGGTCGATTATCCTGGAATTGAAAAAATATGTAAGGACTTTGGTATTAAGTTGATTGATGATGCTGCACAGAGTTTTGGAGCCAAGCTGAATGGACGTTTGGCGGGAACTTGGGGAGATGCCGGTTTTTTTTCCTTTTCTCCCGGGAAATCCACACCGGGCCATTTGGGATCTTTTTTTTGGACATCGAATAGAAATTATTCTTTTAAAAGAAAGAATCACTGGGGGTTGCATGTATTGGCTTATTTGAATTATTATTTTAACAGGTATGAGATATATACTTATAAGAGATACAGGATTTTTGTATTATTTTCCTATTTATATTTCTATTTGCAAAAACGGGTAGATATGGTATTTGATTCTATGAATCGTTTTGAGAGTAGAATTTTAGGTGGTATTCTATATGCGAATTTTAAGCAGACTTTTCGTTGTGAGTTTTCACAGTTGATTCATAAAGCGTTTGAAAACAGCCATTTTTTCAGGATAATAACCCGGGGGGCGGAAGGAACCAATAACCATAAAATTGTTCTGGTTGCCCGGGATGAAGATGTGGCAACGGAAATGGTGAGTTTTCTGACCGGAGCCGGAATTTATGTTGCTTCCGGATATGATTTGATGGAGTATTCTGCAGATGTCCCTACTGCAAAGAGATTGTATAAAAGGGTATTGGAGTTGCCGTTGGAGAATGATCGGAGTAAGTTGGATTATACAATAGAAAATTTGAGGTTATATGAATGTAGCTGCCATAACAATCACTTATAATGATGATTATAAGTTCACCGAATGGCTTGGACATTATCAGGAATACAAGGATGAGTTGTATTTGCATATTGTAGTTGATAATCATTCGTGTGAGGAATATGCAAGTAAATTAAGGACTTTTTTTCCTTGCTCTAAGATTATCAGGCGTAGCTCTAACGGAGGCTGTACGTATGCATATAATGATGGGATAAAGGTGGCTTTAGCTGATAAAAATGTGGATGCCATTTTGTTAATCGGTAATGATATTCGGTTACCGGCAGGAGAATTGACAAAATTGTATCATTTTTTGTATCGTGATGAGGGATTGGGAATGGTAGCTCCTGTAGTTTTGAAGAAGGATTCGGAAGTGATTGAGAGTGTCGGATGTTTTATTAGCAGATATTTGTTTTTGAAAGAACCTTATGTCGGTTCAGTCTGTGATGCTCTTGGTTTTAACAGTTTTGTTTGTGAAACAGTTGCGGGCGGAATGAATTTAGCGCGGAGGGAATTTTATGAGCAGGTTGGTTTACAGGATAATTTGCTTTTTATGTATTCCGATGAGGTTGATATGGGGTTAAGAGCTAAGAAATTGGGAGTCAATTTGGCGGTTACAACTGAAGCTAAAGCCTGGCACCAACATCTCAATGCCGGAGGGGGAAAACATCGGATGTTTTATACCTCTTATCTGATGGGGCGTAATAAGGTGTATCTGGCTAAAAAGCATTTTGGTTTTTGGCGGAGTGCGGAGCAATTGGCATTTCATTCTTTTTTATTTTTCAAAGGTGTTGTCGGAAATGTTTTTCATAAAGAGAAACTGATGCATCAACTTTATTTTATCAGAGGCTCATGGAATGGTTTTACGGGGGATATGGAATTAGGAAAAATAATTAAAGATTTTAAGCCTGATGAGGATAACAAAGGATTATAGCGAAATCGCAGAAATTACGGGTGGTGAGGTGTTGGCTACTCCTGAATATTTGCAAGCCCAGGAGGTTGAGGATTGGGGGTATATCGTGCATGATTCGTTTGTACTCCCTTTTTACATCAAAAAGAAATTGTTTTTCAGGTATTTATTGTTTACTCTGGGAGATTCCGGAGTTACAACGGAGGACAGGATAAGTTACCTTTTGAATGAAGTTACCGGATTTATCAAAAAGAATTTACCGGTAGATTTTATTCTGACACAACATGTCACAGCTTTGTTCAGTTGTTGTCCTCAAGGTTCGGTAAATTGTTTTTTTGGTTCTTACGTGGTGGACTTATCTTTGGATGAGGATGCGTTGTTTGCCAATTTACATACGAAACATCGTAATGTTATAAAAAAAGCTGAAAAAGATGGCGTAAGGGTGAGTTGTGGGGTAGAAAACCGGGGTGTTTGTGAAGCTTTGATACAGTCAACCTTGGAACGCCAGCATATCGGGCTTCTCAGTCAAGGTATGCTGGAGGGTTTATCAAGAGTGAAACATATTGATTATTGGGTTGCGAGTTTTGAGGGAGAACTTCAGGGGGCTGCAATTCTGTTATGGAGTGAAAATCGTTCTGCCTATTATATGTTTGGCGGCTCTGCCGTTAAGCCGCATGCCGGTGCCATGAATTTATTGCATTGGTCTGCCATGAAGCTTATGAAGGAACGCGGTGTGAAGTATTATGATTTTGTCGGGGCGCGTATCAATCCGGATGAAGGAAGTAAATATGAAGGAATACAGCGTTTTAAGAGCCGTTTCGGAGGAGAATTGAAAAAAGGGTATCTCTGGAAGATGCCGCTAAATAAATTCAAATATAAGCTATTTTGTTGGTTGGTTGCTGCTAAACAGGGCAGGAATTATTGTGGGGATGTCATAGATCAGGAACGGAAAAGGGGTAATTATTGATTGGTATGGCTGATTGTCTGCTGACTTTGGATTATGAGCTTTTTTTTCAGAAAAGTGGTGATGCTTCTGTTTCTCTTTTGAAGCCGACGGCTGAGCTGTTGGAGGTGTTGGAAAGGATTGGTGGGAAAGCTGTTTTTTTTGTTGATACGATTTATTTGAATCTGCTTAAAAAATCGGAGATACCTCAGGATGCGGAGTTGTATGGGAAATTTGAAAGCCAGCTTCAGGAAATTGTAATCCGTGGACACCGGATTGAGTTACATCTCCATCCTCATTGGCTGGATGTCCGTAAGGAAAATAATGAATGGGTATTTCAGTCCTATAAGCATTATAAACTGAATAGTTTGACCGAAGAAAAGATTATTGAGTTGTTTCAGGAAGGGGTGGAGCTTCTGAATCATATTGCACGGAAAGCTGTTCCCGATTATGCAGTTTGTGCCTTTCGTGCCGGGGGATGGTGTGTTGAGCCATTTGAAAAATTGCGTTCTGCTTTTCAGATTTGTGGAATAAAAGTCGATTCTTCGGTGGTTCCCGGAATGCGATTAGACGGAGAAGTGCATGCTTTGGATTATTCCGGACTAAAGTCTAACGCATTTTACAGGTTTTCGGATGATGTGCGGATTCCTGATAAAAATGGAAAGACAATAGAGTTGCCTGTCAATGGTTATTATATGTCACGGTGGGAAAAAATAGCATTTGCACTGGGACGCAAAATGAACCGGAAAAATGCTGAAATATTTGGTGATGGAAAAGGCATAAGTGTTATTGCTGCTGTTTCTGTCCGGAAGCGTTTCATGTCTTTCCTGCAAAAAGGGAAATATTTTAATCAGTTTATGCTAGACGGATATATAAATTCGGTCCTGATTGAAAGAAAAGTATCCCAAAGCGAATTACCGTTTGTCAGTATAGTAGCCCATCCTAAAACATTAACTCTTTCTTCATTGCGTGCTGTAGAATATTTAGCTGCAAAGGGCCATCATTTTCGTTCTCTTACGGAGATTTTGGAGAAATATGAAATTTAGTACGAAAATAAGTTATAGCGGCTGGATTCGGAATTTAGTTTTTCTGGCGGTTATAGTTTTGTTTGCTTTCGATGTAAGGACATTTTTGGGGAATGTGCTTCCTATCAGTGTTATAACGTCCGGGGTTTTTCTGATATTAACAGCGTGTTTTTACTTCCTTTTTTTATTTCCTTACCGGGATCAGATAGCTAAGGTCAACATCGGGAATCTGGACATTTTGATGTATGTTTTTATGTTTTGGTATGGGATGAGAATGGTCTATAATATATATCTGGAACAGATAGAACAGACGACATTTGCCAATCGGAGTACGTATATTATATATTATATTTTCTTGTGTATACTTCCTTATTTGCTTTGCCGTTGGATTAATTGGAGGCTTGTCAATTTAAAAAAGATGCTTTGGACACTTTTTTCCCTTTTTGGTCTCGGTTTATTGGTTTCTTTGAAGGCAGTGATAGCTTTGGTGATGAGTGGGGAAAATGCTTTTGAAGGTAGGTTTGAGGCTAATCAGCTTTTAGATACAATCGGATATGGACATCTGGCTTTAACTTTTGTATTGATTTGTTTTAGCCTGATGGGTTTTTATTCCGGGAAATGGCGCTGGTTGTTAGTGATACCTTTAAGTTTTGGGCTATTTTCAATGGGAATTGCTAATTCAAGAAGTCCGTTTGTTGCCCTTTTTGCTATTCTTGGTATTTTTTGTTTTATGCGGATTAACTTGAAGACAATCCTGGGGATTTGTATCGTAGCTCTCTTGCTTATTTTGAATATTGGACATATTGATCTTTTTTTTCAGGAATATTTGAATAGTAATTTTATTTCCCGACTGATGACGATTTTCACATTTGACGTAGAAAATGCGTCAGGAAGAGGAGCTTTTTATCAGGAAGGAATCCGGATGTTTATGGAACATCCGGTTTTCGGAAGGTCTATATTGTTGATGGGTGATTTGCGGGGAGGTTATGTTCACAATATGATTATAGAGGTGTTCATGGCTATCGGGTTACTCGGTGGAGTACTATTCCTGTATATTAATTTTAAAGTTTTCCAGTATGCTTACAGGTTACTGAAACTGAATAGCAGATACAGCTTTTTTGCCTTGATTTTTATTCAATATTTTATATTTCTTCAATTTTCAAGAAGTATCTCTCTTTTACCTGTCTACTGGACTGCGCTTGCCTGTGTTTATTCCGGTTATTTATTAGAAAAATATAATGAAAATAGCGATAGTCACAGCTTACTATGAGCCAATACCTGCTCCGAGAGCTTTCCGTGCGGCCGAGTTGGCCCGGGAATTTGTACGACGGGGGTATGAGGTCAGTGTTTTTAATACGACTTCTGTTATCAGGGACGGCGTGAATGTATCCCGGGCTACGGGAGGGGTTAAATTGGTAAATCTGGATATAATCCGGATGCAACAGGATTCTCCAAAAGCCGGAAATAGAACAAAAGAGAAATGGTATAAATCTGAATTCAGAAAATATCTTTTTTATTTTACAACCAATACCTGGTTGAAGATTTTATTCGGATTAAAACGGAAACTCGTTTTTAATGAACAGTATGATCTGCTTATTTCAATTGGCTTACCTTTTACTGTTCATTGGGGAGTCAGTTCTAAAATAAAGGACCGGCAGGTTGCGCGGTGTTATGTTGCTGATTATGGTGATCCTTTTTCGAGGTTTAATCATAGTATAAAAGTAGCTAAATATTTTCAATGGATTGAAAAAAGAGTACTTCGCAGGTTTGACTACGTCACTGTTCCAACCAGCCGGGCTGTGTCCTCTTATCTTTGGTTAAAGGAGGAAAAGAGCATAAAAGTTATTCCGCAAGGGTTTAATTTTGACGATATACGTTTGGCCGAATATCAAAGGAATCCGATTCCGACTTTTGGGTATGCCGGTTTATTTTATTCAGATATACGAAATCCCAAAAATTTGTTTGAATTTTTATGTTCCTTGGATTTTGATTTCCGTTTTGTCATCTATACTAATTTATCCAGTGCTGACAGCTATTCTTGTCTGGAACCATATGTCCGGAAGTTGGGTGCTAAGTTGGAATTAAGGCATAGTATTCCGCGTTTAGATTTGATCTATTGTTTAAGTTCAATGGATTTTATCGTTAATGTAAACAATGCTTCTGAAAATCAGATTCCCAGTAAATTGATTGATTATAAATTGAGCGGACGTCCTATTTTTTCTTTGTCCCAAAATAATTTTGATTCTCAAAAATTTGTCCGCTTTTGTGCCCATGAATTTACCGGAGAAGAAAAGATCGATATTTCCGGTTTCGATATTAGAAATGTGGCCAGTCAATTTGAAGAATTGGTAAAATAAAATTCTTACATCATAATGATTATTGAAGCTTCTCAGATTAATTCTAACGGCGGAATTGTCTTATTGGAACTTTTGCTAAGGCATTTAAGCTGTTGCAATACGAAAGTCTTGGTATATATTGCTTATGAGGCTGTTTATGAAAGATTGAAGAAGTATCAGTCAGATTCAATAATCCTCCAACGTACCAGCCCTTGGGCTACTTTTTTCAGATATATGCGGAAGCGGGATAAGGTGTTGTATTTTTGTAATTTACCTCCTTTTGTGAGAAACCGGGATTCTGTTTTTTATATTCATAATCTTTTTTTTGTAAATAAACCCCGATGGACTAAGGATGACAGTACGTTAAGTCTGAATTTGCGGAAGTTTGTTTATTATCTCTGGATTAAATTATTCATCAATAAGGTTACTGTGACCGGATGTCAAACAGTAGAAATGCAGAGGTTGTTGAATGAGAATTTTGGAAAGCCGGCTTTGTTGTTACCATTTTATGAGGAAGTAAAGGTGGTAGAAAATACCCGTGAAAAGGAATTTGACTTTTTTTATCCCGGTTCATCGGATAATCATAAAAATAATGTTCGTTTACTGGATGCAGTAGCAAAGGCCCTTGAACAGGTGAAGTTCAGGATAGCCCTGACCCTTGATGACAGAAATCCGAAATTACTGGAGATGATAACCAGAATAAATTCTTTGTATGATTTTCATCCTGTAGTCAATTTGGGCAAAATTTCACATGATGAGGTCTTCGAAATTTACGGAAGGTCGAAAGCATTATTATTTCCTTCATTAAAAGAATCCTTGGGTTTACCTTTAATTGAAGCTAATCAGTTAGGATTAAAAGTATTAGTATCTAATCTGCCTTTTGCTAATGATATTTTAGTGAACCCCATCACTTTTGATCCTAAAAGTTCAGACTCTATAGCAACTGTTATAATGAATTTTTTACAAGGCACTTACGATGAAGTTGTTCAATCTCTGAAGCTTTCAAATAAAATAAAAGAATTATTGGATTTTTTGAGATAAGTTATTTTAAATATATTCTTAATGTTGGTTACGGCTCCAATTGTTGTTTATAAGACAAATGTGTTCGAATTAGAAAAGGTTTTGAAAAGTACTATTTCTTCTATCGTTAATATTATATATCTTGTGGATAATTCTCCTTTAAATGAATCTTTGGACAGTTTTAGAAATTTTTCTCCCAAAATATGTTATATTTCTAATCCTATAAATACCGGTTTTGGAGCAGGGCATAATTTGGCTATACAGAGAGCGTTGGAAATTAATTCAGATTATCATATTGTGATAAATCCAGATATTTATTTTGAATGTGGGGTGATAGAGAAGTTGACGCTTTTTATGAATTCTTATGAAGATGTAGGTTTAGTAATGCCTAAAGTATTGTATCCTAACGGAGAATTGCAATATTTGTGCAAGTTATTACCAACTCCATTTGATTTATTAGGAAGACGCTTTTTACCCTGTAAAAAATATATTAGATATAGAAATGAAAGATATGAACTACGGTTTTTGGGATATGATAAGGAGATGGAAGTTCCTTCATTGTCCGGTTGCTTTATGTTCATACGAGTTTCTGTATTAAAACAGATTGGTGGATTTGATGAACGTTTTTTTATGTATGCGGAAGATTTGGACCTTTGCCGTCGGATAGGACAAGTGTCGAAAACAATGTATTATCCGGGAGTCTGTGTATTTCATGGGTATGCCAAAGGGTCTTATAAAAATAAGAAATTGCTTAAATATCATATTTGTTCTATTATAAAATATTTTAATAAATGGGGATGGTTTTTTGATTCTAAAAGAAGGAAAATCAATAGAGGTATATTAACACAATATGATAAACGATGAAAGGCATCGTTTTAGCCGGAGGGTCTGGGATCCGCTTATATCCTATTACAAAAGGGGGAAGCAATTACTTCCGATTTTCGATAAGCCGATGATTTATTATCCGGTGTCGGTGCTGATGTTGGCAGGGATTCGGGAGATATTGATTATTTCAACCCCTCAGGATTTACCCGGATTCCGGCGATTGCTGGGGGACGGATCGGATTACGGGGTGCGTTTCGAGTATGCAGAACAGCCGAGTCCGGACGGGCTGGCACAGGCGTTTATCATCGGGGAGAAATTTATAGGGGAAGATTCGGCTTGTCTGGTACTGGGCGATAATATATTTTATGGTCAGAGTTTTACACGGATGCTGCTGGAGGCGGTGAGGACGGCAGAGGAAGAACAAAAGGCGACGGTTTTCGGTTATTGGGTGAATGATCCGGAACGGTATGGCGTGGCGGAGTTCGACAAAGAGGGGAATGTGTTGAGTATCGAAGAGAAACCTGCACAGCCGAAATCCAACTATGCAGTGGTGGGGTTGTATTTTTATCCCAAAATAAAAATCGTTTGGGCTTTACCTGAGAATTCGTGTGATATTATCAATTAAAATATGGAACTAATTGAAACCTGTATACCGGGTGTTGTCATCGTGCAACCCCGTATTTTCGGTGATGAACGCGGCTATTTTTTTGAGTCGTTTTCACAGCGTGATTTCGAACGGCAGGTATGTAAAACCGTTTTTGTCCAGGATAATGAGTCGAAATCGTGTTACGGTGTGGTGAGGGGGTTGCATTTCCAGAAACCTCCGTATGCCCAATCCAAACTGGTGCGGGTGGTGAAAGGTCGTGTACTGGATGTGGCGGTGGATATCCGTAAGGGATCGCCTACATTCGGGAAGCATGTTTCCGTTGAATTAACGGAGGAGAATAAACGGCAGTTTTTCGTTCCGCGGGGATTTGCCCATGGATTTGCGGTATTGAGTGCGGAGGCCGTGTTTCAGTATAAATGCGATAATTTTTATGCACCGGAAAGTGAGGGGGCTTTGGCCTGGGACGATCCGGATTTGGGAATCGACTGGCGGATTCCGGCCGCTAAGGTGATCCTTTCTGAAAAGGACAGACACCATCCATGCCTGAAAGATGCCTGTGATTGGTTTGACTATAATGTGAATCTCTATGAATAGGATATTGGTGACCGGAGCCAACGGACAGTTGGGGAATGAGATGAGGCGGCTGGCTGTATTCTGCTTTCGGGAATAATTTTGTAAAGACCATACAGCGTTTGACACTGGAAAGGGAGCAGTTGAATGTCGTATTTGACCAGGTGGGAACGCCGACTTATGCCGCCGACCTGGCCGCTTTGATCGTTCATGTCCTTGAAACAGGAAAATCAGGCAACATCAGGGAATTTACCATTTTTCCAATGAGGGCGTGTGTTCGTGGTATGATTTTGCTAAAGAGATCGTTGCTTTATCGGGAAATACTTGTGACATCCGGCCGTGCCATTCGGATGAGTTTCCGGGTAAAGTAAAACGTCCGGCTTTCTCAGTGCTGGATAAAACAAAAGTGAAACGGGATTTTCAGACCTCAGTGAGATAAAAATATTAGGGTTGAT
>ERZ824480.3653-NODE-3653-length-10251-cov-4.966457_pt1 | contig 10251 bp, 8 predicted proteins | sample MGYA00519861_ERZ824480 | MGnify/ENA primary metagenome ERZ824480 (study PRJEB31778, sample SAMEA3449152) | human gut metagenome | biome: human gut; feature: human-associated habitat; material: faeces | place: United Kingdom | collected 2010/2012 ...
ATGACAGCATCTCCTTTCCGCTCCCGATTGGATGTCCCCCGTCGGCGTGGCGTTGCCGGCGGAGCCCTCATCGTATTGATGTGTTGTCCTGTTGGTCGCGCAAAGGATGCTTTGCATGTTTGCGTCACGGCAACTTTAATCGCGCGTCGGGGCGCGACACGCGGTGTTGATATCACGAACGCATCAATTTTCATAACGTTCATAAACGACGGTGATATATCGGTGTATCAGATGGGGTGACGAGCCGGAGTCGGGTGGTGCCGGGACGATATCGGGTGGGGCTGGGCCGTGCCGGGGCGATGTTCGTCGGGCAAACGCCGCCGCGGACGCGGCATCGCCGGCCGGCCGGTGAATGTGGGACAATGAAAGACAGACATCACGAGTCCCGCAGGAAGGCCGCATATGCCGACAACCACCATACATTTCGTCCGCCATGGCAAGGTATACAATCCCGACCATCTGTTGTACGAGCGGCTGCCCGGATTCCACCTGTCCGACCGCGGCATGCGCATGGCGCAGGCGACGGGCGCATACATCGCAGCCGACCCCAGGCTCAACACGGTTGCCGCGGTGTATTCGTCCCCGCTGGAACGCACCTGCGAAACCGCCGGTGCCATTCTCGACGCGCTCAACCCGGTACGCGCCGGGCGTGGGGAGGAGCCGCTGGAACTCATCACCGACCCGCGTGTGATCGAAGCGGGCAACGAGTTTCGCGGCAAGCGCATCGGACATGGCAAGGGCGCGCTGTGGCGCGACGGCAACTGGAAGCTCGTGCTCAACCTGTGGAAGCCGAGCTGGGGCGAAAGCTACCAGTCGATCGCGCATCGCATGCAGGACTTCGCCCTGGAGAAAGTGGCGGAATATCCCGGCAAACAGATCGTGGTGGTCAGCCACGAATCGCCGATTTGGAGCTACCGGCACATGCTGGAAACGGGGCACCCCGAACACAACATGCTGTTGCGCCACACCGCGCTCGCTTCTATCACCTCCATCACTTACGATTGCAATACCGGGAAAATAATGTCCATTACGTACGCCGATCCGGCGGCGGACGTCGAATAATGTGAACCAAAACATGCGGTGGCTCAATCGCGGTCGGGGATGACTGCGGTTCGGGCCGGCCGCACGATATACAAGGAGAAAGTATGTCTTTTGTATACGACCAGAAGGTCGTCGACTCGATGTACGGCTCGCACGTGGTCTCCATGGCAGTTGACTACGGTGTCGATCTGGTCAAGATGTGGCCGTTGCAAACGAACCAGGAACTGGAAAACGATGTCAAATATGCGGAGAACCTGCAGGTGCGTGTCACGCACGCGTTCGCACGCATTCTCACCGGTCAGGATGTTACGATGCCTGACGCCGAATTCGTCTACGAGGGGGCCGATGAGATTCCTGGCCGTCCGCAAAGCATCGTAGACACGCTGCTTGCTGCCAATGACGCCTACGATACGATGGCCGGTTACTCGGAATCCGGCGATGTGCAGCTGATTTTCGATGCCGCCGAAGCTTTAGGTGTTGACTGGGATTCGCATGTCGAGGCCGCAGTCCGTGAGACGGTTGTCTCCGTGGAGGCTCAGGTTGAGGCCGATGCCGAGGCTGGCGGACGTTTGGCGGCTTCCGGCGAGCCGGCTGATGTGGCCGTCCGTTTCGCCACCGCGCTCGCCGTATGCGATGCGCTGCTGAACGTGGTGAGCGGGCATGCCGAGACGGTTGGCTTGGTTGGTCCGGCTGTTGCTGATGCCGCTGATGTTGCTGACGAGGCCCGGGCCACCGCCATCGTAACGTTGCCGATTCTGCTGTACGTCAACGAATTACGTGAGCAGTGCTCGATTCCGCGCATCTGCCTGACCGACCAGCAGATTCTTGATCTGATTGATACGCGTGCCAATGCCGGTGACACCCTGACCGCCACCGCCGAATACATTGCCCCGCTGGCCGGTGCCGAATGGACCAAGCACCGCGACGATGTGCTCTGGAACCCGGACGAAGCCAAGAAGAAGGCCAAGGAAGAAGACGAAAAGCGCAACAAGGAGGCCTTGGCCGCCAAGTTTGCGCACATTAAAGATGACCCCGGCAAAGAAACCGTGGAGTTGTGAGAATCAAGGCAGCTTAGCCCGCCTGATCGGTTCTCTTACCCCTGCTCGCGATTCCTCCGTGCCAAGGAAATCGTCTATGTGGTGAAGAACATCGCTTACGCAACGGAAGAAGAAACACTTATGGGCAATGGCGTCAATCTGCGCACGCTCACCAATGACGGCGGTAGCGCGGTAATCAGCGATTACGGGGCGCATCTGCTGCGCTGGGCCCCGGCGGGGCAGCCGGATGTAATCTGGACGCCCCGCACATGGCATTTCGAAGCCGGTCAGCCGGTTGGCGGGGGAGTGCCGGTGTGCTTCCCCTGGTTCGGGCCGGGGTTTGTGCATGGCGGGCAGACTGCGAAGCGACCGATTCATGGGTTCGCACGATTGCGCCAGTGGGCGCTGGACGAAGGGGCGTTTACCGGTGCCCGTGTGCGGTATGTGCTGGATTCCGAACGACTGACGGCTGGCGAAGTGCCATGGATCGAGGATGAACCCAACGTGCGTTTCCATGCCGCATACGAGGTGTGTGCCAGCGATACGCTGACGATGACGCTGACCGTTACCAACACGGGAGGTGAGCCGATGTCGTATGAGGCGGCGCTGCACTCGTATCTGCATGTCGGCGATGTGCTCGGCGCGCGGCTGGTCGGTTTGCGGGGTGCAACATATCTGGATGCCACGGAAGCCGGATTCCCGCCAAAACTACAAGAACAGCCATCGGTGATGTTCGGCGATCAGCCGGTGGACCGTGTGTATTATTCCGATGCTGCACTGGAATTGCAGGACCATGTGCTGGGTCGTGTGATTCGCATCGGCAAGACCGGCTCGCCGCAGACGGTGGTGTGGAATCCCGGAGAGCAGGGCGGCAACGCCATTGCCCATGCCAAGACGGGTGAATGGCGTGGCTTTGTGGCCGTGGAGGCAGCGGCGTGCCGAGACCGTATCGTTGCCCTTAGTCCGGGTGAATCGTATATGCTTTCGCAGTCCATTGCCGTGATGCCGTTGGGGTAGTTGGCTGAATACAGTGCCGATAATACAGTGCCGAGAATGATGAAGCCCTACTCGCGTTGAGTAGGGCTTCATCATTGGTTGCGGGGAACTTCTTCAACGGAAGTTCACCGATATCGGTTACTGGCCTTGCCGGGGTTTCTGGGCATTGTCGCCGGCGGGAGCCGTGTGCTCAGAAGGTGTTGCGGATTCGTCGCCGGCGTTTTGAGGCATCGGCGGAACCTGGCCGTACTGTGGGGCCGGGGCCTCCGGTTGGCCGTACTGCGGGGCCGGCACCTGACCGTAATCAGGTGCGGGTGCAGCCGGCTGGCCATAGTCGGGGGTTGGCATGGGCGGCTGGCCGTAAGCCGGGGCCGGCTGGTTGAAGCCGGGTGCGGGCGCGTTCGGAGCGGCGAAATTCGGGGGTACAGGCGTGCTGTATGGTGCGCCGTAAGCACCCTGAGGCATGGGGGTTGCCGCCGCGCCATCGTCAAAACGTGCGCCCTCCGGCTTGCTGGGAAGAGCCATGAACACGATATAGACAACGCAGCCGGCCAGCGTAATCAACGCACCAATGACCGCCGCGCCAAGACCGCCGGCGGCCATGCTGCCATAACCATAGTCATAACTGCCAAGGCTCCTGAACCCGCCGTACAGTGCCGCACCACCGCCGATAATCATGATGATAAGGCCGATAACCATCGCGATATAGAAAATGGCAACCCACCAGCCAGGCTTGTTCGTGTCATGCAGACGGCGGACGGAAAGTGCCAGGGTGGGGATTAGGGTCACCAGACCCCAAATGGTGGCGAGGAAGCCAAGCTTTTCATCTGTGGCGGTGTTGAGGATGTCCAGCACTATATTGATGCCGAAAGCGGCCAGCACCCACCACCAGAATTCACTGCGGGACGCGCGGCCCTTGAACACCGTGTACTTCTTCCAGAAGCGCAGGAAGGCTTCTTGGAAGGAGCATCCGTAGTAAGGCTTATCCAGCGGCACAGTGGCAGTGGGCGCGGCGTATTGGCCGTAAGACGGCGGAACCGGGCCGTAAGGATTGCCATCGGGGGCCGGTGTGCCGTACGCCGGTGCGGATTGACCGTAGGTGTTGGCGTCGGGCGCGGGCTGACCGTAGGTTGGTACGGCCTGGCCATAAGAGTTCGCGGTCGGAGCAGGCTGACCGTATGCCGGCTGTCCGTAAGCGGGCTGCGCCGGCTGTGAGGGCTGCGCCGGGGCCGGTGCGCCATACTGCGGTACGGGATTAGGTGTGGGCGTACCGTTGGCCTCAGGCTGCTGAGGCAAAGGCACATTGTTGGGATCAGACATTGATTCCCCTTTCATAAGACCTATGTGTCACATCATATTCTTCCATTGCATGAGTGGAAAACTCAACAATTGCGCCAAATAATGTCCAAAGTTGTGGTGAATGCACTGGAAAGAATCGATGGTTATCAAATCGATATCAGTTGAGGGTGAACGTTATCGATCGGTTGTGTAACCTGTTGCATGAATATTGCGCACAGTTGCGGGGCGGAACTGGAAAGCAGACGAAGCTTTTGGCGCTATGCATAAAGCAACATACAGAGATGTAGGGAATGCCATGAACCACGAATACACGGATGCCGCCGTTGAGCAGCGCGAATCGCACGAAGACGAATCTCAAGACTGGGATCTGCTGTTCGTGGGCCTGGCCTGCTGATTCTCGTTTGCTGTTTTCTTTTCTTTTGATTTTGCTTTTAAAAGAAAAGCAAATGGCAGGCAAAAGAGATTTCGTTGGAAAATGGCCGTTTTGGGATGGTGTTGGCCCGAAACATCAATAACGAAGCAAAAGAGCGAGGAGCGCTGCTCTCCGCGTCCGGCGCGCGCGGCACAATAGGGGATTATGACTGATGCTGAAAACACCAAACCCGAACTGCCCAAGAACGTTCGTGTTCGCTTCTGCCCGTCGCCGACCGGAACCCCGCATGTCGGCATGATTCGTACCGCCCTGTTCAACTGGGCGGAAGCTCGCGCCACCGGCGGCACGCTGATCTTCCGTATCGAAGACACCGACGCCGTGCGCGACTCCGAAGAAAGCTACAACCAGATCCTCGAATCCCTGCGTTGGCTGGGTATCGACTGGGACGAGGGCATCGATGTGGGTGGCCCTCACGGCCCGTACCGCCAGTCCGAGCGTACCGCCATCTACAAGGATGTTGCCGCCAAGCTGCTCGAAGCCGGCTACGCCTACGAGTCCTTCTCCACTCCTGAGGAAATCAAGGAGCGCAACCTTGCCGCCGGCCGTCCGGCCGAGTTCGGCTACGATGGCTACGACCGCAACCTGACCGATGAACAGAAGGCCGCCTTCCGCGCCGAGGGCCGCAAGCCTGCGCTACGTATCAAGATGCCTGATGAAGACATCGCCTTTGACGATCTGATTCGTGGCACCATCGAGTTCAAGGCCGGCTCCGTGCCGGACTACGTGATCGTGCGCCCGAACGGCGACCCACTGTACACGCTGACCAACCCGGTCGACGACGCGATGATGGAAGTCAACGTCGTGCTGCGCGGCGAGGACCTCCTGAGCTCCACCCCGCGCCAGATCGTGCTTTACCGTTACCTTATGGAACTCGGCATCGCCAAGGAGATGCCGCTGTTCGGCCACATGCCGTACGTGATGGGCCAGGGCAACAAGAAGCTCTCCAAGCGCGACCCAGAGTCCAACCTGTTCAACCACCGCGACAATGGCTTCATCCGCGAGGGCCTGCTCAACTACCTGGCCCTGCTCGGCTGGTCCATTGCACCGGACCGCGACGTGTTCTCCATGGACGAGATGACCGAGAAGTTCGACGTGCGCGACGTCAAGGCCAACCCGGCCCGCTTCGACATCGACAAGGCCATCTCCATCAACGCCGAGCACATCCGTATGCTTGAGCCCGAGGACTTCCTGCGCCGCTCGGTGCCGTACCTGCACCGCGACGGTGTGGTTTCCGCCGACAACTGGGATGCCCTGACCGACCGTGAGCGTGAGGTGCTGACCGCCGCCGCTCCGCTGGTTCAGCCGCGCGTGCGCCTGCTGGGTGAGGTTGCCGGCATGGTCGGCTCCCTGCTCTCCACCGAGGGCTACTTGGAGCCGGCTGACGACGCCAAGAAGCAGCTGAAGGATTCTGCCGGCGAGGTGCTGGACAAGGCCATCGCCGCACTCGAGGCTGTGGATGAGGCTGACTGGAAGACCGACAACCTGCATGAGACCCTGAACAAGGCTCTGGTTGAGGAGGGCGGCTACAAGCCGCGCCTCGCTTTCGGTCCGGTGCGTGTGGCCATGTCTGGTCGTCGCGTGAGCCCGCCGCTGTTCGAGTCCATGGAGATCGTCGGCAAGCCGGTTTCCCTCGCTCGCCTGAAGGGCCTGCGCGAGCACCTGTGAGCTAAGGTTCCTTCCGTGCTCGGCTGAGCTGTAAGGACACTCAAGGTGGGCGTCTGCATGTGCAGATGCCCACCTTTTCTTGTATTCAGTGATGAGCTGGAACAGCTGGAAAGTCTTACCGCTGCGCCGCATGCCAGTGAGAATATGTACGAGGTTGAACATGGCTGGTTTGTGCAGTGAGGTCACGAAACGTGCCTTGTAGGTGGTTTCGCCTTCATGCGTCCATGAAACGGTTGATAGGTAACCGGGCGGCGGTCTTTGACGTGACATTGCATTACAAGCATCGCGACGCGCTCGCTGTCGCAAGGGAACATAAGCGCCTCATTTGGTTCTTGAAGGCTGATTTGCCGGCTATGAATGTGCAAGGCAAAGATCATTGCCTCATCTGCAATTTCATCAGTGCATTAGATGGTAATTCATCAGTAGTGCTTACTGATAATCCGTCAGTAGAGTTCATGCAAATTCATCAGTAGTGGCAGCGTAGCACTTGAAATCGTTGAAATTCCGCGCGACACGCCGTAAGTTGCGTAAGGGTGAATACTTGCGTATATTTATCACTCGTTGCGCGGTTCACCGAGCAGCCGGTTGAAAAACTGAATATGCCCCCATCGTCTAGCGGTCTAGGACTACGCCCTCTCACGGCGCCAACACCGGTTCAAATCCGGTTGGGGGTACGACGAACAACTCCTTGGAGTTGCTACGCCAAGCCAAATTGGGATGTGGTGTAATTGGCAACACAGCTGATTCTGGTTCAGCCATTCTTGGTTCGAGTCCAGGCATCCCAGCCAATGACCCTCGCGGAATGCGAGGGTTTTTTGTTTTCAGGGAAGTAGCCGCTTGAAAAGCGACTTCCCTGCATATGAGTGCGCATAAGAGCGCTAAGAGCGCATACGTGTGTATGAAAGTACGAGAACGAAGGAGATCGAAGTATGTCCGCTGGGCAGCAGGCTGTACCGGCAAACAACGCCAACAATGCAAGCAATGAAGGCGCTCAGAAGAAGCACATGTCTAAGGCGGCCGTCGCCATTATCGCCGTGGTGGTCGTGGCCATTATCGTCGTGGCCGGTGTGTTCGGCTTCCGCGCCTACTCCGATGCTCAGTACAACAATGCAGTCGCCGCTTGCGCCGCCGCTTCCGAAAATGTGCGCAACGCCACTAATGGCTACAACAACTTGGTCAATGGCGAGGCTTCCGAAGCTGCTGCGCTCACCAAGAAGGATGTAAAGGATGCCTCCACGCTGGACGCCCTCAACAAGGAACTGAGCGTGGAACTGCCGGTATACGAAGGCTGCGTAGCTGACGACACTGCCGGCTTCAAGTCCGCTACTGCGAAGCTCAACGAGCAGGCTGATTGGTACAAGGCTTATACTCAATCGCTGCAGAAGGCTGTGGATGCCGTGAACGCTTCCAAGAAGTAAGCGAGCACAGCCTCACCATTGTCGTCAAAGCCGTCTTGCGGTTGCGCAAGGCGGCTTTTGCTATTTTGCTCAATCGGCTTGCTGCTGTAATGCTGCTGCATTGATTGCGTCGAATGCAGGTAAATTCGTCTTACTTTTTTTGCGCAGTTTTTCCCTGCGCGTGTCGCGATGATGCGAATATAGATGTGAAGGTTAACAACGTAGTCGTTTATTGGGTTTTGTGATTTCACTCACGTTGTAATTCAATGTCAAATATGTGGCGATTCTCCGTATTTGCTGAGATTGCTATTAAGAATAGCTTCTTGTAAAGTGTCTTATCGTAATTGCGAATGCGTATTCTTCAATGAAGAAGGCATCTGCTTCACCTCGAAGAAGAGATTAAGGAAAATATAGTTAATGAAAAAGAAGAAGACTATATCGGCTGCGCTGGCAACAGCGTTAGCCTTAACCTGCATGGGCAGCGGGGGAGGTACTGCGTTCGCAGTGCCCCTGTCTGATGCTGACTTGCAGACTTTGGCAAGTCAGATTCAGCAAATCAACGATACTTCTGATTCTGCAACTGCTTCCGAGACTCCTTCCGCACAAGCCGATGCGGTTGAAGGCTGGACTATTGATTCCAACATCGCTCAGGGCGGCGAAATCCTGGAGATGGCAAACGGTTGGCTGCACCTCAAGTCCACTGCCTCTAACGGTAATGCGGCAGCGAACCCCAGCTCCAGCAACAACTGGCCGGCAGTAGCCGTATGGGGCACAGATTACGACTTCTCCAAGGCCGGCTCCTTCCACGCCACCATCAAATCCCCGCAGGAAGGCTCCGCCAACCGCTTCGGCTTCTACCTGGGCTACAACGACCCGGGCAGCGGCCTGTTCATCGGCTACGATTCGGACGGCTGGTTCTGGCAGACCTACACCGGTGGCGGTAGCGGCAGCTGGTACAGCGGTGCTCGTATCGCTGCTCCGAGCGCCAACGAAGAGCACGACATTCAGGTCTCCTGGACCGACGCCAAGGTCGCCACACTGACCGTGGATGGCCAGAAGGCATTCGATGTCGATTACTCCGCAATGACGAACCTCTCCAACAAGCTTGCCATCAAGGCCGGCTCCTGGAAGGGGCTGAACCAGGTCACCGACGTGTACATCAAGGACTTCCCGGAGGTTGTCGAAGCCGCCAAGCACGCGGTTTCCGGCAAGGTTGTGGACGCTGGAGGCGCTGCCATTGAAGGCGCAACAGTGCGTTTGGATAAGACCAAGGTGAAGACCGGTGCAGATGGCACCTTCTCCTTCGCCGACATTGAAGAAGGCGAACACACGCTTTCGATTGCCAAGGAAGGCTATGAGGACGTCTCCCAGCAGGTGGCGGTCTCCGGCGCGGACCTTGCCATCGGTCCCATCACCCTGAACAAAACCGTTCAGGTCGCCTCCGAAACGCTGAAGACCAAGAAGATGGAAGTTCAGATTAAGAAGAACTTCCCCTCTGTGCTGCAGTACACGATGACCGACGGCAAGGTGATGTACGGCCAAACCAAGGATGTGCGCACCGTTGAAATCAACGGCACCAACATCGAACTGACCGACGATGACGTGACCTTCAAGAAGGTTTCCGATACCGAAGCCACCTACACGCTGAAGGTCAAGGATGAGGCCAAGAAGATTGACGCGGTGATCACCGTTCAGATCACGGTCAAGGCCAACCAGCTGCACCTCAACGTCACCAAGATCAAGAACAACCTGTCCGAAGGCATTCCTGAGGGCAACGGTGTGGAGGAGAACGCCATCCAGACGCTGTCCTTCCCGAACCAGAGTCTCGTTTCCGTGCGTTCCAGCCAGGAAAATGCCCAATTCACTGGTGCTCGTATGTCTTCCAACACGCAGAAGCCTGGCGATACCAACTTCGCAGTGACCGAAGATACTAACGTCACCGATAGCGACTACACCTACGGCTTCATCTCCGGTGCTGGCCTGAGTGCCGGCCTGTGGAGCAACTCCGAGCACGATGGCACCTATGTGGCGGCTCCTGTGCGCGGCGGCAGCCAGAACACGCGTGTCTACGCCACCACCCAGCAGACTGGTGACGCCACCTCCCTGGGCCTGGCCAGCGCTCCGTGGTACTACCACCGCACGGTCACCGATTCCAAGGGCAAGAAGTACACCGTGGCCGAAACCGCTCTGCCGCAGATGGCCGTGGCCATCGCCGGCGACGAGAACGAAGACGGTGCCGTCAACTGGCAGGATGGCGCAATCGCCTACCGCGACATCATGAACAACCCGTACAAGTCCGAGGAAGTTCCCGAACTGGTGGCATGGCGTATCGCCATGAACTTCGGCTCCCAGGCGCAGAACCCGTTCCTCACCACGCTTGACA
>ERZ824480.3654-NODE-3654-length-10249-cov-3.648617_pt1 | contig 10249 bp, 8 predicted proteins | sample MGYA00519861_ERZ824480 | MGnify/ENA primary metagenome ERZ824480 (study PRJEB31778, sample SAMEA3449152) | human gut metagenome | biome: human gut; feature: human-associated habitat; material: faeces | place: United Kingdom | collected 2010/2012 ...
TACGTAAGGTGGATTGCTTAATATACACTCAAATTGCTCTTTTACGTCAACTGGGCTATATATATCCCCCTCTAATACACAATATTGTTCCTCCGAGATATTATTGAGCATCTGGTTTAACCTAATAGCAACCAATGTATTATGATTTATTTCCACTGCATAAATTTTTTTTGCAACATTTTTTAATGCCATCCCTTGTATTCCCGAACCTGCACATAAATCTAATACACTCTTATACTTTCTATGTGTTACCATTTGCATTAATCTCATCGAATCTTGTCCTAGATAAATATCCGCTGCTTTAGTTTTTGATTGACTATATGAATATGGCAAGCTAACAATTAAAAGCATATCATTAATCGGTAATATCGAATACCCTGTTGGAATTAATAAATCCTGTTCTTTCTTTACTAGTCCTGCATTGATTAAAAAACTAATCCCTTCTTCTTTCAGTGTATTATTCACGCTATTTATCTTTTGTGGATAACATAAAAAGAGAAGTTTAAAAAGATGCTGATCATCTTCTGGCAATTTTTTTAACAATTCTAAAACAACATCTTCTCTAGGCCAGGTATCTATTGATACCACAATTCCAATAATTGAATTAAAAAGGAATCTATAATTGGTTTTTGATATTATATAAGCAAATTTTTTAGCTAATAATTTATCGACGATTTTCAATTGGTTTTTATTATACATCAAATTCTCCTTTTATTTTTCAGATTATTTACCCTTTTTTGTAGTTAATAAATTAGTTATCACATTACTTTTTTCAATAATTAAAGTGTTATCTCCTTTAATCACATGTTTTTTTGCATTTATGTACTTATAATGTTTACTTTGAAGAAATCGTTTTGCTTAAAATGACTACATCTCCGTCTCTAGCTTCTGCGCTTAAAATTCCCTCTTGTAAATTATCCTCTCCTAAAAGTCTTTGAACAAATTTATTTTCCGCCGTAGAAATACCCAATTTAAGCTTTTCGTATCCAATTATATTATGGTAATTTAAAATTAAATTTAATGCCTCAATAGCTAAATTCCACTCTTCTGAAAATAGCGATTCTACATAAATAACTCTCCCTACTTTATGTACTGAAATTCCAAGGATTACTTTTATAGCTCCATTCACATCTCGTAATTGAAAATACCGTTCTCTCCCCATAACACTCCGCATTCTCATTTGTGGTAAGTCATAAAACATCGTAATTTCTTCTATTGGAAGCCCTCTAGTTTCTAAACTAATATGACAAACATTCTTATCATAATTTTTAATTATATTTTGAACGTAATTATAAGCCGGCAAATAATCAGACTCATCCAAAATACACAATTTATTTGGGTTGTAATTTGTCAAGCTTTTTTCTTTTATCACATCTGGCTTTGTAACAATACCAATATTATATAAATACCATAAAATGTCTGTTACATCTTTTTCTAATCTCTTTCTACTAATTTTAGGATAGCGCTTTTGCATCTCTTCTATAATACCCTCTGTTGTATTATTATCAGAAAGCATAAAAATCTGATACGCTGTTGAATTGATAAATATTGGGAATTGCGTAACTTCAGGAATACAGAAATAACTACCATCCTTTTCTTCTCTTTTGAGTCCAATATAAGAATCTTTAATATGTTTAATCATTTTTTACCTCCTGATAAAATAAATCGAAATCTTCATCTCTATATGGAAAATGCTCTTGATTACATATATCTTCCAAAGTATTAATTTTTTTCAAAATAGGGAGAAAATCTTTTCTTCTCCATACATCTTTTAATCCCATATCCCATAATTCAGTTAATGTATTTTTCATCACATTTCCAAAAGTATATGGTAAATATGAACTTAACAAAATATCACCATTAGATTTAATTTCATATGCTGCGGTCATTGCTTCAAAATTATTTCTAAAAAGATAAATGTGTTCCAATGGATCACCATATTGAAAATCAAATCCTGGTAGTTTCTTTTCCCATCTTTTTATAATTGAATACATATCCATATAGTCTGAAGCTGTCATTAACAGCTCATTTAAATTTCTATTCCCTCTTCCTATTGGTACTAATGGCATATACCTTAATAGCTTTATACCTCTTTTATAAAGCAATTCACCAACCAGTCCTATGTCTTTATAATTAAGCTTTGTAGGAATAAATGCAACAGTAGGCATATTGCCAAATTTTTGTATAAGATTCATTGCATTAATTGCCCCTTTAAAAGCTCCTTTATGTCCCCTAAAATAATCCATAACCTCAGGCTTATTTGAATCTAGACTAATTTGGATATTTTGCATTCCACTTTCATAAAGCTCTGCTAATTTTTTTTCATCCATAAGATAGCCGTTTGAAACCATATTAACCAAAATCTCATTTTCTGTTAATTTTTTGGCTAATTTTTTAACCAATTCAAATCTCACCATTGGCTCACCACCACAAAAACAGACTAATACAGGTTTTACTTCTATTATTTGATCTGCTATTTTCATCATCGATTCATCATCTAAATCTCCCGTATAATATGATGCACTTTCGTTATAACAATGTTTACAAAAAAAGTTACACCTCTTGGTTATATCCAACATAATATTTCGTGGTCCTCTAAACTGAGCATAACTCTTTTGCACCTGATGTCCACTAATATCGATATCTAACATTTTGCATACCCTCCCATTTAAAATATTTGCAAATCATTTTCATTACTAAAGAGTTTATATCTCTTCTATTAATCAAATTTTGCATTTGACTTTGATATAAAATATAATACTATCTCATATTACAAAAAAAGCTTTCATGTAACAATACCTCTTATTTATGTAATTTTTTCACCGTATGTTAAAAGCAAGTTTCGCCTGAGTAACTCAAAACTCACTTCGTGACTTTTTCCTACTCGGCAAACTTGATGGGGATTTCGCTCCCCATACCCTCAACATCATCATATTTTTCAAATATGTATATTGGCTCCTATCTTGATAGTCGCAGCGTGATTGTTCCATCACGGTAATAAAAAAGATGTCTACTGCTACACTTTTCATAGCAATAAACATCTTTTTCTAAATTACTGTTCTTCTTTCTGATCTTGGACTTTTAATATTTCAAGAACATCTTCTACGGTTCTTCCCGAAGCAACTACCGCCCGGAACAATGTTTCCTTTTCCCGCTCCTCAATTTTCGCCTGAATTTCTTTTCGTTGAGAACGAAGCTGCTTCAATTCATTCTCTACTTCCTGAATTCTTTCGTTTACTGTTACAAGCTGCTCCTCCAAAGTAAGCACATTCTGTTTTTTTCTTCCTCTTGGCATAGTCAACCTCCATACAATTATTTTTTCTATTGTACCAAGTCGCTAGCGCGACGGCTAGCCCCCAATACATGAAACCACTACTTTTTCAAAAAAAATAGCAGTTTTTGTGTATATGTTGTATTGTTGAGATACCCCTACCTTAACAATAAACAATACACACAAACTGCTATGCTTATGTTACCATGGATTTTTAAACTCAACAACCACATATCTGTTCTTTTTATCCGTCCACCTCCTCTTTTTGAAATGTTTCTATTTTCTATTACATTTCAAAGGAGATTTTATCATGGACAATTATTTAAATTCTTTTCGGGAAATGATTTCCCTCCGTGGTCTTACTGACCATACTCTTAAAAATTACTGCACCTATATCAGGGCTTATCTGGATTATCTTTCCACCTGCCTTCACAAACTTCCGGAAGATGTTTCCTGGCCGGAACTCCGTGATTATATCCGATGGCTTCAAAATTCCAGAAATCTTTCTGACCGTACCATAAACTGTGCTATTTCACAGCTGCGCTTTTTTACCCTGTATGTCCTTCACCAACCGTGGGATGATACCCAGCTTCCTATGCGCAGATTTGACGAATATCTTCCCTTTGTCCCTTCCAAACAGGAAGTTTCCATCCTTATTGATTCCATGCCGGATTTGAAGCAGAAGGCTATGGTCGCACTCATGTATTCTTCCGGTCTGCGTATTGGCGAAGTTTGTCATCTTCGTTATGAAGATATCCAACGCAAAAACATGCGCATCCATATCAGGCATGGCAAAAACCGTTCTGACCGCTATGCGATTCTGTCCAAACGTGCTTTGGACATTCTGACTGCGTACTGGTTTGCCTTTGGTAAACCGGTTGGCTGGCTTTTCCCTAAACAGCATGATTCTTCTAAACCGATCGATACGTTCTATTTATCCCGCCACATTCACGAAGTAGAGCGCTCCCTCGGATGGGAGCAGCGTATTACCTGTCATTCCCTGCGCCATGCTTTCGGTACACATCTGTACGAAGATGGTGTTGACCTGCTGACAATCAAAGTGCTCCTCTGAAACACTTTTGGAATTGTCCTCTGACAAAAAGTACCTCGGGGCAGCACCCGGCATTATCCAGGTCCTGCATACATGGGGACAGACTTTAAATTTCCATCCGCACATCCACTGCATCATCACAGGTGGCGGTCTGACTAAAGATTACAATCTCAAGATGTCGTCCGCACGCTTTTTTATTCCAGTGAAAGTGCTTGGATCTAAATTCCGTGGTAAGTTCCTTGCTTATCTCGAATCTTACCACAGGAAGGGAAAACTGTTCCTTCCATCTTCCTGCCGTAAACTGCGCAATTCCCACGCATGGGCAGAATTCAGGGACAGTCTTTATCAGAAAGCGTGGTGTCCCTACATCAAAGAAACCTTTAACGGTTTTGGCAATGCCATCGAATATCTTGGCAGATATACCCACCGCATTGCCATTACCAACTCACGCATTGTCTCTGTTACGGAAAATGAGGTTTCCTTCTGGGCAAAAGACTACAGATCCGGAGACAAAATCCTTGTCCGCATAACACCGGTGGAGTTTATCCGCCGTCTGATGATGCATGTGCTCCCGGCCGGGTTCCAGAAAATCCGGTACTACGGTTTCTTAAACAATCGCCGGAAGAAGAAAAACCTCCACATCATCTTCCGGATTCAGGGGCACCGGAAATTTGTGTCCCGCTTCACCGGTTCTTCTGTTGCAGAAATAATGAAAACCGTTTGGAAGTATGACATCAGCCTGTGCCCATGCTGTGGAAAAAACAGCATGCGGCATATTGGCCGGAGCTTTGCCCTCCGGGATTAAACTTCTGTTCCCATATGTTTTTCTAAGCCCCCGGGCAGAGGGCTTGTTTGCCATGTCTCTTTTTATTCCGGCAGGATAACATACCTTATAAATTAACGTAAGGTCCTGTCATGACGTTATTTTTGTGGGAAGGGCAGGCGTATTCAATCCCCATAATGTACTGGCTAAATTTCCGCGACCTGGTACAATCATGAAGAATCACATTTTGAGCAACTGTAGTTTATGCACAGTTGTTCTTTTTTGATTGCTCAAACTGTGATACTTCACTTAAGAATTATATCATATATACATAAAAATGCTGTTCTTCCCTCTCTTTTTGTTCTGTCGTTTAAAGCCAATATTTTGCAGTTCACACCAATTGCACCAATTCTATTGCTTTTTCTATACAAATATACTATTATGGAATTAAATATATTTTTTAAGAAAATATTATGTCGTCAATTAACTATCTATCAGGATACCGAGTCATACACTATTAATGGCACTTTATCAGATACAATTTCTGATATCACGGATTTAATTTTGAGTTTTTCTGCTTAAACAAATGGTTCTATAAAGGATATACACCACAGAATTGGAAGAATGGAGATGATTAAAATGCACCGTATTCCACTTAAAATTGTGACAAGATTATCCGTTATATTTACGGTCATAGGTTTACTTCTTGTTATCATAGGTATTTGCACAGGAACTATGATAGGATTGATAATATTAGGAGCCGGGTTAGTGGAACTTGTTGGAACGATAATTTTTATTGCTGTGTTCAGAAGATGTCCTCATTGTGGTAGTTTTCTTAAAACAGGTTGTAATCGATATTGTCCACATTGTGGTAAATATGTGAACGAGAATGATTATATTTACTTCTAAGCAATGATCCTTTTTTAAAGTTGTACTTGAAAAGACTGCGCTGTGGTTTATGGTGAATTCATGGACAAAGCTGGTCCATGACCTTATGAAAGACGCGTTGTGTACAAAGGCAAAATTCTTTGCAGAAAGTTTGATCGCGTAGTCCGGTTCATAGCATATCAATTATTCGTGTAAAATTCAACGTATTTTTCATTTGTTTTTACACTAAATCGCATGAATTATTTCTAAAATTATACATTATTTAACATGAATCCCGTATTACGATCAAATAATTAAAAAAGAAGCCGGACATCCACTTCCATGAATCTCCGGCTTCCACCATTTCTGTTTAAAATTTAAATACTGCTACTCCGTAAGGCGGCAGCTTATATCCGATCGAATAATCCCGTCCATCGCAAGGCTTCTTTTCCGCCTTGTAGGAAACCGGACGTTTTGTATCTTCTGTGTCGCTTCCGCCAAACTGCGGATCTGCACTGTTTAATACCAGCTTATAGGTATGTCTGCCCGGCACACCTACCCGATAATCGTCACGCTCTACTGGTGTGAAACTGATCACAAAAAGCAGGTTATTCTTTCCATCCTTACTCTTTCGCACAAAGCTGAAAATACTGCGTTCGTAGTCGTTGGCATTCATCCACTCAAATCCTGCCCAGGTCGTATCCTGCTCATACAGGCATGGATTTTTGCGATACAGATGAAGCAGTGCCTTTACCCAGTCCTGCATATGTTTGTGTTTCGGATCATCGAGCAGATACCAGTCTAACTCGCGCTCCTCGCTCCACTCACGCTCCTGTGCAAACTCCTGTCCCATAAACAACAGCTTCTTGCCGGAATGTCCCATCATGAATGCGTAACCCGCCATAAGGTTTTTAAACTTATCCCCTTCAAGTCCCGGCATCTTGTTGAGCATGGAGCATTTCAGGTGTACGACCTCATCATGGGATAATACCAGAATGTACTTCTCACTCTCATTGTAACTCATGGCAAAGGTCATCTTGTTGTGATTGTCCTTGCGGAAATACGGGTCAAGCTTCATATAGTCAAGGAAATCATGCATCCAGCCCATGTTCCACTTGTAAGAGAAACCAAGTCCTCCATCCTTAGGTGACATAGTAACCTTAGGCCATGCTGTGGATTCTTCAGCAATAATATATGCTCTTGGATTTCTGTAATTCATAACACTACTTAAATGTTTAAAGAACTCAATAGCTTCCAAGTTCTCATTACCGCCATACTTATTAGGAACCCACTGTCCGTCTTCTCTTCCGTAATCCAAATATAACATAGAAGCAACTGCGTCAACTCGAAGTCCGTCTATGTGATATTTTTCAACCCAGAATAATGCATTTGCAATAAGGAAATTAACAACTTCTGTCTTAGAATAGTCGAAAACCTTAGTACCCCAGTCAGGATGTTCTCCCAATCTTGGATCTGCATATTCATAAAGCGGTGTTCCGTCAAACATTGCAAGTCCGTGAGCATCTTTTGGGAAGTGGGCAGGTACCCAGTCCAAAATAACCCCGATTCCTGCTTTATGGAAAGCATCTACCAAATACATAAAATCCTGAGGTGTTCCATATCTTGATGTAGGTGCATAATATCCCACAACCTGATATCCCCATGAACCATCAAAAGGATGTTCCAATATACCCATAAGTTCTACATGAGTATATCCCATATCCTTAACATATGCTACAAGTTCTTTAGCCATACGCTTGTAATCATAGAATCCGTCTTCATCATCAGGACCTTTAAAATCCTTTTTCCATGAACCCGGATGAACCTCATAGATTGACATTGGAAGTTCATAGTGATTCTCCTTTGCCTTCTCTGATATCCATTTAGCATCTTTCCATTTGTAATTATCAATATTTGCTACCCTTGAAGCATTTCCGGGTCTTTTCTCAGCCCAAAAACCATAAGGATCAGCCTTGTACAATGTATCCCCACTTTGTGTAGAAATAACATACTTGTACATTGCGCCTTCTTCAACCTCCGGTATGAAAAGTTCCCAGATGCCTGAATCATTTTCCATCTTCATGTTATGGTTAAATCCCAACCAGTCATTAAAATCACCTATAACGGCTACGTTAACTGCATGGGGTGCCCAAACTGCGAAATATGTTCCTTTTACACCATCAATTGTTGTAACATGTGCACCCAGTTTCTCATATATTTCATAATGAGTACCTTTTCCAAACAAATAACAGTCATCTTTTGTTATGACATTCTTGTTTCCCATATGGTCTCCTCCCTGTTTTAATTATTTATTTTCTGTTGTAATTAATCAGGCAGCCTTTTAATATAATGTCACGTTCGTCGTCAGTCATTTCGCCAAGCTTTAATATAAATGGTTTAACATTCTTGTCATCATCTACAACGTAAGCCTGTACGTCTGTAGCTTTGTTCTTAACAGCTTCAACTATTTCCGGTACAAAAATATAGTCACCGTTCTTAAATGGTAATTCTTCTGATTCATAAATGAATGGAAGCATACCCCAGTTAATAAGGTTTGAACGATATCTCTTTGTTGCATATTCACAGGCAATATTAGCCCATCCGCCTAATACCTTCTGACATGAAGCAGCCTGTTCTCTTGCTGAACCGTCACCCGGTTTTACTGCAAAAATAGTGCTTCCGATACCTACTGTATCATTGTCAATCTTGTACTGAGGAAGATTGCTCTTTAACGCTTCAAATACTCCTCCAACTTCCGGAAGTGCATCTACAGGATTCTGTCCTGCTTCTCTTGCTTTTTCTGCTTTCTGTACTTCTTTAGCCTTTCCTACATATTCAGGGTCCTTTCTTGAAAGTGCAAACTCTGCAAGTCCAAGTGGGTTAGAACGATAAGATGATGTTTCACCTGATGGTATTAATTCATCTGTTGTTGTAACCGGATCATGAATCTCTGAAACAACTTTAAGAAGAAGATTGTCTGTAAGTGCAACCATTTCCGGCCAGTCTTTGATGTTTGGTCCAAACTGGATTTCTGTATCAGGATCTGCTATTCCGTGTGAGTCAAATACTCTGTTTTCATAAATACTCTTGTCAAAATGATACTTACGTCCCTTAAACTCAACATCAACATCTGTAGCTGCTGTAAGATAACCCTTGTTAGCTGCTGTTGCTGCAATAGATCTGGCATCCATAAGTGCAACTGAAGAAATCTGTCCATTCTGTAACTTACTTCCTTCTCTGTTAGGGAAGTTACGTGTTGAATGTCTGATACTGAAGGCATTGTTAGCTGGTGTATCACCTGCACCGAAACAAGGTCCACAGAATGCTGTCTTCATAACACCGCCGGCAGCCATAATATCTGCTGCGCATCCGTTTTTGATTAATTCCATATATACTGGCATAGAAGCAGGATATACACTAAGTGTAAATTCGTCAGCTCCAATGCTATGTCCCTTTAATATATCTGCTGCTGCACAAATGTTTTCAAATCCACCACCTGCACAACCTGCAATGATTCCCTGGTCAACATAAAGTTTTCCATCACGAATCTTGTTTGTAAGTTTATAATCAACCTGTCCATCTAATGAAACTAAAGCTTTCTTTTCAACATCGTGGAGAATATCTTCCAAGTTAGCATTTAGTTCTTCAATAGTATATGTGTTACTTGGATGGAATGGCATTGCAATCATAGGTTTAATCTTAGATAAATCAACATAAACAATTCCATCATAGTATGTAACTTCGCCAGGATTTAATTCTTTATACTCATCTACTCTTCCATGGATGTCATAGAATTCCTTAATCTTCTCATCTGTACGCCAAATAGATGAAAGACAAGTTGTTTCTGTTGTCATAACGTCAACACCGATTCTGAAATCTGCGCTTAAGTTAGAAACACCAGGTCCTACAAATTCCATAACTTTATTCTTAACATAACCCTTGTCAAATACTTCTCCGATAATTGCAAGTGCAACGTCCTGAGGTCCTACACCCTTAGCAGGTTCTCCTGTCATGTAGATACCGATTACTTCAGGCATATTAATGTCATATGTCTGTGAAAGTAACTGCTTAACCAATTCAGGTCCGCCTTCACCCATAGCCATAGTACCAAGAGCACCATAACGTGTATGTGAATCAGAACCAAGAATCATCTTTCCGCCACCTGCTAACATCTCTCTGGCAAACTGATGAATAACTGCCTGGTGAGGTGGTACATAAATTCCGCCATATTTCTTGGCACATGTAAGTCCAAACATATGGTCATCTTCGTTGATTGTTCCACCAACAGCACATAAGC
>ERZ824480.3658-NODE-3658-length-10222-cov-7.864070_pt1 | contig 10222 bp, 7 predicted proteins | sample MGYA00519861_ERZ824480 | MGnify/ENA primary metagenome ERZ824480 (study PRJEB31778, sample SAMEA3449152) | human gut metagenome | biome: human gut; feature: human-associated habitat; material: faeces | place: United Kingdom | collected 2010/2012 ...
ACCCAGATGACCTCGTTGAACTTCTGGATGACGGGCACGGTATACTTCCAGCTGTCGCCGAAGTTGCCGGTGCACAGGTTCTTGAGCTGGACGAAAAAGCCGGGGATGAGGCCCAGGTCCAGACCGTATTGTGCGTTGAGCTGTGCCAGCCACTCCTCATAGGGCTTGGAGCCGGGGGCCTGCGAGAGCTGCCGCGCCATATTCTCCACGTAGGAGCTGGGCATGCAGCGCATAAGCAGGTAGATGATGAATGTCACAAAAAAGAGGATCACCACCGACAGCAGCAGGCGTTTTACCAGATATTTGCGCATAGAATCCCTCCGTTTTTTGATAACGGCCGCCCCGCGCCCGGGGTCTTGTCGCCGTTTCGGGTTTGATATGTCTCTCTCTGCATATCAGCCAAATGCTCCGATGCACCGGGGCATTTGGATCATAAGCAGATGTGCCTGGGGCAGGCTACCCCGCGGCCGTGGGGCCGCAGGGTAGCCATGCGCCTAAGTAACGTTTTTGTGCAGCGACGGAGCTTACTGCAGGTCGAGCAGCTCGATGTCGTTGTACCAGGTCCAGTAGGTCGTGATATCAGGCGTCACGGTGTCGAGGTTGACACGCTTGGCGGAGAAGATCACGCAGTTCTGGCGCTGATAGATGGGGATCTCGACCGCCCAGTCGGCCACGATGTCAAGGCACTGCTTATACAGGGTCTTGCGGTAGGTCTGGTCGGTGGACTGACGAGCCATCATGATGAGCTCATCGAGGTCGGCATCCTTGATCCAGTAGGACTTCTCGTTGGAGCCGCCCTGGCTGTGATAGATCTGGAACATATCCGGGTCGGGCGTGGCCTGCCATGCCATGGCGAACATGTCGGCAGTACCGGCGTTGATCGCGTTGGTCATCTCGGCGAAGTTGGACATATCGGAGACGATCAGGTTGAAGCCGATCTCCTTGAGAGCGTCGGACGCGAGGGTCAGAGCCATGAAGGAGGGGTGGTCGCCCTTGCCGCTGCCGCCAACCATGACTTCAGCGTCCATGCGGCCGCCGGCGGGAGCAGCGGTGATCTTGCCGTCAGCGACGGTGTAGCCGGCAGCCTCGAAGTAGCCGAGAGCGGCCTGCTTGGCGGCGGCGTACTTGTCGTCGGCGCTCATGCCTTCGGTGTAGATGTCGTTGCCGTTGACGTCAACGGAGAAGGCGACCTTGTAGCCCTCATCGGTAACGCGCGGAGCGGCCCAGGAGGTGTCGGAGATGGGGTAGTTGATGACGTTGGCGAACTCACCGTAGTAGGAGTCGACAGCGACATCGCGGTAAACGGCGATAACCGTGGCGATGGCCTTACGCAGATCCTTGGAGGCCTCATCACCGCCGTTGCCGTCGCCGACCTTCACGCGGTTGGCGTTGAAGCCGACATAGCCGTAGCCGAGGTTGGCAACGAGGTCGGTCTGGATGGTATCGCCGGAGATCTCACCGTTAGAGTTGGCTTCCTTGATCTGCTCGGCAGCTTCCTTGGAGTAGGAGGGGTCAGTTACGTCGATCGTGCCGGAGACAACGCCGGGGATCTTATCTTCGTCCTGCATCTCGCGCCAGATGACGGTGTCGATCTTGGGCTCGCCCTTCCAGTAGGTCGGGTTCTTCTGCAGGGTGACGGCGCCGTTGGACCAGCCCTCGAAGGTGTACGGGCCGGAGCCGACAGGCGTGGAGGTCACGGACTTGACGTGGGACAGATCGCCCTTGACAAAGCCGAACATGTTGTTGTCGTAGTCATACTTGTCAGTCTCGCCATAGTAGTGCATGGGGCACACGGTGACGGGGAGCTGATAGATGGCGGTGGCGTTGACCTCGGTGAGGGTGACGGTCATGGAGTAGTCACCGGTCTTGACGATACCGGCAACGTTGGGAGCGGACTCGCCGGTCTGGACGGCGACGGTATAGTCGGTGTAGGCGTCGCCCAGCTCGGCCTCGAGGAAGGAGGAGATGCTGGTGCCGGCGGTCTCGGCGTTGATACCGTCATCGGAGATGTCGTAGCCGTACTTAGCAACGATGGCAGCCCAGAAGTCTTCGACGGTCGCGTCATCGGCGAGATCGAAGCCCCAGTTGGCAGCCTGCGCGGCGACGGAGTCGTCAGCGGTGGCGGAACCGGCGGCGACCACGTAGTCAAGGATCTCCTGGGCGAACTTCACGCCGGCGGCGTTGAAGGCGGTCCAGTAAGCGTTGTACTGCTCTTCGGTGTAGAAGTCGTTGGCGGCGTAGGCGTCAGGACCGGCGGCGAGGATCAGGTTCTGCACAGTGTCCATACCGCTGCGATAGGCTTCCAGACCCTTGATGGGCAGGGAGTACAGCGTGGAAACGCCGTCATAAGCGGGGTCAAGCAGGACATAGTAAGAGAAGATGACATCGTCGATGGTCATTTCCTCACCGTCGGAGAACTTGACGCCCTCTTTCAGGGTGATGTTGTAGTCGACCGTGCCGTCGCTGTTTTCAACGATGTCGCAGTCGGCAATGCCCTTGTAAGTATAGTCGGTGCCGTTGTAGGGACGGACGTCGCCCTCGATGCCCTTGAGGACGACAGAGCCCTCGCGGTCGACGAGAAACAGACCGTCGAAGACCATACCCATGACCTGGTTTTCATAGTCATTGGTATAGAAGAAGGGGGAGAACTTACCGTCGAAGTTCTGCGTGCCGACAACAAGCGTCTTGCCGTCGGTCTGGCCGTCGTCCGTCTTCTTGTCGCCGCAGCCGGCCAGAAGACCAAGACACATGACCAGAGAAAGGATCAGTGCAAGTGTTCTTTTCATTGAATCTACTCCTTTATAAATTTTTGCTAAAACGGGTCGCCCCGTGCAGCACAAAGTAAGGCACCCGCGCGGATACACGCGCGGAAAGGGAGTGCGCCCCCTATGGACATCTGTGCGCCGAAAAACAGCACATAGGATTTTTTTGATTATAGCATGAAAAGATGAAGATTGTACAGAGTAAAATCTTAGAAGTTATCTTTTTTAGGCAATTTGTCCCATTCTGCCTGCATAATTTCGGCGCGCAGAACAAGGGCGCTCAGCAGCGCTGTCAGCTTCAGCAGGACATAGAGCAGCGCGAAAAAAGTCTGTCCTGCGTGGTCATTGACGAAAAAGAAGATCAATTCGCACACGATGCCGAGAAGAGAAAAGACCGCCGTGACCGCCGTTCGCACGGGCAGAACGGCCACGCTTTGTTTGTAGTTGTACTCGCGCACCGTGCCCCAATCCATGCCAAGCTTTGCAAGCGCCCAGATGACGCTTCCCGCGCCCAGAAACTCGCCGAGGTAGGGGAGCAGAACGTAAAAACAGTTCTGCATCCCCGGCGCGGGAATGCACCCGCCCGCGATGACCGCGACGATCAAAATGGCCGCCATTCCCAACACGGCGCGCTTGATCCTGTGCTGCTTTGCATCATCGCTTTGGCAGGCGTAGAGCGCCCCGTCGTAAACATATTCGCCCGCGACGTTCAGATGAAAGTCGTTCAGGTGCTCGCGGCGGTTGTGTTTTTTGTGCTGTTCGCCCATTATTCGATGCCTGTGAGGTCAAAGTCCGCGAGCGCCTTCTCCGCCTCGGCGCACACGCCGCGAAGACACGCTTCGTCAAACGGGCTCTCGAGGCCGGCGTTTTTGAGAAGGTCGGTGAACGTCCGGCTGCCGCCCTGCACGGTGTAGGCCATGTAGTGCTGCCAGGCGTTCCCCACGTCCTTGCGGATCATCGCCCAGAATTCGAGCGCCACGGTCTGGGCAAGGCAGTAGTCAATATAATAGAAGGGGCTTGAATAGATGTGGTGCTGGCGCTGCCAGCCCATGCCCTCGGAGTAGAACGGGATCTCGCCGTCAAGCTTCATCCACGGCATGTACACGCCGAGCAGCTCTTTCCACGCAGCGTGGCGCTCGGCGGGCGTCATTTCGGGCTTTTCATACACGATGTGCTGGAAGTGGTCGACCATCGTGCCGTAGGGGATGAACGTCAGCGCGCCGGAGAGGTGGCTGTAGAGGAACTTCTTCGCGTCGGGACCGAAAAAGCCGTCCGCCCACGGCTCTGCGAAGAACTCCATGGACATCGAGTGGACCTCGCAGGCCTCCATGCTCGGCCAGATGTAGTCGATGGGGATGCGCTTGCGGTTCGTCCAGGCCTCGAAAGCGTGACCGGCCTCGTGCGTCACGACCTCAACGTCGTGCTGCGTGCCGTTGAAGTTTGCGAAGATGAACGGCACCTGATAGTCCATGATGCTCGTGCAGTAGCCGCCCGCCTGCTTGCCCTCGGTCGAGAGCACGTCGAGCAGCTCGTCGCGCAGCATCGTTTCGAAGAATTCCTTCGTCTCGGGCGAAAGCTCGCTGTAGAATTTCATGCCCTGGGCGAGAATGTCGTCCGGCGTGCCCGCGGGGCGGGGATTGCCGGAGCGGAATTCGAGCGCGTTGTCGGCAAAGCTCATCGGATACTGCTTGCCCAGGCGTCTGGCCTGCTCGCGATAGACCTTGTCGGCCACGGGAACGAGATACTTGACGACCGCCTCGCGGAACTTCTCGACATCGTCTTTCGTATAGCAGTTGCGGCCCATGCGGTAGTAGCCGAGCGTGGTGTAGCCCTCGTAGCCGAGCTTTTTGCCCATCGCGTCGCGGAGTTTTACGAGCTTGTCGTAGAGCTCGTCGAATTTCGCCTGGTTGTCCTTGTACCACTGGCCCTCGGCCTTCCACGCGGCAAGGCGCTTTTCATCGTCAGCGCAGGTCTTGAACGGGGAGAGCTGCGAGAGCGTGTAGACCTTGCCCTCGAACGGGATCTGCGCCGAGGCGAGCAGCTTTTCATACTCCTGCGTCAGGTCGTTTTCCTGCTGCAATTCAGGGATGATGGCGGGGGAGAAGGTCTTGAGCGCGATCTCGGCATTGACGAACATCAGATCGCCGTATTCCTTCTCAAAGTCCGCGCGGAAGGCACTTTCGAGCATCGCCGCTGTCCACGCCTGATTGTATTCCTCAAGCTCAGGGTTGAAGTTGTTCCAGAATTTTTCCTCGCCGTCGTAGAATTCGTCGCGTGTGTCGATCGAGTGGCGGATGCTCGCGAGCGTCGCGGCGGTGGAGATGTGGCTCATCAGCTCCTGCTGCGAGAGGAAGACCTTGCGCGCTTCCTCATAGCTCTTGGCGGCCTTGAGTTCCGCCGTCAGCGCGGAAAGGCGCTGCTTGCTCGCCGCGGGATCGGGGCGGGTGTAGGTCATTTCGGAAAATTTCATGTTGTTTCCTCCATCAAATTTTTATTGTTACATTTCTTATTCTTGCCGGTTATAGATCGCGGACACGTCCCTGCGTCCGCCGCCGATGACGACGATCGCCGCGGCTGCCGTGACGAGCATGAAGCCCGTCAGCACGCCACGCACGGGGAGAAACGCCACCAGCGCGCCCGCGAGCAGATTGCCCGTGAAGCTGCCGACGGTGTTGAGCATGTTGAACGCGCCGTTGAAGCGGCCCTTTTTCTCGTCGGGCACGTAGCTCTGCGTGGCGGAGATGCGGATGGTGTAGCTCGTCACGCCGAGGATACCCGTTAAAAAGCACGAGACCATCATCACCGGCAGCGGGCAGTAGAGATAGAAGCCCTCACACAGCGAGATGACGACATAAACCATCAGGGCAATGGAATACTTATGCTGCACAGGCAGCTTGATTTTATAATGAATGCCGCCGCCGATGGCGCGGCCGAAGATCGCCATGCCCCAGACGAGCATATAGATGTATTCGCCGTTATCGAATGTCGACTTGAAGTACGGCAGCGTGATGACCTGCGACGCGCCCGAGGCAAGCATGCTGAATGTGAAATAGATGGCCACGCGCAGAAGCCCCTTTTCACTCATCAGATAGCGAAAGCCCTCTTTGATGTCGCGCAGGAGCTGGCGGCCCGAGGAGTGCTGCTCTTCGAGCGCGAGCGCGGCACGCTGCTTTTCGATGTAGTGTTCCTCGGCGCGGATCTGCGTCTCCGCCGTCGCGGCGATGAAGAAGCACAGCGCGTTGATGCCGAGCAGCGGCGCAATGCCGAAGAGATTATAAAAGTACGTTGCGATCGGGATGATGAGCGCCGAGAGCGTTTCGAGCACGCTCGCGATGGAGTAGGCCTTGGAGTAGTTCCCCTCAGAGATCAGCAGGGGATAGAAGCTGTCGTAGGCGACATAGTAGATGCTGTTGATCGAGCCGATGATAAAGCAGAAGACCGCGAGCATCGGAAAGCTGAACCAGCCGCGGCTCAGGATCAGTGCAGCGACAAGGTAGACCCCGGAGGAAAGGAAGTCCAGCGTGTAGATCGTCTTCTTACGCGAAAAGCGGTCGAGGATCGCGCCCGAGAAGATCGGCATGACGATCTGCGGCAGCGTGAACGTTGCAATGTAGATGGCGTAGAGCAGGTTCGAGCCCGTGTAATCCAGCACGAGCAGACTCAGCGCGAAGCCGGACATCGAATTGCCCAGCATCGAGATCACGCTGCCCAATGTGATGATAGTGAAATCCCGCGTCCACAGCGGTGAGACCGGAGCTGGCGCGGGAGAAGAGGATTCGTTCATAGAAATAGCCTCCTTCCGGCTTAAGAGCGCAAACAAAAGCCCGCTCGATGCGGGAGGGGGACGGAAATCAACTGTATTATAAAGGATTTCGATAAAAGAATCAACTATAATTCCACCAAATATGGACAAATGCACAAATGCTGCCCCTGTTTTGTGCGGCACAGAGGGAGTGTCCGCTTGCCGAGAAGCATGACGTGTGCTATAATACCGCCAAACAAAAATAAACTGTGGAGGACATCACCATGCAACATGCACCGGCAAGAGAACTGCTGCATTTTATCAAAAATAGCCCCACCTGCTACCATGTGACCGAGAACATCCGCCAAAAGCTCCTCGCAAACGGCTATACCGAGCTTTCCGAACGCGAACGCTGGGAGGTAGCCCCCGGCGGGAAGTATTTCGTCCGCCGCAACGGCTCGAGCACCATCGCCTTCCGCGTGCCGGAGATGATCGACGGCGGCTTCGCCATGGCTGCGGCGCACTCCGACTCGCCGACGTTTCGCTTAAAGGAACATCCCGACCGCCGCAGCGCGCATTATGTCCAGCTCTCCACCGAAAAATACGGCGGCATGCTGATGTCCACGTGGTTCGACCGCCCACTCTCCGTCGCGGGCCGCGTCTTCGTGCGCGAAAACGGCGAGATCGTCGAAAAGCTCGTGAGCGTCGACCGCGACCTGCTCGTCATTCCCAATGTCGCCATCCACATGAACCGCACGGCGAACGACGGCATGAAGTATCTCGCGAATATCGACACGCTCCCGCTGCTCGGCGGCAAAGACAGCGGCGGCATCCTGCCCATCGTCGCCAAGGCCGCGGGCGTCGCGGAAAATGACATCCTCGGCAGCGACCTGTTCCTCTACTGCCGCGGCGAGGGAATGCTTCTCGGCGAAAACGAGGAGTACATCCTTTCTCCCAAGCTCGACGATCTCGAGTGCGCCTGCGGCTGCCTCGAGGGCTTCCTTGCGGCGAAAGAGAGCGGAAATATCGCCGTCTGCTGCATTTTCGACAATGAAGAGGTCGGCTCGTCCACCAAGCAGGGTGCGGGCTCGACGTTCCTGCGCGACACGCTGCGCCGCATCGCCCTGTGCCTCGGAAAGGACGAGCAGGAGCTCCAGATGATGCTCGCGCGCAGCTTCCTCGTCTCGGCGGACAACGCGCACGCCCAGCACCCCAACCACGGTGAATACGCCGACCCCGACAACTGCCCGTATATGAACGAGGGCGTCGTCATCAAATTCAACGCCAACCAGCGCTACGCGACCGACGGCCGCTCCTGCGCTGTTTTCCGCGCCGTGTGCGAAAACGCGGGCGTTCCCACGCAGGTCATGTCGAACCGCTCCGACCTTGCCGGCGGCTCGACGCTCGGCTCGATCTCCGACACGCTCGTGCCGGTCAGCACGGTGGACATCGGCCTGCCCCAGCTCGCGATGCACTCTTCGTGGGAGACCGCGGGCGTGCAGGACTATGAATTCCTGATCCGCGCGATGACGGAGTATTTCGGCAGCGCACTGTAAGAGACCTGCCGAAACGGTAGACAAAAGCACGGAAACATGCTAAAATAAAACGGTTTTTGATCAAATACGCTTTCAACGACAGAAAGGAAATATATCATGGACGTTAAGGAAATTCTCAAGCATGTTGACCATACCCTCCTCAAGCAGACCGCCACCTGGGAGGACATCAAGCAGATCTGTGACGACGGCATCAAATACGGCTGCGCGAGCGTCTGCATCCCGCAGACCTATGTGAATCACGCCGCGCACTACGTCGCCGAGCAGCAGCACTATGGCTTCGGCCAGCTGCCCATCTGCACGGTCATCGGCTTCCCCAACGGCTATACCCCCAGCGGCATCAAGTGCATGGAGGCAGAGTCCGCCGTCGCCGACGGCGCGACCGAGATCGACATGGTCATCAACCTCGGCTGGGTCAAGGAGGGCCAGTACGACAAGATCCTTCAGGAGATCAACTCTGTGAAAATCTCCTGCCACGGCAACATCTTAAAGGTCATCATCGAGACCTGCCTGCTCACCGACGAAGAGAAGATCAAGCTCTGCGAGGTCGTCTCCAACTCCCACGCCGACTATATCAAGACCTCCACGGGTTTTGCCGGCGGCGGCGCGACCCGCGAGGATGTCGCCCTCATGGCCGCCCACATGACCAACGGCAAGAAGATCAAGGCCGCCGGCGGCATTGCGAGTCTGCAGGATGCCGAAGACTTCCTCAAGCTCGGCGCCGACCGTCTCGGCACGTCCCGCATCGTCAAGGCCGTCAAGGAGCTCGAGGCCAAGGGCGAACTTTAAGAAAGGGGAGGGCTCAATATGCCGACTCCGCATAACAGCGCGAAAAAGGGCGACTTCGCCAAGAACGTTCTGATGCCCGGCGACCCGCTGCGCGCGAAGTTCATCGCCGAAACATTTTTAGATGAACCAAAGCTCGTCAACAACGTCCGCGGCGTGCAGGGCTACACGGGGACCTACAAGGGCGTTCCCGTCAGCGTGATGGCCAGCGGCATGGGGATGCCGTCCATCGGTATCTACTCCTACGAGTTGTTCACGCAGTACGATGTCGAGAGCATCATCCGAGTGGGTTCGGCGGGCGCGCTGCAAAAGGACTTGAAGCTCGGTGACGTGGTCGCGGGCATGGGTGCGTGCACCAACTCGAATTACGCCGCGCAGTACGGCCTTGGCGGCACATTTGCCCCCATTGCAGACTTTCAGCTGCTCTCCGCCGCCGTTGAATCGGCGAAGGAGCTCGGCATCCGCATGGACGTCGGCAACCTCTACTCGTCCGACACGTTCTACGACGCGTCGAACCCGTCGCTCAAGTGGGCGGACATGGGCGTGCTCGCCATCGAGATGGAGGCCGCCGCCCTCTACTGCAACGCCGCCTATACGAAAAAGCGCGGACTTTCCCTCTGCTCGATCTCCGACAATATCCTCACCGGCGAGGAGCTTTCGCCCGAGGCGCGGCAGACGAGCTTCACCGCCATGATGAAAATCGCGCTCGAAACAGCCGTGAAGATGGCGGCAGAATCCCAAAAGTAAGGAGATTATCATGCCATGCGCGTGATCGACATTGAAAACATTGTGACCAACATGAAGGACGACACCCGCTTCGTCCTGCGCTGCGAGGAGGTCTTTCACGACAAGATCAGCTCCGCCGCGGCGAGCATTTTAATGAACAAGGGGCAAAAGCCCATCGTTTGCCTGACGGGCCCGAGCGGCTCGGGTAAGACGACGACGGCGATGCGCCTGCGCGAATACCTCGAAAACCTCGGCGTCAAGGTCTGCATGCTCAGCATGGATAACTTTTTCCTGCCGCTTGATCAGCGCCCGAGCGAGGCGAGCGACTGGGAGTCGCCCTACTGCGTGAACCGCGATTTACTCATCGAGGATATCCACCGCCTGATGGACGGCGAGCTCGTGGAGCTGCCGGTCTACGACTTCAAGGCAGGCGGCGTCGGCGGCTACAAGCCCATGCAGGGCGACAAGGATGCTGTCATCATCGCCGAGGGCATCCACATGCTCAACCCGCTGATTTTCGACCAGCTCAGAAGCGAAGCTACGGGCGTTTACGTTGCCCCGCGTACGCGTATCATCACGCACAAGGACCGCATCGTTCGTCCCGAGCAGCTGCGCGTGGCGCGCCGCATGATCCGCGACTATCAGGGCCGCGG
>ERZ824480.3659-NODE-3659-length-10221-cov-2.514952_pt1 | contig 10221 bp, 9 predicted proteins | sample MGYA00519861_ERZ824480 | MGnify/ENA primary metagenome ERZ824480 (study PRJEB31778, sample SAMEA3449152) | human gut metagenome | biome: human gut; feature: human-associated habitat; material: faeces | place: United Kingdom | collected 2010/2012 ...
GATAGGGATTGAGAACAAGCACTTTTTTTGAAAAAACATACTTTTTTCTACAGACTGCTATCCCCTCCGCTTTTGCGGAGGGGATTTTTGCGTTTATATGCGGCTTAAATCCTGCGATTATATACCCATTATCTCTTTTTCTTCGGCAGTGAGCTTTGAAGCGTATACCTGATACCCTTCTTCTCCGTAACTGTTCAGAACTATATCCATAACCTCACGGAAAATGTACCGCCTTGCTTTTTCTGAATTTAAAAACAGCTTTTTGTCAAGCGTTTCGCCGCCAACCGTGTGACAGCATACATAAAATATAAATTCACGCTTCGCCGTTATCGTGAAATGTTCGCAGTAGCAATTACCTGTGAACGAATAAACCGGCGGAATATCAAGCTCCCGAAAACGTTCTTCGAGAGCCTTTAATTTTTTCGGCACACTTTTATGCTTTGCAGGCTTATCTGTGCCGTAAATTTCACGGCACATACTTCTGTCTGAAATATGATTTTTGTAAAGCTGAATGATGACACAGACAAGCGCCATGACCGCTATGACCGAGCCGATTATAAGCAGTACAGCGCCTAAAGGCGAATCGGTTATCCTTGAGCCGTCCTTATTATACCTCAATGATTGTTAATGCGTGTTTGTGTTTGTTGTATCTGTTGTGCTTGCTGTACTCGTGCCGGTATGTACGGGAACAGTGTAATCCTGCGGCTGAATAGGTGCGCCGCAGTGAGGGCAGGCGTTGCAGCTGCCTATGGTATAGACGCCTCCGCAGTATTCGCAGGAGGCCTGTTTCATTACGACGGATTGCGGCTGCGGTGCAGTCTGCTGAGGAGGAGCATAGTAGCCGTCAAGAGGTACTTCCTTTGCACCCTTGTATTTATTTGCGTTAGGTCGGAAGAATACCATAAAGAATGCGTGTATGCAGACGAACAGGAGCATAAACAGTCCTATTCCGAAGGTTTCGCCCTCAAATCTGAACTTCATTACGGTAGGAGTAAGTGCGTTGAAGCTGTCGGTGATAGCGTCATTTACCTTTGTTCCCTCGACAAGCAGCCTCTTGTGCAGATCGTTTGTAAAATCGTATGCTACGGATGAAGTAATGATACTGTCGGTATCATTGCCCTGCATACCCTCCCAGTACCAGTTGTTGAATTCATCGTCGGGATCTTTCGGCTGAGAATACACTATCAGCCAGTGCTTTTCGTCATAGAACCGGTTTACATAAAGCTCATAAGCGTACTTCTCAAGGTCGGTATAGTTATCCTCCCAGTCGGAGTTGTACACAGTCATTACCGCAGGAGAAATACCCGTTGTGTTGAAGAAATCCTCAAGTGCGTCGCCGAGCTTCGTTGTATCTCCGAGTACGTTAGCGTCGTCCTGTATAACTATCTGCGAGTTATAATCAACCTTCAGCTTTTCGGGTATGCCGAAAGACGTAGATATCATCAAGAACGCCGCCAGAACAAACGGTACATAGAATATGAGCATTAAAAATCTCAGCTTGCTCGGACCTTTTGATAAATCGGTATCCGAGTAGACGTAGTTCGGAACGCCGTTTCTGTAGTAGACGAATCTTCTTGCGCCGGGAAAATATGTGCGGCTGGTCCTTATTCTGCTTGAGCTTCCTCCCGATGATGAACGGTGTGACGAGCTGTGCGATGAGGAGGAGTGGTGGCTTCCGCCCCCGTGAGAACCTCCGCCCGATAAGTGTGGCATATTATACCTTCTTTCGTGTGACTTTTGATATTATTCTACCATAAATTAACCGTCAAATCAAGATATAAAGCTATTCTGAGTGACGGCTGAAAACTGTAAAGCGTTAAAAATCGAATGTAAAGTTGCACGGCAAAAATGTAAAGTCGGTGTATAGTTTGGCTTTGCTGTGCGGAATATGCGGCTTTACAAAAACTTTACCTACTTTATACCATTCCTTGCTTTAATGTAAAGCCCGTTGTGACTATAATATGAAATGTAGTCGGGAGGGAAACCGAACGGCAGATAAAAATGTACATAAACATTATGGAGTATCAGGAAAACTCCGAGGGGTATCGCCCTTAAGAAAGGAAACAACATGAACAAGAAGTTAATATCACTTATCGCAGGCGCAGCAATAGTTGCTGCAGCAACAGGCTGTTCCCAAACTGCAACAAGCAGCGTAGCAGGCACATCTTCCGCAGCAGGCACATCTGCAAGCGAAGCATCATCTACAGCTGCAGAGGAGCTCAGCGGCACACTGTCAATGAACGGCTCAACATCAATGGAAAAGGTTATCAAGGCTGTTAACGGCGCATTTATGGAAAAGAACAAGGGCGTAACAGTTAACTTAAACCTCACAGGTTCGGGTACAGGTATCCAGGAAGCCTCAGAGGGCAAGTGCGACATCGGTAACTCGTCAAGAAAGCTCAAGGACGAAGAAGCTGAAAAGCTCGACGCTACAGTAGTAGGACTTGACGGTATCGCTCTCGTAGTAAACCCCGCAAACAAGCTTGAAGACATCACACTTGAGGATCTCGCTAAGGTTTACTCAGGCGAGATCACAAACTGGAAGGAACTTGGCGGCGATGATAAGTCAATCGTAGTTATCGGCCGTGAGGACGGTTCAGGTACAAGAGACGGTTTCGAGTCTATCGTAATGGGCGACAAGGAACCGAAGTACGCACAGGAGCTTGAGTCTACAGGTTCAGTTATCAACGCAGTAGCAACAACAGACGGCGCTATCGGTTACGCTTCACTTGCAAACGTTGACGAAACAGTAAAGGCACTTAAGATTGGTGGTATTGAAGCTACAGAAGAAAACGTAAAGAGCGGCGCTTACGAAGTACAGAGACCCTTCATCTGTGCAACACTCAAGGGTTCCGATAACAAGCTCGTTAAGGCTTACCTTGACTTCATTCTCTCAGAAGAAGGTCAGGCACTCGTACTTGCACAGGGTGCAGTTCCCGTAAAGTAAAAAACAAGTCGATAATTCCTATACAGTAAGCACTTTTCCGGTAGCAATCCGTTACCGGAATTTGCTGTATAAGTATGTATAGCCCTGAAAGGATGGTTTACTTGGAAAAGACAAGCGGCGTAGCAGTTGCGGTAGGCTCGGTCGGAAAGCAGAGATCTGCTATAAGAAGTAAAAAATCGGGATTCACAAACGTTACAGAACGTGTAATGAAGTACATATTTACCGTATGTGGGATCACAGCGGTAGCGTGCGTCCTGATGATAACAATTTATATGATAATATCGGGTGCTCCCGCCATAGGAAAAATCGGATTGACCGATTTTCTGTTCGGCGACACATGGTACGCAAAGAAAGAACAGTTCGGTATCCTTCCGCTGATTCTCACGTCGGTATTCGGTACTCTCGGCGCAATAGTGATCGGTGTTCCGATAGGACTTCTCACAGCGGTGTTCCTGTCCGAGCTTGCGCCTAAGGCTATGAAGAACGTAGTAAAGCCTGCGGTCGAGCTTCTTGCGGGTATCCCGTCGGTTATATACGGTTTGCTCGGCGCAAATCTTGTAAAGCCGCTTATGTATGCACTTGAGGAGGTCATTTACGCAAATGATCCCGAGCATCAGTTCACAGGCGGCGCAAACCTTGCAAGTGCCATAATCGTACTTGCTATAATGATACTCCCCACTATCATAAACATTTCGGAGAACGCAATATCCGCCGTTCCTTCCGAATACAGAGAGGCAAGCTACGGACTGGGAGCAACCAAGATACAGACTATCTTCAAGGAAGTTATCCCTGCCGCAAAGTCGGGTATTGCGTCCGGTGTCGTTCTCGGTGTCGGCAGAGCGATAGGTGAGGCAATGGCTATTATCCTTGTTGCAGGCAACAGCGCAAATATGCCGGAGCTGTTCTCATCGGTAAAATTCCTCACAACAGGTATCGTTGCCGAATTCCCGTATTCGAGCGGACTTCACAGAGAGGCGCTCTTTGCGATAGGACTTGTGCTGTTTGTGTTCATTATGATAATAAATCTGATACTCAACGGCATTCTCAAAAAGGGCGGCAAAAAGGAAAAAGCGGCAAAGACCGCAGGAAAGGCGTGATAGATTATGGCAAAAGCAGTTACAAATTCTCTTACTAAAAAGCGCAGAAGAGTAAGCGACATAGTGCTGAAGGCTCTGATTTTTCTTTCGTCCGGCATAGTCGTTGCGCTGACGCTCGGCATGATTATATACATAGCCGTAAAAGGCACAGAGGGAATGAGCCTGAACTTCCTTACAACTCCGGCGTTCTCGTATCCTTATGAAAACTACGGCGTACTCGGCAATATAATCAATACGCTTTATCTTGTAGTGATTACGCTTATCATCGCAACACCTGTCGGTGTAGGTGCGGCAATTTATCTTACCGAATACGCAAAGCAGGGCAGACTTACAAGAATAATCGAATTCACTACCGAAACGCTTGCAGGCATCCCCTCAATTATATACGGACTTTTCGGCAGTGTGTTCTTCTACAATATCTTCAAGGTAAACTACTCACTGCTTACAGGTGCGCTGACATTGTCAATAATGGTACTGCCCACCATAATCCGTACCACGCAGGAGGCTATAAAGACCGTTCCTATGGGATACAGAGAGGGTGCTGTCGGACTTGGCGCACCTAAGTGGCATACTATAAGGACCGTTGTTCTTCCAAGCTGTATAGACGGTATACTGACCTCGGTAATCCTGTCCATAGGCAGAATAGTAGGCGAGTCTGCGGCGCTTATCTTTACAGCGGGTATTGCCGCTGAGGTAGGTATAAATTCGCTCGGCGATATTTTCGGCAAGGTGATGAATCAGGGCGGCTCGCTCACTGTTCAGCTTTACCAGTACGCACAGCGTGGCGGTGCCGAAATGAAATACGCATTCTCTACAGCGCTTGTACTGCTTGTAACAGTGCTTATAATCAACATATGCGCAAAGCTGGTCGCTTACAGAATAAGAAAGAAACGCTCGGTATAATGCCGTAAAAAGAAAAGAGGATAAACAATGTCAGATATAATCGTACCTCAGAGCGATGTGAAACTCTGTACAAGAAATGTGAATCTATATTACGGAGAAAATCACGCTCTCAAGGACATAAACCTTGATATAAAGACAAATAAGATAACCGCCTTCATCGGTCCTTCGGGCTGCGGCAAATCCACATATCTGAAAAGCCTTAACCGTATGAACGATCTGATACCGGATTGTAAGATAACAGGCCGGTTCCTGCTTGACGGCGAGGACATCTACGCTGACGGCGTTGACACAAACGTACTGCGCCGCAGGATAGGAATGGTGTTCCAGAAGCCCAACCCCTTCCCGATGAGCATTTACGATAACATAGCATACGGACCGAGAGTACACGGTATAAAGAGCAAGGCAAAGCTTGACAGGATAGTCGAGGAGAGCCTTATCGGTGCGGCTGTTTTTGACGAGGTAAAGGACAGACTTCATAAATCCGCACTCAGTCTTTCGGGCGGTCAGCAGCAGAGGATCTGTATCGCAAGAGCGATCGCCGTTCAGCCTGAGGTCATTCTTATGGATGAGCCTACATCGGCGCTCGACCCTGTATCGACGCTTAAAATCGAGGAGCTTATGAACACGCTCAAGGAAAAGTACACGGTAGCTATTGTAACTCACAATATGCAGCAGGCAACAAGAATTTCGGATTACACGGCATTCTTCCTTGTAGGAGAAATGGTCGAGTACGCACCGACAGAAGAACTGTTTTCACGTCCCGTTGATAAGCGGACGGAAGATTATATCACAGGACGTTTCGGTTGATTTTATACGTTATGTGTGATATTATATTAGAAAGGGTAAACAGAAATGAGAGAAACATTTGAACATAAGCTCGGCAAGCTGAATAACGATCTTATCCGTATGGGCGGAATGATAGAGGAGGCAATAGCTTCAGCTATCACAGCACTGCGTGACAGCGATGCCGTTCTTGCAAAAAAGGTAGTAGACGGAGACAGAGCGGTAGATGGGGAAGAAAAGAACATCGAGAGCCAGTGCCTGTCTATAATACTGCGTGAACAGCCTGTCGCAAGAGATCTTCGTAAGGTTTCTGCGGCGCTCAAAATGGTAACTGATATGGAGCGTATAGCCGACAATGCCGCAGATATTGCGGAGATCAGCCTTACCGCAGACGTATCCGCTATCATGCACATAGTAAAAGAGATTCAGACTATGAGTGAAAAGGTAATAATAATGGTTTCACACTCTATAGATTCATTCGTAACAACCGATATGGAGCTTGCGAATGAAACGATAAAGGCTGACGATGAGGTTGACGAGCTGTTCGTTTCTATAAGAAACCGCATAGTAGAGCTTATAAAGAGCGAGCATTGCAGCGGCGATGTTGCGGTCGATGCCCTTATGATAGTAAAATATCTTGAAAGAATAGCCGACCATGCGGTAAATATCTGCGAGTGGGTGGAATTCTTCAAGACGGGAGAATACAAGAATACCCGTATTATATAAACTTTGGAGGCTGATATAATGGCTGAACGTATCTATATTACAGAGGACGACGACAGTATAAGAGAGCTTGTGACGGTAGCTCTTTCGGCTTATTCATACGAGGTGGAGAGCTTTGTCAGTGCTGAGGATTGCCTTGCCGCAGCCGAAAAGCAGGTGCCGGATATATTCCTGTTCGACATAATGCTGCCGGGTATGGACGGTGTGCAGGCAGTGAAGATTCTTCGTGAAAACGAGCAGACAAAGAATACGCCGATACTTATGCTGACAGCAAAATCGGCCGAGATAGACAAGGTGTTCGGACTTGAAAACGGCGCAGACGATTATCTCACAAAGCCGTTCGGCATTATGGAGCTTGCCGCAAGAATAAAGGCGCTTTTAAGGCGTTCCGGCAGAAGCACATCAGACAGCGCTTCCGATAAGATTACTGCAGGCGGCATAACGGTAAACACATCTCTCAGAGAGGTGAGCCGTGACGGCAGACCGATAGAGCTTACGCTGAAGGAATACGAGCTTCTTTTGTATCTTCTTAAGAACAGGGCAAGAGTAGTCAGCCGTGAGGAGCTTCTCACGAAAGTGTGGGGTATAGATTTTGTCGGTGAAACAAGAACGCTCGATATGCACATAGGAACGCTCAGAAAAAAACTCAGCGATGATGCCGAGAACGCTCATCTTATCAAAACGGTAAGAGGAGTAGGCTACAGATTTATAGGAGAATAACAGGAGGGCGTACAGATGAAAAAAGCACTTATAGTACGTTTTCTTATAGTAATTGCAATAGTTATGTCAGTGTGCGTTGTATCTGCTACCGCACTTCTTTCAAGCACGGAGCAGAACGTCAGAAAAAGCGATATGCTGACTTCTCTCGGACTTATCCGTGTGATATATGAGGACGAAACCGACCACGACTATGACCTTGCGAACAGATTAAGCTCACTTGTCGGAAACGCCAGAGTGAGCTTTATCAATAAGGACGGAACTGTATTTGTAGACACCTATATCGACGGTGAGCCGGACGATGACCACAGCACCCGTGAGGAGATAAAGCAGGCAGAACTTACAGGAAGCGGAGTAGCCGTAAGATATTCAAAGACGCTCGGCAAAAATCAGATTTATGCCGCTATGAAGGTTAAGGACGACGATATAATCAGAATAAGCTACAATATAAACAGCTATATGGATTTTGCGTCAATGTTCATGGCGCCTATGCTGATAGCCGCCGCAATAGGCATAATAGCAGGGCTTATAGCGGTGAGCAGTGTCGCCCGCCAGATAATGAAGCCGATAAACAGCATATCAAAGGCTATGAGCGGTATGAAATATGTCGGTGACGAAAAAATCTCTGCGGAGCTTGACGAGATACCCTCGCACAAATACCCCGAGCTTGATGAATTTGTCACAATGTTCAATTTTATGCGTAAAAGCATACAGGATAATATGAAGACGCTTGAAAACGAGCGTGAAAAGGAACGCTTCATACTTGAAAGCCTTCAGGACGGTGTAATTCTTTACGATAACGATCTTTCGGTAATTTCGATAAACCGTGCAGGTCTTAAGCTGCTCGGTGCTTCTGAGGAAAGCGGCGCCTTGACCGTACCCGAGCTTGCAAGAAAGCCCGAGATAATCAGCGGAGCGGAAAAAGCGGCAAACGAAGACAGGACGGTAACTATAGAAAGCACCGTTGACGGAAGAATTTTGCTCGTGCAGGTATTCCCCGTATCCAAGAGCGGAATAGATGCAATGCACGGCGGACTTATGGTTATCCGTGACGTTACCGACAAGCGTATGTCCGAACAGCTCAAAGCCGACTTCTTCGCAAATGCCGGTCACGAGCTGAAAACGCCGTTGACGGCAATTTCGGGCTTTGCCGAGCTTCTTGAAAACGGACTTGTGCCTAAGGATAAGAAGGATTATTACATCGGAAAAATTCTTACCGAAGCCAAGAGAATGTCAACGATAATCAGCGACATTCTTGAAATATCCTCCCTTGAAAATAAGACCACAGCCGAGGAAGTAACCGACTGCAAGCTGTCCGAGATATGCACAGCGGTAAAGGAATGCCTGGAGCCTGCGGCTTGCGCAAAGAACGTCACGATAGAACTGTCAGGCGACAGCTTTACCGTCCGTGCCGCATACAAGCACATATACGAGCTTGTCGAAAACATAGTCAGCAACGCTATAAAGTACAACAAGGACGGCGGCAGAGTAGAGATAACGCTTCACAATGTGGGCGAGACAGGCTGTATCTATGTAAGGGATAACGGCATAGGCATCCCTAAGGAGTCGCTTAACCGTGTATTTGAGCGTTTCTACAGAGTGGATAAGGGCAGAAGCACCAAAGAGGGCAGTACCGGACTCGGCCTTTCCATAGTAAAGCATATCGTCAACTGCTACGGCGGCACGGTGACGCTTGACAGCGAGCTTGGCAAAGGCACTCTTGTCTGCGTAAGACTGCCGATTGCAAAGAATATTTCGGAGTAACCGCATATTTGATTTTTCGCTTGACACAGCGTTGCATTTATGATACACTAAACATATAATGAAGCATAAGTGCAAAGACCGTGTATGGCAAGAGTAACCGGGAAAAAAGTTTCACAGAGAGCCGTGTAAGGTGAAAGACGGCAGACTGATTTACGGTGAAGTGCGGCTGTACGGATTTTTTATCCGGGTCGGCAGAGGGAACGTTAGACTTATCAGTATCTCTGCCCGTGTAGTCTGCGTTAAAGACATAAAGGGAGTGTAAGCTCCGAAGCGAAGTGGAACCGTGATAGAAATATCGCCTTCGTCTGTTATGCAGACGAGGGCGTTTTTATTTTCGGAGAAGGGTAGGAAACATATGTTCGATAAAATTAAAGCGGATATAAAATCGGTCAGAGAACGAGATCCTGCCGTAAAGAGCGATCTCGAGGTGTTTTTCCTGTATCCCAGCTTCAAGGCTGTAAGGGCATACCGCAGGGCGCATAAATGGTACCTTAAAAAGCATTATTTCATTGCAAGGTGGATATCACAGCGTGCTTTGCGGAAAACGGGTATAGAGATACACCCCGGCGCAACGATAGGAAAGGGCTTGTTCATCGACCACGGAAGCGGCGTTGTAATAGGCGAAACTACCGAGATAGGCGACTACTGCACGCTTTATCAGAACGTAACGCTCGGCGGTACTGGTAAAGATACCGGTAAACGTCACCCCACGCTCGGCAACAATGTAATGGTAGGCTCGGGAGCAAGGGTTCTCGGTCCTTTCAAGGTGGGCGATAACGCAAAGATAGCCGCAAATGCCGTTGTGCTGTCGGAGGTACCGCCTAACTCAACTGCGGTCGGCGTTCCTGCAAGGATAGTCCGCCGTGACGGTCAGAGGGTAAATGCCTGCGACCTTGACCAGATACACATTCCCGACCCTGTGGCACAGCAGATATGTGCCTTGCAGAGCAGGCTTGAAACAATGCAGAGCGAGATAGATCTGCTAAGAGAAGAACTTAAAGAAAACAATATTAAATAAAAGCGAGGATAAGAAAATGCAGTTATATAATTCACTGTCACACAAAAAGGAAGAATTTGTGCCGCTGGAACCGGGCAAGGTCCGGATCTATGCCTGCGGCCCGACCGTGTATAATTATATCCATAGCGGCAACGCCCGCCCGCTGTGCGTGTTCGACGTGCTGCGCCGGTATCTGGAATGGCGGGGCTATGAGGTGCGCTTCGTGCAGAATTTCACCGATATCGACGACAAAATCCTCGACAAGGCGGCCGCGGCAGGCCAGCAGTGGT
>ERZ824480.3662-NODE-3662-length-10215-cov-2.579134_pt1 | contig 10215 bp, 10 predicted proteins | sample MGYA00519861_ERZ824480 | MGnify/ENA primary metagenome ERZ824480 (study PRJEB31778, sample SAMEA3449152) | human gut metagenome | biome: human gut; feature: human-associated habitat; material: faeces | place: United Kingdom | collected 2010/2012 ...
ACTCATCAGATTTGAGTTCGATGGAATATTCGAGGAGATTCTTGACGAGCTGGGACAGATGCCGCTCCCTCCATATATCACACATAAGCTTGAGGACAAGAACAGATATCAGACAGTTTATGCAGAGCATGACGGTTCTGCGGCAGCACCTACCGCCGGACTGCATTTTACAACAGAGCTTCTTGAGCAGATCAAGGCAAAGGGAATAAAGATCGCGCATGTAACACTTCACGTCGGACTAGGAACATTCAGACCTGTTAAAGCCGACGATATACTTGAACATAAAATGCACTCGGAATTTTATATACTTCCGCAGGAAACAGCCGATTTGGTAAATAAAACAAAATCAAACGGTAAACGTGTAATTTCTGTCGGAACAACTGCTACAAGAGTTTTGGAAACGGTCGGAATGGAAAACGAAAAACTTGAACAAAAAACAGGTTGGACGAATATATTTATTTATCCGGGTAAGGAATTTCACGTTATAGATGCGCTTATAACAAACTTCCACTTGCCTGAATCAACACTTATAATGCTTGTAAGTGCTTTGGCAGGCAGAGAAAATGTGCTGAATGCCTATAAAACAGCGGTACAGGAAAAATACAGATTTTTTTCATTTGGCGATGCGATGCTTATAAAATAAAGGAGATACGAAATGTTTAAAATTTTGCATACTGACGGAAATGCAAGACGCGGCGAATTTCATACGGTACACGGAGTTGTACAGACACCCGTTTTTCAGAACGTCGGAACAATAGCGGCAATAAAAGGTGCGGTAAGTACAATGGATTTAAAAGAGATAGGCTGCCAGGTTGAACTTTCAAATACCTATCATTTACATTTAAGACCCGGCGACAAAGTTATAAAACAGCTTGGCGGGCTTCACAAATTTATGAATTGGGACAGACCTATTTTAACGGACAGCGGAGGTTTTCAGGTGTTTTCACTTGCAGGTTTGAGAAAAATAACAGAAGAAGGCGTCAGCTTTAATTCACATATTGACGGTCACAAAATATTTATGGGACCTGAAGAAAGTATGCAGATACAGTCAAACCTTGCGTCTACAATAGCAATGGCATTTGACGAATGTATTGAAAATCCCGCACCGTACAAATATGTAAAGGACTCATGCGACAGAACGTACAGATGGCTTGTTCGTTGTAAAAAAGAGATGGAAAGACTTAATTCGCTTGACGATACAATTAACAAAAATCAAATGCTTTTCGGTATTAATCAAGGCGGAACTTTCGATGATATAAGAATTGAGCATATGCAGAGGATTGCGGAACTTGATTTACCGGGATATGCGATAGGCGGTTTGGCGGTTGGCGAGAGCCACGAAGAAATGTATCATATTCTTGATGTTGTACTTCCTCATGCACCTGTAAATAAGCCGAGATACTTAATGGGTGTCGGAACACCGTCAAATATTATTGAATCGGTTGCAAGAGGTGTAGACTTCTTTGACTGTGTTATCGCGTCAAGAAACGCAAGGCACGCATTTATCTTTACAAGAAACGGCACAATGAATTTAATGAACCAAAAATATGAACTTGATACAAGACCGATTGACGAAGAATGTGGTTGTCCTGCTTGTCAGCACTATACGAGAGCATATATAAGACATTTGTTCAAGGCAAAAGAAATGCTTGGAATGAGATTGGCAGTTCTTCATAATTTGTATTTTTATAATGAGCTTATGGAACGCATCAGAAAGGCGATAGAAGAGGACAGATTTGAAGAATTCAGACGTGAAAATGTTGAAAAGCTTGCACAAAGACTTTAATAGTGCAAAAACTATAATTAAATGACAATTCTATATTGCTTTTTTGTGAAAGTTTTGGTATAATATTATACAATATGAATAACAATTTAAGGAGGATACCATAGATGAGAGCAAAGTATAAGAGAGTGCTTTTAAAAATAAGCGGAGAGGCACTTGCGGGAACAAATGGATTTGGACTTGATGAGCATACTATTGCACATATCAGTGAGAACATAAAGAAAATTGTGGACATGGGTGTACAGGTTTCAATCGTTGTAGGCGGAGGAAATATCTGGAGAGGACGAAGCAGTGAAAATATGGACAGAACAAGAGCTGACCATATGGGTATGCTTGCAACTGCGATAAATGCGTTGGCACTTTGCAGTGCACTTGAAAACTGCAATGTACCTACAAGAGTGCAGACTGCGATTGAAATGCGACAGGTGGCAGAACCTTATATCAGAGGTAAGGCTGAAAGACATCTTGAAAAGGGCAGAGTAGTAATATTCGGCTGCGGAACAGGTAATCCGTTTATGTCAACAGATACAGCCGCCGCACTTCGTGCAGTTGAAACAGATTCACAGGTTATATTACTTGCAAAGAAAGTTGATGCAGTATATGACAGCGACCCTAATATAAATCCTGACGCAAAGAAATATGATGTACTTTCATTCAGTGATATACTTTCAAAAAATCTCGGCGTAATGGATTCAACTGCGGCATCAATGTGTCGTGATAATAATATGCCTATACTTGTTTTCGGTCTTAGCGACCCTGAAAACATTGTAAGAGCGGTAAAAGGCGAAAAAATCGGTACACTTGTAAATAATGAGGGTAAACTTTAAGATTAATTGATATATTTAAGGAGGAATTTTAAAATGGGTAAGTATCCTGAAATTGAAGAAAAGATGGAAAAAAGAATAAACGGTTATGCGGGTGAATTAAAGACAATCCGTGCAGGACGTGCAAACGCGTCTGTACTTGATAAAGTTGCTATTGATTACTACGGTACAATGACGCCTGTCCAACAGGTAGGTTCAATCTCATCACCTGAACCGAGATTACTTGTTATTCAACCTTGGGACGCAAGCGTTTTAAAGGAAATCGAAAAGGCAATCAATGCGTCTGATATTGGTATAGCACCTCAAAATGACGGTAAGGTTATAAGACTTAACTTCCCTCCGCTGACAGAGGAAAGAAGAAAAGAACTTGTTAAGACTGTAAAGAAGTATACAGAAGAAGCAAAGGTACAAATCCGTAATGCAAGACGTGACGCAATGGATAAGTACAAGGCTATGAAGAAAGACGGCGAAATCACAGAGGACGATTTGAAAGAAACAGAAAAGGATATACAAAACTTGACAGATAAGTATATTAAAGAAATTGATAATATCAGTGCCGCAAAGGAAAAAGAAATCCTTGAGGTTTGATAATTAAAATCACTACGCATATGACCGGCAGGCTAAGTCTGCCGGTATTGTGCTAAATAGAGAGGTATCGTATGTTTTTTTCAAAGAAAAAGAAAATCAATGAAATAGATATGTCAAGACTTCCGCAGCATATCGGAATTATAATGGACGGTAACGGCAGATGGGCGAAAAAAAGAGGTTTGCCGAGAAGTGCCGGACACAGTGCCGGAGCGGATTCACTGAAAAAAATTATCACAGAGGCAAATAATCTCGGTGTAAAGTATATAACGGTATATGCTTTTTCAACGGAAAATTGGAAACGACCGAAAGAAGAAGTAGACTATCTTATGTCGCTTTTGCTTGACTATCTGAGAAATGCTGAAAAAACTCTTTCGGGAGAGAATGTCGTTATTCGTGTAATCGGTTCAAGAAAAGGTCTGTCCGAAGAAATTTGCCGGCAGATTATAAAGACAGAGAATTTTACAAAGAATAATACAGGAATTGTTATGAATATCGCTCTTAACTACGGCGGTCGTGAAGAAATTGTCAATGCGGTAAAAAATATCTGTAAGGACGTTAAGGACGGCAAGCAGAATGTTGATGATATTGACGATGAAGTTTTTTCAAGCTATTTGTATACCGCAAATGACCCTGACCTTCTTATAAGAACAAGCGGTGAGCAGAGATTGTCAAACTTTATGCTTTGGCAGGTAAGCTATGCGGAAATGTGGTTTACCGATAAGCTATGGCCTGATTTTAAACCGGCTGATTTACATAAGGCTATAATCGATTTTCAAAACAGAGGCAGAAGATTTGGGGGTGTGTAAAAATGGTTAAGAGAATTATAACGTCGGTGGTGGCATTGGCGGTATTTGTTGGTATACTGTTTTTACCGCCGATATGCTTTACAGTTGCACTTGCGGCGGTTATATTATTTATGCTATATGAGTGTTACAGTGCGACAAAAGCCGATTTGGGTATGAAAACTATCGGATTTATTTCGGCTGTTATATTGATGTCATCAATTTATTTTTGTAAAGCAATAGAGTGGGATACTTTTGCATGGGCAACTGCGTCAATAGGTATAATTTTTATCATAGCACTGCATATGATTACAGTAGTGGCAAAGCACGGTAAAAGAAATTATAAGGATATACTTTCAAACGGTTTCTTAACTATATATATTGTACTTTCGATGAGTTGCGTGTGGCTTGCAAAAGAAACGTTTGATACTGCTACCATGCTTTTAACATTTATATGTGCGTGGTCGTGTGATACGTTTGCATATTTTACAGGCAGATTTTTAGGCAAACACAAACTGATACCTCACGTCAGCCCAAATAAAACGGTTGAAGGCTCTGTCGGTGGTGTTGTCGGTGCAATGGTTATATGTATTGTATATCTATTGATTGTGAAAAATGTATTTGATACAAATATGTTGCAGTGGAGCAATGTAGTTGTTGAGGGTGCGGTTTACGGTCTTGTAGGCGGTGCATTGTCACAGCTCGGCGATTTGATTGCTTCGGCTATCAAACGCGATACAGGAATAAAAGATTTCGGTTGGATATTCCCGGGACACGGCGGATTTATGGACAGATTTGACAGCGTTATGTTTATAGCACCTATTATGTATATATTGCCGATGGTAATTTTTGGAGTTATGTAGGGAATGTCAAATTAATTGGAGAAAAGACAAATGGAATTTGAAAAGAAAATAGCGGTATTGGGGTCAACAGGCTCAATCGGTACACAGACTCTTGAAATTGCCCGCGAATACAAGGGTATAAAAATAGAGGCAATGTCTGCACATTCAAATATTGATTTGATTGAAAAACAGGCGAGAGAGTTTAAACCGAAAACGGTGTGCCTTACCGATGAAGGAAAGGCTAAGGATTTGAAAATCAAGCTTGCCGATACCGATATAAAAGTAGTACAAGGAAAAGAAGGTCTTATAGAAACGGCAACGGCTGACAGTGCTGATACGGTTGTAACCGCGGTTGTCGGTATTTCGGGACTTGAGCCTACAATAGAGGCAATAAAGGCAAAGAAAAATATTGCTCTTGCGAATAAGGAAACGCTTGTAACAGGCGGTCATATCGTTATGGATTTGGCAAAGGAAAACGGAGTTGCGATACTTCCCGTAGACAGTGAACACAGTGCGATATTTCAGTCACTTCAAGGCTGTAAGGACAGACGCGAAGTAAAGAGAATACTTTTAACCGCATCGGGCGGTCCGTTCTTTGGGAAAAAACGTGAAGAACTGGTTGACATAAAACCTGAGGACGCATTAAAACACCCTAATTGGAATATGGGTGCAAAGGTTACGATAGATTCATCAACGCTTGTCAATAAAGGACTTGAAGTTATGGAGGCGAAGTGGCTTTTCGGAACGGATAACATAAAAGTTTTGGTACACAGACAGAGCGTTGTACATTCAATGGTTGAGTTCGTGGATAACGGAGTAATTGCACAGCTCGGTGCACCTGATATGCGACTTCCTATACAGTACGCATTGACGTATCCGAACAGACTTCCGATGAAGAATAACGAACTTGACTTTACAAAGTATCCGTCACTTACATTTGACGAACCCGACACAGACACGTTTTATGCGTTGAAATTGGCATATGATGCACTTAAAGACGGCGGTATAAAACCGACTGTATTTAACAGTGCCGATGAGGCGGCGGTTGAGTTGTTTATGCAAGGTAAAATATCTTATCTCGGTATATCCGACGCTATCGCAAAGGCAATGAGCGAGATTAAAAATATCGAAAATCCGACAATTTCGGATATATGGGAAACAGATAAGTTAGCCCGTGAGATTGTATATAGATTTGAAAAGGAGAGTTTAATTTGATAACTGCGATTGTATCTGTTGTAATGTTCCTTGTAATGGTTTCACTGCACGAATTCGGTCACTTTATTGTTGCAAAAATGCTGAACTTTAAAGTTGATGAATTTTCTGTTGGAATGGGACCTGCAATATTCAAGAAAAAGAAAGGCGAAACACAATACTCAATAAGAATTTTGCCGCTTGGCGGTTATTGTAAATTTGAGGGCGAAGATGAAGCCGACAATACCGATCCGCGAGCTTTTTCAAATCAAAAGCCGTGGAAAAGATTGCTTGTGCTTTTGGCAGGCGGTGTTTTTAATATCATTTTGGGTTTTGTACTGTTTCTTGTTATCGTTCCGTCAACGTCACCTGCACGAACAAATGTTATTGATACGGTTGTTCCGCACAGCTATATAGAACAAGTCGGAGTACAGCCGAATGATAAGATTATAAAGATTAACGGAAAGAAAATCAATTTCTATAATGATATTTCGCTTTATACTCAAAATTTCAAAAAAGACGAACAGGCAACCGTAACGGTTTTAAGAAACGGTGAAAAAATCGACTATTCATTTATGCCGACGGAGCAAATTGTCAAAACAACTTACGGAGAAAACGGCGTGCAAGTCGACAGTACAATAAACGGATACACAACAGGTCAGTTTGTGGAATATTCCGATAAAATGCCTAAGGACGATTCGATTGTAGGTCAGTCGGAAACAAGCACAAGATATATAATAGGCTTTACACCTAAAACAAAGGATATAACGATATTTAATGTTTGGGGAGAGGCTTTAAATGAAACCGAATTTGTGGTTAAGCTTGTGTATCAGTCATTCTGGCAGATGATAACAGGTAAGGTCGGAGTAGACCAAATGTCAGGACCTGTCGGAATTGTAAGCGAAGTGAACAACGCGGTTAATTCGGGCAGTTACAGTTGGCTTTATGTGCTTAACTTGGTTGCACTTTTGACAATAAATCTGGGAATATTCAATCTTCTTCCGATACCTGCACTTGACGGCGGAAGAATATTGTTTGTACTGATTGAAATGATACGCAGAAAGGCTATTCCGCCTGAAAAAGAGGGGATAGTTCATGCAGTCGGAATGTTATTGTTATTGGCATTCATTGTGTTCGTATCATTCCACGATATAATGCGATTATTCAATAAGTGAGGTTAATATTTATGAGAAAACAAAAAAGAATTGTAAATATAGGCGGTGTGAAAATCGGCGGTGACAATCCCGTTGCAATTCAGTCTATGTGTAATACCGACACAAGAGATGTCAAAGCAACGGTAAATCAGATACATGAACTTGAAAATGCAGGCTGCGAGATAATTCGTGTTGCTGTGCCTGATATGGTTGCGGCTAAAGCCGTAGCGGATATAAAAAAGCAAATTCATATACCGCTTGTTGTCGATATACATTTTGATTATCGTCTTGCGTTGGAATGTATGAAAAACGGTGCGGATAAAGTCAGAATTAATCCCGGCAATATCGGTGACCGCGACAGAGTAAAGCAAGTTGTCGAAATGGCAAAGGAAAGAGAAATCCCTATCAGAATCGGCGTCAACGGCGGTTCGCTTGAAAGAGAATTACTTCAAAAATACGGTGGTGTAACTGCCGACGCACTTGTGGAAAGTGCTATGGGACACGTTGCAATTCTTGACGAACTTAATTTTAATAATGTGGTTGTGTCAATTAAGATTTCAGACGTTCCGAAAATGCTTTGCGCATACAGAAAATTCAATGAAATATCGGATATTCCGTTGCATATCGGTGTAACCGAATCCGGTACGTTAAAAGGCGGAACGGTTAAATCGGCTGTCGGAATTGGTGCACTTTTGGCAGAAGGAATAGGCGATACTATGCGTGTTTCGCTTACGGCAAACCCTGTTGAAGAAATTTATGCGGCGTATGATATTCAAAAGGTTTTGGGTATGAGAAAAACAGGTGCGGAGATAGTTTCGTGTCCGACTTGCGGAAGAACTCAACTTGACCTTATTTCAATCGCAAACGAAGTTGAAAAACGTGCCGCAAATATTGATAAACCTATTAAAATCGCCGTTATGGGTTGTGCGGTAAACGGACCCGGTGAAGCGAGAGAGGCTGATATAGGAATTGCAGGCGGAAAAGGTGAGGGACTTATTTTCAAAAAAGGCGAGATTATAAAGAAAGTACCTCAAGACAGCCTTGTCGATGAACTTATGAAAGAAATAGAAACATTATAATACGAGAGGATTGGGATATATTGAAGAAGTATCTTGTTATAAACGGCGTAAACTTAAATATGCTTGGTATCAGAGAACCGGGAATATACGGAAACAGCACTCTTGACGATTTGGAAAACAACATCAGAAAAAAAGCAGATGAACTTGGTGTTGAGGTTGATTTTTTTCAAAGCAATTTTGAGGGCGAAATCGTTGAAAAAATACACAGTGCAATGGGTAATTACAACGGCATTATAATAAATCCGGGGGCATTTACTCATTATTCGTATGCTATCAGAGATGCGTTCGGTTCGGTTAAAATGGATGTAATCGAAGTACATATTTCAAATATCCATAAACGTGAAGAGTTCAGACATACATCTGTTATCGTACCTGAATGTATAGGACAGATTTGCGGTTTGGGATTTAAGGGGTATGAACTTGCATTGGAGGCATTGGTATGCAGAGCAGAATAGATAAACTGTGCGAAAAAATGCACGATAACGAGGCGGTTTTTATATCAAGCTATCCGAATATATTTTATTACAGCGGTTTCACGTCAGAGGACGCATATTTGCTTATTTCGCACAGTGGCAAGTATATTATCACAGATTCGCGATACACAATACAGGCGCGTGAGCAAGCAAAAGGCTTTGAAGTGATTGATATTGCAAAAGGTTTTGAAAAAATATTTTCAAGAATAGACGAAAAATATATAGGTTTTGAAGAATCATATATGAGCGTCGGAGAAAATAAGCGAATAAGAGCAAAACTAAAAGACGGACAAGATTTTGTTGAAATGCAAAATCTTATAAACAAACCGCGAGAAATAAAAGACGAATGCGAAATTAAAAAAATTGCAGAAGCCGAAAAAATTGGAGATATGGCATTTGAATATGTTTTAGGCAGAATTAAAGAGGGAGTAACCGAAAGAGAAATAGCACTTGATTTGGAGTTCTTTATGAAAAAACAAGGTGCGACTGCATTGTCGTTTGACACTATTTCCGCATCGGGTATTCGTTCGGCAATGCCGCACGGCATAGCTACCGATAAAAAAATCGAAAACGGAGATTTTCTTACTTTGGATTTCGGCTGTGTTTTCGAGGGTTACTGTTCGGATATGACAAGAACAGTAGTTGTCGGCAAAGCGAATGATAAACAAAAAGAAATTTACAATACAGTTTTAAAAGCACAAACCACTGCAATAGACGCAATTAAAGCAGGTATGAAGTGCAGTGAAGTGGACGGAGTGGCACGAAAGATTATAACCGACGCAGGTTACGGTGAGAACTTCGGTCACAGTCTTGGACACAGTGTCGGTATTGAAATTCACGAAAATCCGTCATTTTCACCTAAAAACAATGCTGTTGTGCAAAACGGTAACGTAATTACGGTTGAACCGGGAATTTATATAGACGGTTTCGGCGGTGTAAGAATTGAAGATTTAATCGTTGTACAAAACGGTAAAGCGGTAAATCTGACATCATCACCGAAAGAACTTATTGAAATTTAATACAGCTCAAAAATCACATCAATTTTGATGTGATTTTTGATTTTTTTAATCTATGGTGTTAGTCATGTCAATCATATTTTCAGCAAGAGTACCATATCCTTTTGTGGGATTGTTTACAAATACATGAGTTACCGCACCTATAAGCATACCGTTTTGTATAATCGGCGAGCCGCTCATACCCTGAACAATTCCGCCTGTGCAGTCGATTAAACGAGGGTCGGTAATTTCAATAATCCATCCTTTGTCGGAATCGTTCGTGATTTTGTTTATTTTTATCGAGTATTTTTCCGTTTTTTGCCCTATAACGTCTGAAAGTATATACGCGTCACTTTCGCCTATCTGTTCCTTTGCGGCAACGGGTATGGTATTATCAGAGGAAAATTCATCGCAAGACATATTTCCGTAAATACCTATTTGTGAATTTATACTGATATTACCTATTGTATTACCGTCAAACGCACCGTTAATTTCTCCGGGATG
>ERZ824480.3670-NODE-3670-length-10197-cov-3.281700_pt1 | contig 10197 bp, 9 predicted proteins | sample MGYA00519861_ERZ824480 | MGnify/ENA primary metagenome ERZ824480 (study PRJEB31778, sample SAMEA3449152) | human gut metagenome | biome: human gut; feature: human-associated habitat; material: faeces | place: United Kingdom | collected 2010/2012 ...
GGTATAGAAGGCCTTAAAGTCGAATCCGGTTTTCGGATACAAGAATGAAGTGATAATAGGTGACTGGATCGCGTCATCGAGCAAAGTTACAAAACCGAGTGAACGCATACCCTCTACCAGTACCCGGTGATTCTCACAATATCTCCGGTGACGGGGCTCCACTCCACCTTCTTCAATCAGTTCGGTAAGGGCCTGCTTGAAAGCACGCACCACATGGGTCGGTGAAGTAAAACGCCATTTACCATGCCCTTTTTCCATCGTTTCCCACTGGTCGTAAATATCCAGAGAAAGAGAACGGGCTACTCCCTTACAACGCACCAGTTCCGAACGGCGGGCTATGATAAATCCGAATCCCGGAACTCCCTGGATACATTTATTGGCACTGCTGATCAGGAAATCGATTCCCAACTCACTAACATCCATCGGGATACCTCCAAAGCTGCTCATAGCATCCACAATCAGTTTCTTGCCATGCATCTTCACTACATGTGCCAGCTCCTTCAACGGATTCAGGATACCGGTAGTCGTTTCGCAGTGAACGAAGGCCACATGAGTAACATCTGAATTATTGCTCAGATAGTCGTCCACATAGTCTACCGATACCTGTTCCGTTTCATCAAAAGCAAGGAGCTCGTAGTCGATATGATAATATTCGGCAATATTCCCCATCCGGTCACCATAAGCACCGTTACTGCAAATCAGAAGTTTATCATTCTTACCGATGGCAGCACCAATCACGGCTTCTACACAATAGGTTCCGCTTCCTTGCAAAAGAACAGATGTATACTCTTCCGTATTGCGGGTAGCAATGCCGACCAGCTCTTTACGCAATGCTTCGACAATGTGCAAATTATAGTCTTCATCCCATGTACACCAGTCGGTCATCATGGTTTCCTTTACAGTCTCTGAGGTAGTAAGTGGTCCGGGGGTCAATAACAAATAAGGTTTCATATCGATTAATGATTTAGTTTTGAGTTAATTAGTTGAATCAGTGCGGGAAGTTCTTCAATGCTTCGAATGACATACGAGGCTCCCGCAGCCAGCATACGTTGTTTCACTTCAGCAATACGGTTCTCGAGTTCGGCAGCCGGCAAGGCGTGTGTCTCTTCTTCGGTGAGTGCCATCTCGTTACTTCCGAGAACCACTCCCACACTCCATACTTTGGCATGTACACCTTCCTGAATATCGGCAATGGTGTCGCCTACCTTCACCACTGTATCCGGATCGGGAACCGCCAGTTTCGTGAGATTCTCAAAAATCATATAGGGAGCAGGACGACCGGCGGGCAGCAGATTCGGAGTGGCACAGTAATCCACCCGGTATCCTTTGGCCTGTGCCTCGGGCAGTACCACATCCATCATCTCGCGGGTATAGCCTGTAGTAGAACCTATTTTCAGTCCTTCGGCACGCAACTTCTCCAACGTAGGGATCACACCCGGAATAGGATCGGTATACTCTTTCAGTGAAGCAAAAAGATATTTCTCGAACAGGTGGTTCAGTTCTACGACATCCTCCTCTGTCCAGGCACGTCGATAACGGTTTATGAATTGTTCGTTTACTTCGGGCATAGTCAGCAATTCACGGATGTGCTGAATTTTCGGCAACCCCATAGGCTTACGAGTCTGCTCGACATCGATCGTGAGTCCCTTCCCGGCAAAAGCTTTGATGAAAGCAGCCACCGGAGCGAAACATCCGTAATCGACTGCCGTTCCTGCCCAGTCCATAATGATACATTCAATCTTTTTCATTTTATGTCTATAATTTCCTTGTTTTTGAATCTGATGCAAAAGTAGGGCATCCCGTACAGAGCAAAAATGAATTCCGCATGATTCATTTCATTCATATTCCGCACATTTCTTCCGAAATATTAATGTAACATTCATATCATGATTATATAATCCAAAAGTCATATATTTGCAATGTAAACAATGCGTCGATGTACTTATGAACGAACTGGAAGATATATACAAACGAATCGAATATCTCCGTAACAACGGAGTGAAAATGAAAGAAATAGCCGACTGGATACACATGGCTCCCAGTGTGCTGTCCGCACTCTACTCCAGTGTGCTGCCCACCTATCTGAACCTGCAAAAGACCAAGCCCCGGGAAGAGGCTCTGGACGAGGCACTGGCACTGGTAAACAATGTGTCGAAGAAACGGCTGCTCGGCAATCTGGGAGAAATGAAAGAACGGCTCTTCGATCTGGAACCCAATCAGGAAGCCAACATAACAGGAAATGCTTTTCTGAAATTACTGGAAAAGGAAATGCAGGAATCTGTGGGGGAAGTCTACAATTACAGTGGCACGTACCTGAGCTACAGCCTTTCTTCATCGACAGACAGCCTCAAGGCAGAACCCTATCTGATCTGTGCATCAGAAAACAATGATTATGTGAAAGTAGGCATGATCAATGCCTACAAATCCGTGCACTGGGGAAGTGGCATTATCAGTAATCATCAAAATTCATACCTGATGTTCAATGAACGGGAACTTCCGCAGTTTGCCCTGGTAACCATCTATCTGCAATTACCCCATTATGAGTTTCCGCATATGCTGAAAGGATTATATCTCTGTCTGGACTATAACCATAACCCGATAGCCCGGAGAATTGTCCTGGTGAAGCAATCGGACAGCACAGACATAGACGAGTTCCTGAAAATGGAAGGAAAGTTAATCTCCAGATCGGAACTGACCCCTGAAGAAGAGATCTATTGTAATTATACATGCCAGGAAGGAGACTATATCAAGACTTGTACGGTACCCTCACCCAAACTGGATGAATCGGATCTGGAAAGAGAAAAAAAGATGCTGAAAATATAAAGCGACATACCCTAAAAACACCACAGGCTACTCAGATTTAGTTATTGAACAGGAGTTATCCGAATAGATCTCCCCCTGAAAACCTGAGTAGCCTATGGTAAAAAATACTTTTCCGAGAACTCTCCTATCAGAAGAAGAATCTCAATATATCATTGAAGTTAGCCCAAATCAAAAGGCCGAACAACAAAATCAGACCCGCCATTTGTGCGTATTCCATAAATTTATCACTCGGTTTGCGACGGGCAATGATTTCATAGAACAGGAACAAGACGTGTCCGCCGTCCAACGCAGGAATAGGCAGAATATTCATAAAAGCAAGGATGATAGACAAGAATGCCGTCATATACCAGAACTGATGCCAATTCCAGGTTGCAGGGAAGATGCTTCCGATGGTTCCGAAACCGCCCAATTGTTTAGCTCCCTCTTTTGAGAAAAGATATTTCATGTTGCCTACATAGCCTTTCAAAGTCTTCACTCCTAATGCTACACCGGCCGGGAAGGATTCAAAGAAACCATACTCTTTCCTGATTACAGGAAGAAGTTGATCCGTATATGGATTGACCGCTACTCCTATTTTGAAAGCTGAATCCGTAGTCAAAGTCAATACATCGGTCTTTCCGTCACGCACATAAGTCAATGAGATCTGGTGCGGATTGATACTGTCATTTTGTAACGCTTTCGCATTTTGTCTTCTTTCAGCCATAGCTGCCAGGAAGTCTGTATAAGAAACCGGCTTTCCGTCGAGAGCAATGATACTGTCGCCCGGCTGGATACCGGCCATGGCTGCAGGTGAATTGACCATCACACTATCGACTACATAGGGGAAACGGAATTCGGCAAAGCGAACACTGTCACCCAACAGACGCTGCATCATATCTTCAGGGATATATACAGATGCCTTCTTACCCTCACGCAACACCGTTACCTCCCGGGCATCAGCTATCTGGCTGAGCATATCGGGATCGTAGCGTACAAAATCGACTCCGTCGGCAGACAACAAAATATCTCCGTCCTGAAATCCCACCGCTTTGGCTGTTTCATTAAAGTCCATACCCAATGGGGCTTTCTGTACGGGAATGTATTGATCACCCCACTTAAACAGAATCATTGAATAGATGAACAGAGCCAAAAGGAAGTTGAACAACACACCTCCCACCATAATCAACAGGCGCTGCCACGCAGGTTTAGAACGAAATTCCCACGGCTGTTCCGGTTGCTTCATTTGCTCGGTATCCATCGATTCGTCAATCATTCCGGCTATTTTGACATATCCCCCTAAAGGTAACCAACCGACAGCATATTCTGTCTCACTTTTCTTTGGCTTAAATTTAAATAGTGTGAACCAAGGATCAAAGAATAAACAAAACTTTTCTACCCGTACTTTGAACAGGCGGGCAAAGAGAAAGTGCCCTCCTTCGTGAATGATGACGAGCAAAGATAAGCTCATAATCAATTGCAGGGCACGGATTAAAAATGTTTCCATCAGATTATTTACAATTTATTTATTTACATATTAATTCACTGGCAATCCGGCGTGCTTCCGCATCGGTTGCCACATAGTCGTCGTAAGTAGGAGTCTGTACGAAAGACACCTGCCCCATGGTATGTTCTATCACATCACTCATGCCGAGAAAGCTGATTTCATCACGAAGAAAAGCCGCCACAACCACCTCGTTGGCCGCATTTACAATGCAAGGCATATTCCCTCCCCTATACATCGATTCATAGGCCAATGCCAGATTACGGAACCGCTTGGTATCGGGTTGCTCAAAAGTAAGGTTCGTACATTTCGAAAAATCAAGCCGGTCGAAAGACGAATTGATACGATCGGGATAAGAGAAAGCATACTGAATGGGCAGACGCATATCGGGCATTCCCAACTGGGCCTTTATTGCTCCATCCTCAAACTGCACCATCGAATGAATAACCGACTGCGGATGTACCACCACCTCAATCTGGCCGGGCTGTACGCCAAACAACCATTTGGCTTCGATCACTTCGAACCCCTTGTTCATCATCGAGGCAGAATCAATAGTGATCTTAGCTCCCATTTCCCAATTCGGATGTTTGAGAGCCTGTACTTTTGTCACAGTCTTCAACTGTTCCATAGTACATGTACGGAAAGGACCTCCGGAAGCAGTCAGGATAACTTTCTCTATCGGATTGCCTACCTCTCCGGCCAAACACTGGAATACTGCCGAATGTTCGGAATCGACAGGAAGAATCGGTGTACGGTATTGCCGGGCTAACTGATTAATCAACTCTCCGGCAACTACCAGTGTCTCTTTATTGGCAAGGGCAATGGCTTTTCCGGCACGAATGGCATTCATGGTCGGCTTCAATCCCGCATACCCCACCATAGCGGTCAGGACTACATCGATAGGGCCGGACTCTACAATCTGGCATAACGCGGCAGCACCTGCATACACCTTAACAGGCAGGTCGCTGAGAGCCTCTTTCAGTTGGGCATATTTCTCTTCATTGGCTATAACTACAGCCTCAGGCATAAACTTACGTGCCTGGGCTATCAGGAGATCTACCTTATTATTGGCAGTCAGTGCATACACCTCGTACAGTTCGGGATGCTCTTCGATAACCTGCAAGGCCTGGGTACCAATAGAACCCGTAGAACCTAAGATAGCTATTTGTTTCTTCTTTATCTCGTTCATTATTAGAATACAATGTATTTTTCAGGATTAACCGGCCGTCCTCTGTGCCAAAGTTCAAAATGAAGATGCGGACCGGTAGTGAGCGTTCCGCTATTCCCAACCAAGGCAATAGCTTCACCTCCCTTCACAGTATCGCCTTCACGCTTCAGCAACGAACCGCAATGTTTATAGACTGATACAAAATCCTGGTTATGCTGTACCTCGATCAGGTAACCGGTTTCGGCCGTATAGGTACTCAATATGACTGTACCGTCCAAAGTGGCCAATACACTTTCGTTGGGATTGGCGGCAATATCGGTTCCAAAATGTTTCTTTTCGGCATCAAAATGATCGGAAATCATGCCACGGGTCGGACGATAAAAAATCAGTCCGTTGACATCGGGCTGTGCGGTAATAGAGGTCAGATTATATTTTTCGGTCTCTTCATATTGACGACGGAAAGCTTCTTCACGTTCGGAACGGGCAATCAGCGAATCTTCACGCATGGTGGTCAATGAATCCATTGACTGTACAGTATCCACCCGCACGGTGCCGCTGAAGATATCCTGTATATTCATGATATACATATTCTGACGGTCTACCAACTGTTGCAAAGAATCTACCCGCAAGGCATTTTCCACAACCTGAGCACGAATATCACTATTCATATATCCCGGCAAATAGTTGCGTAAAGGAGTAAAAGTGATAATGGCAGCGGCAAACAGGAAAAGCACGGTCAGAACCGAAAGTAACACGGAAAGACCATTCAGCTTGGATACATGAAGTCCCACCACCTCTTCGAGTGTATTCTCGTTGATGATAGTGAGTTTATACTTGAACTTGATATTGTTCCAAAAGGCTTTACTACGTTTCTTTTTCGGCATTATTATAGAATATCACGACAAATGTAAGCATTTCGCTTTACTTGCCGTCTGTTTCTTTATGCTATTTAACTTTCTTCATCATCGCACTCGTCCAAAGACAGCAGGCCTTCGGGCAAATCGACTGTAATGATTTTGTGCTTCTGATCGATACCGGCAATTAATTCCTCTTGTGCAGGAATCAGCAATTCATCGCCATCACGGTCCACAACAAACAGTGTATTAACGGTAGACGTATCCACATCCGTCACCTCTCCCAAAGCACCGTGACGGACATCTTCCACCCGGAATCCGACAAAGAAATCCCAGGACAACTCCCCGGGACCGGCTTCTTCGGCATGTTTCACCGGAAAATAAACTTCCACGTTGGTGAACATACGGGCACGTTCGGCAGTGTCTACACCTTCGAGTTTCACCAAAGCTGTGGAATCGGACCGGAAACGATACTCTTCTATAAAGAAAGGAACAAAAATATCATCTAACCGGCAAATCAGATAATCACAATCCGCCCGATCGAAAATATCGTCGGTAAAGGTGAACGACAATTCACCGTGTATGCCGTGTGGCTTATTGAACAAGCCTATCTTGTATACATCTTCTCTTTTTATCATATTCGTGTAATTCTTGCACCGATAGCGTTGAGTCGACCTTCGATATTTTGATATCCGCGGTCTATCTGCTCGATGTTATGAATCCGGCTGATACCTTCGGCGCTCATAGCCGCAATAAGCAAAGCGATACCGGCACGGATATCCGGAGAGGTCATATTGCCTCCCCGCAAAGTAAATCCATGATTATGTCCGATAACAACCGCACGGTGCGGATCGCAAAGAATAATCTGTGCGCCCATGTCGATCAGTTTATCGACAAAGAAAAGACGGCTCTCGAACATCTTCTGATGAATCAGTACACTGCCTTTTGCCTGGGTAGCCACTACCAGCATGACGCTCAACAAGTCCGGAGTCAGTCCCGGCCAGGGAGCATCGGCAATGGTCATGATGGAACCGTCGATAAACGACTCGATCTGATAGCAATCCTGTGCCGGAACAAAAATATCATCTCCTCTCTGTTCGAGTTTAATACCCAGACGGCGGAAACTTTCGGGAATAATACCCAGATTTTCGTATGACACATTTTTGATTGTGATTTCGCTACGGGTCATGGCAGCCATACCAATGAAGCTACCCACCTCGATCATATCCGGCAACACAGTGTGATCGGTACCGTGAAGTTCCTCCACTCCCTCGATAGTCAATAAGTTCGAAGCAATTCCACTGATCTTCGCTCCCATCCGGTTCAGCATCTTACAAAGCTGCTGCAGATAGGGCTCACAGGCCGCATTATAAATCGTCGTTTTACCTAGTACAGCGGCCATCACGATATTGGCAGTTCCGGTCACAGAAGCTTCATCGAGCAACATAGATGTACCTTTCAATTCTTCGGCCGAAATTTCGTATATCTCCCGCTCTTCATTATAAGTAAAATCGGCTCCCAGATTCTGGATTCCTATAAAATGCGTATCCAGACGCCGACGCCCGATCTTGTCTCCTCCCGGCTTTGAAATCATGGCTTTACCGAAACGGGCGACCATAGGACCGATCAGCATCACAGATCCCCGCAGGCTGGAACACTTCTTCAGGAAGTTGTCACTTTCCAGATAGGCCAGATCGACATTCGCGGCCTTAAAACTATACGAATCGACACCTGTTTTTGCAACCGTCACGCCCATATCCCGCATTAACTGAATCAGGTTATTGACGTCCAGGATGTCCGGAATGTTATTCACTGTTACTTCTTCGGCAGTAAGCAATGTAGCGCAGATAATCTGCAACACTTCGTTTTTGGCACCTTGGGGATGAATTTCCCCACTAAGTCTGTGCCCTCCTTCGATTACAAATGAAGCCATGTTTCGAGGTGATTAGTGGTTAATGATAATGCTAATAATCACTTTGATCAGAATTTTCTTCTCTGATTATTATTTCTCTGGTTATTGTTGTTATTCGTACGTGGACGGTAGTTCTGAGCAATACGTTCAGACATCAGACGCAGAATCTCGTCATCCATCTGCAATTTGCCTCCCGAGAATTCGGCCAGGTCTTCGGCGATTTTCCGGTCGTCTACCGTATCTTTATTCCATGCCATATAGTCTTTCTTCATGTGATTGCAGATAAGGGCTACCAGATTCTTCTTTTCATCCCCTTCCTGAAATTCACACGCTTTTTTGATTAATATTTCCAACGTACGACCATAGTGGCGGTAGCGGATCTTAGTACTTGGATAAGGAATCGGATCCGGTTTCGTTACCAGATTGTCTTTACGGATAATCTCGTAAGGATAATCGATATCAAGTTTAAAGTCGGCCATAATAGCCAGATGATCCCATAATTTATGCTTGAAATCGGGTACATCTCTCAAATGGGGAAACATATTACCCATGATATTGATAATGGTATTGGCACAACGCTGACGTTCGGAACGATCCTGGATGGTCAACGCAAAGTCAACCATATTCTGGATACTGCGACCATATTCCGGCAGCGGCATTCTTTTCTGTTGAGTATTATACTGCATGTAGTTAAATTATATTTTAAAAATAGTAAATCAAATAAGGAGTGAAAAGCATTAAAGTAACTTCTTGGGTTGCGAAGCCACAAACTCTTTCAGATAGAAAGGCTCAAAATAGGCCACATCTTTATAGTCGTTGATTGCAACGGCCTTTTCTGCAAGCGGGAACATCATCTTTGCCAACGGATGAAGATCATCTATAAAATGCGCATTGGGGTGCGTAATCTTTTCACGGCACTTTGCGGCTCCATTTCCAAAGAAATAGACAGGATGCTGTTCCAGATATTCAAGATAAGAATTCTCGTCCACGATATCGGCGGAAATCTCACGCTTCACATTCAACGCACGGTCATAGATAGCCGCATATACCTCCATCCGCCGTGCATCAATCATCGGGCATAGCAATGCATCTTCCGGCAATTCATGATAAAGCAGCACAGGTACACTCAACACTTCCAATGTCGGGATACCGATCAACGGGACATTACGTCCGTAACAAATACCCTTTGCCATCGAAACGCCAATGCGAAGCCCGGTATACGATCCGGGACCACAACTGACGGCTACCGCATCCAAAGGAATGGCATGACTATCGATGAAAGACAACGCTTCATCCACAAATACTCCCAACGAAACGGCATGTGAAGGCCCCTTAAGGTCTTCTTTCACAAAAATATTCTGCCCGTCTTCACTTACTGCTACCGAACAAACGGCGGTAGAAGTCTCAATATGTAGGATACACGACATAAGAATCAGATTATTAAATTGACGCAAATTTACATGATTATTTTCAGATTACCGCACCGAGATATAAATAAAGCGCATTTCCCTTCAAAATCATTGCATTAAATTAAGTTTTTACATACTTTATCAGACTGTTTTATACAAGCAAAAGACAAATATAACAAGTTTTTAAACCTGCAATGAAACAGATACACTACTATATACTATTTCTATTTACTCGCAAGTCTGACGGGCCTCTCGATCACATTAACAAACAGACCCAACGGATAAGGATCACATCGCTTTCTCCCGTCCAAAAAGCAGAATGTTCGAAGCAGTTACTACTAACTAATGGAATATGCAAATTTCCCAAAAAACATTTTGCTTACTAAAACGCTAAATATCAGATCACTACATTAACAACAACAGGGGCGTTTGATACTGCGATTTTAGGAACGTAGAACTGGATACCCCAACTCATAACTCAAGTTTAGGAAGTGAATTTACGCCGTCTGAACCGGTATCTTCATCCTTATACCTTTCTTCAATTAACATTG
>ERZ824480.3671-NODE-3671-length-10197-cov-2.912345_pt1 | contig 10197 bp, 8 predicted proteins | sample MGYA00519861_ERZ824480 | MGnify/ENA primary metagenome ERZ824480 (study PRJEB31778, sample SAMEA3449152) | human gut metagenome | biome: human gut; feature: human-associated habitat; material: faeces | place: United Kingdom | collected 2010/2012 ...
CTATGAGACAACGAATGCAAATGCTTCTCCCGCCATCTATTTTGACAGCTACGGCCATGCTGTTGTGCCGCTGCTAGGCGGCATTGCCATCCGCGACCTGAACGCCGAAGAGACAAAGACGCTCGGCTATTTCTCCCCCACGCTATTCAGCCGCGTGATGCCGAACTTTAAAAACAAGGAAAGCGCCGCGCAGATTACCGGCGCGGAAAGCCCGCTGTATTTGGAAGACCCCTCCAGTCTTGTCCTGCCGCCGTGGAATGATATTGATGATTCTAAATCACAGGTGTACGCTTCTGATGATAACAGTGTACCGGGAACGCTGCAAGATCGCATTATACAAGAGCTTTATATTTATGCCGAAGGGTATGGTGATGACGAACTTTATGAAATCGCGGATAATCTAACGCTTTCGCAGCAGTATATTGAAGTTTCCGACGCCTATGTGCGCAGCATCATTCAGCCGTTTTTAAAAGGCTATCGGATTTTACCGAACATGAAGTTTTCCGGGTTGATGCACACTTACGACCCCGACAACGAATATTCTGGAATACCGAAATACGTGTATGCACGGAATGTCACCGTAAAAACAGTTGAAGGCCGTGATTTTATCGTGGACTTTGTATTTACACCGCAATACGGACTGCCGTTGTATGTTCATGCCACAGAAGTAGACGCAAGTACCCGTGCTATGCCGGATAATGATGCTTTTACGGCTGCCGCCTCCACGGCGTTAACTCTATTTCAACGCTTTTCTTCCTACTCTACCTCTGAATTTGACGAAGACGCTTTTATAAAATCGTTTGAAGAAGAATTTGGCACTTACGGTTTATATTCTTCCGTATTTAATAGCCTTCTCAACGCACCCGGTAGTTTGTTTACCGAGTTTATCAGTCAGGAAAACATCAACGAAGCGCAATGGACTTCAAATATGTGGTCTCGGCTATATCTCGAGAACATTTGGTTTTGGAACCAATTTATATACAATAAGGAATCCGTTTCCGGAATTACATATAACGATGAATCCCTTTTAGTCTTGCGCGCCACAAACGGTTGTTCCTTAACGATGACCTACGATTATATTTCTAAGAGCGTGACCGGCTTCGGAATCGACCCGAATTTCTTAACATCAGGTGATTCAACTTTGTTTTATGATACTGACCTCACCAGTCAACTGAATTTCGAGAATTATTCTGACGAAATTTTCTCTTACGGCGGCTGCCCCCCCTCTACTCCCAAAAACTAAATTCAAACACCCGTCCCCCGAAATTTTGCAACTTTTTTGCAGTTTGCGGGGGACTTTTTTGCGTCTTTTTCGGTATAGTTAAAGCAGAAAGAGGAGAGGGGCGAATGCATGACCGATATAAACAGAACCGCGTGCACATTTTCGCGCCCCGCGCTGAACGCAAACACCTTAAAGCTCATTGCGGTCCTCGCCATGGTGCTGGACCACGCCGCCACCGTCTTTTTGGCAGATACCGCGCCCGCCGCGCTGTTTTTCCATGCCGTGGGGCAGATTGCCGCGCCCATCATGTGCTTTTTCGTTGCGGAGGGCTACGCGTACACGTCGAATCTGAAAAAGTACCTGCTGCGGCTGTTTATTGCGGCGGTCATCTCCCATGTGCCGTATGCGCTGTGCTTTAAATTCACGGTTTGGGAGTTCTGGTACGTGACGGGCGTTTTGTGGGGGCTCTTTTTGGGGCTTCTCGCCGTCACGCTGTGGAAACGGCTGCGCGCGCCCGTTTGGGTGCGGCTGCTTTTGCTCGGGCTGTGCTGCCTGCTCGCCTACCCCGCAAACTGGAATTACATCGCCGTGCTGTGGATCTTCGGCTTTGCCGTCTTTCGGGAAAGCCCCAAAAAGCAATGGTCGTTTTTCGGGCTCGTCACGCTTTTGTATGTTTTGCAGTATTTCGTCTACGGCTCTACGCTGCCCGTGTGGCTGAGGCCGTTCGTACTGCTGTGTGTACCGCTTCTTTTATGCTACAACCACACGCTTGGTCGCCGAAGCAAAGTTTTGCAGTGGGGCTACTACCTGTTTTACCCCGCTCACCTGCTTGTGCTCACTCTGATAAGAGAACTTTTCACCCGGTTATAAAGAAGTTTTAAAAAGGGGGATCTTTATGCAAACGCGCAAAAATACAAATTTGGCACCCGAAAGCTTCCGACACAGTGCTGTGCCGCGCCGCCTAAAGCACCGCGCACGGCGGCGCAGACGCATTTTGTGCCTTTTGCCGGTGGTGATACTCGTGTTCGGCGTGCTCGCCGCGGCGCTGCTGCGCTTTACGCCCGCGCTTGCCTACGCCGATATTTTCCCCGCGCAGGCAACCACCCGCCGCATTAAAGACGTGCCGTACATTTCGCAGCTGCCAACGCTTCCCACGGGCTGCGAAAGCGCCTGCGCCGCCATGCTGTTAAACTACTACGGCTGCACCGTCACGGCGGAGGAATTTGCTTCCTATTACCTGCCGACGGGCGACGCGCCGCACACGGACGAAAACGGAGAGCTTATCGGCTGCGACCCATGGGAGGCGTTCCCCGGCGACCCGTTTTCGGAAACCGGCTGGGGATGCTACTCCACCGTCATTGAGCGCGCCATGAACGAGTTTCTCACAAACACCGGCTACCACGCCGAGCGTCTGAGCGGCGTGCCGCTTTATCGCCTAAAAAGCTATATTGATAACGACACCCCGGTGATGATCTGGGCGACTATCTGCATGGAGCCACCGATTGAAAGCGACATTTGGACGGTGCCGGAGACCGGCCGGGAGATTACGTGGGTCTACCCCATGCATGCGCTCGTCCTTACGGGCTATGACGAAAACGGCTACTACTTCAGTGACCCTCTCGCCGGGCAGGACATCTACTACGGCAAAGACAGCGTGGAGGTCGCCTACACCGCCCTTTTCGAGCAGGCCATCATCCTGACAAACTGAATACACCGGACTTACTTCCTCCGCATACAAAAATCCCCGCACAGGCTTTTAACAGCGCTGTGCGGGGATTTGCGGTTTATAAGGTTAGATTGACTCCACGTCGATCTCGCCGTCCTTTTCGGTGACGAGAATACCGGTGACGTTGCCTTCGCCTTTCTCGACGATGAGGGACGCGATTTTGTCTTCCACGGTGCGGCGGATGGTGTTGCGGATGTCGCGGGCGCCGCTCTTGCCGCCTACGGCACGATGCGCGATATTCGCGACGGCTTCGTCTGTCCAGCGCAGCGTGATGCCACGCTCGTTAAGCGTGCCGACGTACTCGTTCAGCATGAGCACTGCGATCTTCTTGTAGTCCTCCTCATTCAGCGGGCGGAAGACGACGATCTCATCGATGCGGCTCAGGAACTCGGGACGCAGGAAATCAGACAGCGCGCGCATGGCCTTTTCGCGGCTGATGTCCGCGCTGGTGCGGTTGAAGCCGACGAGCGCTTCGCGGCTGTTGCTGCCCGCGTTGGAGGTCATGACGATGACGGTGTTCTCAAAGTTGACCGTGCGACCGTGCGCATCCGTAATGCGGCCTTCGTCGAGAATTTGCAGCAGGATGTTCATAACATCCGGGTGTGCTTTTTCGATCTCATCGAAGAGCAGAACGGAATACGGGCGGCGGCGCACCTTTTCGGTGAGCTGACCGGCTTCATCGTAGCCGACATAGCCGGGGGGCGAACCGATGATCTTCGAGACCGAGTGCTTTTCCATGAACTCCGACATATCGAGGCGGATGAGCGTCTCCGGGGAATCGAACAGCTCTTTCGAAAGCACGCGCACAAGCTCGGTCTTGCCGGTGCCGGTGGGGCCGACGAAGATGAACGAGGCCGGGCGGCGGCGCGGGTTGATCTGCACGCGGCTGCGGCGGATGGCGGCGGAAACAGCCTTGACGGCCTCCTCCTGCCCCACGATGTGCTCGCTCAGCTTTTCTTCCAGGTGAGCAAGCTTGCCGAGCTCGCTCTGCTCAATCTTTGCAGCGGGAATGCCCGTCCAAAGCTCGATGACATACGCGAGATCCGCTTCCGTTACCGGTGCGGTGACTTCGTTCGGGTCAAACGCGGCAAGCTCTTTTTCGAGCGCCGCGACTTTATATTTTGCTTCGGCAAGCGCTTCGTAATCGACATTCTCTGCGCCCTCGATCTCGGCTTCCGCCTTGCGCTGCTTTTCGAGCTTCAAATTTGCTTCTTCATAATCCGCAAGCTTTTTGTTGCGCAGCGCAGCGCAGGCGCATGCTTCGTCCAACAAATCGATGGCCTTATCCGGCAGGTAACGGTCGCTGATATATCGCTCGGAAAGCACGACGATGCGCTTCGCAATCTGGTCGGAAACGCGCACGTTATGGTATTTTTCGTAGTAATTTTTGATGCCGCGGATGATATCCGTTGCGTCGTCGATGGACGGCTCTGTCACGGTGACGGGCTGGAAGCGGCGCTCCAGTGCGGCGTCTTTTTCAATGTACTTGCGGTACTCGGAGAACGTCGTTGCGCCGATGACCTGAATTTCTCCACGGGACAGCGCAGGCTTTAGAATGTTCGCCGCGTTCATGCTGCCCTCTGCATCGCCTGTGCCGACGAGGTTATGCACCTCATCGATGAAGAGGATGATGCTGCCGTCCTGCTTCACTTCGTCCACAAGTCCCTTGATGCGGCTTTCAAACTGGCCGCGGAACTGCGTACCGGCGACGAGCGCCGTGAGATCCAGAAGCTGCACTTCTTTTTTGCGCAGCTTCGCGGGCACTTCGCCTGCCGCAATGCGCAGGGCAAGCCCCTCAGCAACGGCCGTTTTACCGACGCCCGGCTCACCGATGAGACACGGATTATTCTTTGTGCGGCGGGACAAAATCTGCACCACACGCTCAATCTCGCGCTCGCGGCCGATGATGGCATCCAGCTCGCCGTTTCTCGCCTTCATGGTGAGGTCGGTGCAGTACGCCGCAATGTGCTTACGCTTCGATTTGTGGAAGTTCTCCTTCTTTTTCTTGTCATTCGGCTGGCTTTCGCGGGTTGCCGGCTCTGTGCCGTCACCGTTTGCGTTCATACCGAATTGACCCAGCAGTTCGGACGGGAACGGCACCGCGCCGCCCGGCTCAAAGCTGCCGTCGTCGGACATCGACATCAAATCGTTCATGCTTTCGGTCATCGCCTCCAGCTGCTCCTCCGTGATGCCCATTTTCTCCATAATATCATTCACCGGCTTAATGCCGAGTTCTTTTGCGCAGACAAGACAGTAGCCCTGCGTGGCGTTCATATCCGTTGAAGGGGAAACGAACACAACCGCAGGCCGCTTCTTGCAGCGTGTACACATCATCATAGACATTTTCCTTTCCGGCGCAGACCGTTAGTTTTTCGGTGTGCGCTCTTTCTTTGCCCGCATTTCTTCGGGCAGGTTCAAATCGTATTTGCCGTCGGTCGATCTCAAAATTTCGCGGAACACGCCGAAATATCGAATGAACGTGTACACCATGAAGCCCGCCGTGATGACGAGCGCCGTAGTGGACGCGATATTGAACGTGCTCTCGGAAACCTTCATAAAGCCGTCCATGACGACGATGAGTCCGATGGCGATATAAAACAGTGTTGTGGAGACTTTGCCGTACCACTTTGCCGCGCACGGCTTTTTGCCGTTTTTCAGCAGATAGCATGCGCCGCACAACATGACGAGCTCCTTTAAGACGAGCAGCGCCAAAAGCGGCCAAATGGACGGGTAGTGCACGGCGATACAGATGGCCACCGTGCCCTGCGTCAGCTTATCGGCTAACGGATCCAGCATTTTGCCTAATTCCGTGATCTGGTTGAAGTGCCGCGCGATCATGCCGTCCAGCGCATCGGAAAGGCCGGAAAGCCCCAGTGCGACGATGGCCGCTGTGAGGTTGCCTTTCAGAAAAAAATACGCAAAAAACGGAATGACCAAAATGCGGAACACAGACATGGCGTTCGGCACCGTTAAATTCTGATTGATGGGTTTCTTTGTCTTTTGGCTTTTGGCATCAGACATAGTGTAGTTCCTTTCCCTTACGAATTTCCGAATCTCCTTTTAGCCGCTGCTCACTGCATTAAGTGGTAAGCGGGGTTAAAGCTGCCAAGCAGCTTCAAAAGCATGGAAGTATTCTCAAACGCCTGCACCTTTACCTGCTGCGCTGCGCTCAGCATGGGCACAAATACCTGCGTACACGCGAGGACGACCCACAAAATGAGCACGAGCATCAACACATCGAATACTGCGCCGAGCGCACCGTTGATGCCGCTTAAGACCGGCAGCGAGAAAATGCCCGTTAAAAGCGTTGCAACGCCTCTCAGTACCACGATGAACAATACGAATAGCACCAGCATGACAAACACGCCGATGACGTTGATGAGCATGGGGCTGAGCGCATCCGTAATGGCCTCTGCGATGCTGTCCGTCTTATCCTGCACCTGCGCCATGATACTGCCCTGTGTGATGCCGGCAGCCTCAAGCGCGCGCTGGATAAGCTCCGGGAAGGCATCGAAAACGGTGTTCACGGCATCGCCCGCGCCAAGCCCCATGACCGCCGCAGAGATCTTCTCCACAAGCGAGGGGCGAAAGAACGTTGTAAAGATCCACTCTGCAACAGGACTGCTCAAAAGCCCCGCCGCAATCATCGCGATGAGCGCGCCGCAGAAATCAAAGCATGCTCTGAAAAATCCCTTTTTTGCACCGATGACGGCCGCGATGATGACGAGCACCACAACGGCAATGTCAAATATCCATCCCAATAAAAACACTCTCCTTTTTCCGGCGCGCCTGCCGCGCGCCTTGTGCGATACAGTGATTATACCACATTACTCTGTTTGCGACAATGTATTATCGGCCTCGATCACCTTAAGATTTTCTTTCCGAATCTCGCGCACGCCGAGCAGATACACGGTGCTTTCGTCCGCCATGGCGATGCTTTTTGTATCGGCCGGCACATTGCAGGCGGCTTCCTGCCGTCCGGTCGTGAGGTCCGTGGACACAACGGAGCTTGAAAGCAGCGCCGCCACCTTATTGCCCGCTGCGGAAAGCCACACGGCGCGGCCGGAAAGGTCGCTTTCCACGGGCTCTGCGCTGTCACGGAAAATGAGCAGCGTGCTGTCGCCGCCGTAAGCATAGTTGGAAACGGAGACCACCGCGCCCGAAGGGATGAGCGTGTAGGCCGTCACGGTGCGGCCGTCATACGCATACGGCGTGAAGTTATAGCTCGTATCGCTGACGAGCGTTTCCGTGTCGCCGATGGCCGTCACGCGGCCGCTGCGGTTCCACTGCACGGCAAAAATCAGGTTGCCGTCGCTTTCGTACTCCGCTATCGGTTCCGTTTCGGACATATCCAGCACCGTAATGCGCGAAATGAGCGTACCTGCGTGCGTGATGGTGCTTGCCACCGCGGCTCTTGTGCCGTCCGTATTCAGTGCCACCGCCGTAATGTAGGAATCCGCAAAGCTGTATTTATACTGCAAGCTGCCGTTTTTGTTATATACGCGCAGCTCGGAGGCGTAGTCCGAGGGCTGCACCGCCAGCGCAAATTTGCCGGAATCGCAAATGACGCCGGTCGTGATACTGCTGTCGCTCGTGCCGGAAATCTCCGTGCCGGAGGACGTCTCCACACGATAACCCGTGCCGCCGGCGTTATACAAAAGGTAGCGTCCGCTCGCTTCGGAGACCGCGGGGTCGTTGTAGCTGTGGCGCGCAGAGAACATCTCCTTTGCGGAGCCGTTCAGAACCGTCAGCGCCGTGTCGCTCACAACGTACAAATTGCCGTCCGCCGCGCCGAAATTACCCACAAGCGCTGTGCTGCCGGTCAGCTCCGCCGGATAGCCGTCGCCAAAGCCGAAGCCGACTGCCTTTGTGCGGATCCAGTTGCCGATGTTTTCCGGCGTTAAATTATCTTTATTTTCCAAAATGATAAGCAGCACTACCGCGATGAGCAGCGCCGCAATGATGCGGTACAAAAGCTTCGATACGCGCGGCTTTTTCTTTTCCGAAAGCGCGGGGTGTTCCGTTTCATCCGGCATATCCTGCACAGGCGGTGCTTCTTTTTTGCGCAGCGCGTGCTTTTTTTCCGCTTCATGCTTTTTTCTTGCCATACTTTTCTCCCTTATTCCGCGTTATAAAATCGGAATACAGAACATTTATCCAACCGAACCGCAGGCATTATATTTGCGGTTTATAAAACACTTTTTCTAAATACAGACCACACGCCGGGGCGGTCGGCCCCGCAAGCTTGCGGTTTTTCCCCTCGATGATCTTCGGGATGTCCTCGGGGACAAAGCGCCCCTGCTGCACGGCGAGCAAAGTGCCCGTCATGATGCGCACCATGTTGTAAAGGAACCCGTCCGCCGCCACGGTAAAGCGCACCATGTCGCCCTCGCGCGTGACGGAGCTTTCCGTAACCGTGCGGGTAAAGTCCCCCATGTCACGGTTATCGAGTGTACAGAACGAAGTGAAATCGTGCGCACCCAAAAAGTGTTGCGCGGCTTCGTTCAGCTTTTTTTCATCGATATGGTGGTAGTAGTGCAGCGCGCGCCCGTGCAGAAACGGGCTGCGAATGGGGTTGTTCCAGATTTCATACACATACCGTTTTCCACAGCAGGAGTACCGTGCGTGAAAATCAAGCGGCACTTCTTCGCAGGAAAGCACAGCAATGTCCGGCGGCAGAAAATGATTGAGTGCGCCCAAAAGGCGCTCCGGCGGGATATTGTGCGAAAGCTTCATGCTCAGGCAGAATTCCCGCGCGTGCACGCCGGTATCTGTACGGCTGCACGCTTTGATGTCCGGCTGCGTATGCAAAACCTGCTTTAACGCCTCCTGAAACACCCCTTGCACACTGCGGGCGTTTTCCTGCACCTGCCAGCCGTGGTAGGCCGTTCCATTATACATCAGTTTCAGTGCGATATTACGCATATTGGCTCCTTTAACGGCACTGGCCGTGTTATTTTTCCCAGGAAACGCGCACGTTGTAATCCGTGACCGGCCAGACCTCTTCCACCATCGTCCCATTCTGATCGATCTCATAGGTGCAGGCGGTAAAATCATAGGAAAGGCCGAAGCTGTCCCGGCAGAGCAGGTGCAGCTCCACGGTGTCCTCCGGCTGGCAGGAGACCGCGAAGCCGCCCTCCTCCGAAGCCGGGGTATAGTAGACCACATCGGGATCGCTGCTGAAAGTAGACTCCGAAATCTTTACCGGAAGGGTCTGGACGGTCTCTCCGTTTTTCAGCACCTGAAAAACAGGGTCGATCACTTCTGTACCGTACTGCTTTCTGATGCCCAGATCGTATTGAAGCTGGAAGTTCCCTCCCCGATAGGTGGGATCACCATAACCGCTGCTGTCATTCGACAGGGGCAGCAGCACAGCAAGGTCACTGTAACTGGTGACCTCTTCCCGGCTGGTCTGACCGCCGGCAGTAATATTCGCCGCGAAGGACACTTCGCCGGTATCCTCCACCGGCAGGCTCACCAGAGCGGTGAACACGCCGCCGTTCCCGGACATAGGCTGTTCCGTGGTCTGGCCGTTCTGAGTCACCGCCAGCGCCACCTCCGTGTCCGCCGTCCAGCGGCGGAGGGTGATGCTCATGTCGGCTTGCAGCGTATGACTTTCCGGGTCAAGGCCGGTGGGCTCCAAGGAAAAATCAGACAGGCTCTCCGTCTGCTCCCGCTGCTTTGCGGACAGGTTCGTGATCCGATCATCCATATCGGAAAGCCGATATGCAATACCATCCAAATTACTTTTCAAGATCGTCCGCGTATCCACCAGCTCCGCCCGGGTCACAAGCAGGGTAATCAAAAGCGCCACATTCAGCGCAAGAGACAGGATCTGAAACCAGTTTTTCTTCATAAGACCGCTCCTTTCACGCAAAGCATTTTCCCTTTACAGCGTTTGTGTTACAACGTTTTTTCAGTTTTATGTGCCAAGTCTCCGCAGGACGACCACCAGCGCCAGAATGACCACGCCGCCCGCCAGCGCGACGTAGTCCCGCCGCTGGTATTTCAGAACGTGGAGCTTGGTGCGGCCCTCGCCGCCGTGGTAGCAGCGGCACTCCATAGCCGTCGCCAGTTCGTCCGCCCGGCGGAAGGCGCTGATAAACAGAGGCACCAAAATGGGCACCAGCGCCTTGGCCTTCTGGAAAATGTTCCCGCTGTCGAAGTCCGCGCCACGAGCCTTCTGGGCGGACATGATCTTGTCCGTTTCCTCGATCAGCGTGGGGATGAACCGCAGGGCAATGGCCAT
>ERZ824480.3672-NODE-3672-length-10194-cov-3.207713_pt1 | contig 10194 bp, 9 predicted proteins | sample MGYA00519861_ERZ824480 | MGnify/ENA primary metagenome ERZ824480 (study PRJEB31778, sample SAMEA3449152) | human gut metagenome | biome: human gut; feature: human-associated habitat; material: faeces | place: United Kingdom | collected 2010/2012 ...
TATAATAGCACGTCATTTTCGGGATGTCAACACCCTTTTTTCGGTTTTTTTACACACTTTTTTCAGGCGGTTTGTGGTTCCTAACAAAAAGCAATAGATATTGTGGATTCTGTTTTTTCATCCTACAATATCTATTTGCTGATATTTTTATGTCATTTTAAATTTTTTATACATTTTAGAAAATCCCGGCAAATATCTGTACCAGAAGATTATGCTGATAGAGGAATGCGAGGAACTCATTTTCTCCGATATATGTCACCATCCGCGTGCCCAAATCTGTGGCTGCCATAATATGTATCAGATAAAATACCACCCAGACAATGAGAAATCCCTTTATGCTGCCTGCCAGCATTCCAAGGAACCGGTTGATTCCTTTCAGAACCGGAAGCTTCACCACCAGATCCAGCACATTCAAAATAATATGAAGAACCAGATATACCACCACATATGTCACTATGCAGGCAATCAGGCTGATGATAAAATGCGTGATTTTTTGTGCCATTGCCTGATAAACTCCGCTATCTGCCAGTGCCTGATGGACCGCATCACTTCCCGCTTCTGCCGCTTTGTCCATAAGGGCATCCAGTTCTCCGCCACTGATACCATTTTCTTCTAACTGCTGTCTGGTCTCTTCGGACTTCTCCTGTGTTTCCCGGTTCAGCCGGTCCTGCGCATTTTTTTCCACATGCTCTAAGCATTTCTCCGTGATTCTCTCATCCAGCTCTGTGTTTTCTTCTATATAGGTTGTAATCTTTGGAGCTGCAACTGACACCACTGCAAGGGTGATAATCATTGCAAGCAGGGAGAATACTATTTTTATAAATCCACGGAAGTATCCCTCCAGGGCACATACTACCAGGATTCCAATCACACATATCAATAACCAATTCACTTCAGTCTTACCTTCTCTGTTGTTCCTTCCATTATAAATATATAACCATTCTGGCTGCCGTCTGAAATCACATCATACAGTGGTGTATCAAATGTATAGGAAAATTTCTTTACACCATATGTATTGTAAATCTGACACTCTGTGGCGTTCCGGATACAGATTTCCCCATTTCCAAGGAAGTCCACATTTTCATAATCCATGGTAAAATCCTTGCTTAATACATGTTTGCCACCGGTATTATAAATTTCCATATGGCGGCTTTCTTCTGTGCTTTCGGTATCGGATTCTGCCTGCACATCATTATTGTAAATGATGCCAATATAATTTTCACTGGTAAATACGCTCTTTATTTCCTGGTTCAGTGCAATTTCATCATCCGGCTCCGGCTTCTGGGTACCGCTGAATAAAATAATTTTGGAATCGCCAAATGCCACCAGACGGTTGTTATCGGTAAATTCTATCTGTGGTATTATCACATCCGGATAGTCAAAGCTTCCTACCATATAATCAATCTCATTTTGTCCTACTGAGCCAAAATTGTAACATTTGATTGTGCTGCATACTTCTCCATTATTGACCGTAAGCATGGATACCGCCAGCTTCTTTCCGTCATTGCAAAGGGAAATGTCCAGCGGATAGCCGCTTTTTTCTGTATAGAATGCACCGGACACCAGATTTTTGCCATTTTTGTCATACATACGGATGTAATTCTCTCCGTCACTCTCCATCCATACTGCCACAACGCCCTGGTTGGCTACGCTTATTCTGGAGATGTTCATCGGTGTCTCAATTTTGCCCTGCATTCCCGCCTGATTCATGATATAGATTTCAGTTCCGCCCTTATCTGCCAATGCCACATAATCCTCACAGACATCTGCCATTGGTTCTTTCATCTCATAGGTCTGGTTCCAGTACACTTCATCATTGGCGTCGGTATAAATTGCCCCATCGTTACTATATTTGATAAAACCATTTCCATATGCAAGAAACCGGCTTCCAGCAGTGTCCTGACGTTCCACGCTTTTTTCTACCGTGTAACTATTATATTTCCGCAATTTCTGAAAAAAGAAAATCCCCAATGCCACAACAGCCGCCAGCGCCAGCAACAACAATATGATTTTTATTATTTTCAAACGATGTTTCCGTATTTTGGTATTCAGTTCTTCTTCGTCTGTTTCGATGGTACGAAACTGTGTTTTATCTGCCATTTCTGTTTCTTAACTCCTGCTGTTCTCTTCACTCTTCTATTGATTATAGCCTATATTCCATGTTTCGGCATTATTTTTTTCTTATGGAAGTATTAATTTTTCGCCAACCTTTATATTATCGACATTTTCAATCCCATTTGCCGCACACAAATCTGCCACATGGGAAGCATCCTGATATATCTTTTTACTGATGGAAATCATGCTGTCTCCCGGCTGCACGATATAATAGCCCTGCTGCAATATAATTTCCGCCTCGGACTGGGGCTGCGTACTTGCGGATGCTGCCTGGTCAGATGTATTATCCGGTGCTGCCGTGTTGTCCGCAACCTGTAAGTTTTCTGCATTCTCTTTTTCCGTTGGTTCTACCTGTCCCGCAAGGTCCTCGATGACCAGCTTTGTCTGGGTTTCCGTATCCGGTGCAGGGTCTGTTCCTGATGAATCATTTTTCTGTTCCATGACACTGACCGCAGTTTCTAATTTCTTCATTTTCTCATAATTATTGAACATGCTGATGCCTACAACTATGATTGCAATGACCACCAGAAGACCACTTCCATAAACCAATGAATGAAATGCCGGCAGTTGAAAATTCTTTTTTGGTCTGTTTAAAACCAGCTCCCGGTAGTTTTTTAATGCCTCATCCCGGACTTCCTCCGGTTTCACTTCCTGCGGTGTGTCTTTCCGCGATACTATCATATACTCCTGCATCGCCTGGTTGCGTTCATAATAGATATAATAGCCTTCTTTTTTATGAACGGCTCCATCTTCATATATGTATAACGTTTCTTCTTTTTCCAGGGAATCCGACAGCAGCAGAAGTCTATTGTTTCCACCAAAGAAATTTTTCATTATCCGTTCCAGTTCCGGTGTCAGGCAGGGTGCTGTCCCCTTCTCATCATAAAACCAGCCCAGCAGTGTGCTTCCGTCAAAATAGCGTTTAATTAAGGAGCATATTTCTGTCCGGATTTTCTCCTGAAAGACCGGAGCTGTCCCACAATATGCAATTTCCGGCAATTCAAATGCCCCATTTACATAGATATTCGTGTTTTTGCCATGGGTTTCGGTTCTGCCCACCAGAATGCATACCCTCCGTTCATTCATTCCGAGAAATGCCGGATGCAGATAGGTGTATACATAATCTTCTATGAAAATGTGTTTTTCACCCTCTGGTGTCCCAATCTGGCGGAAATTTCGTGGAAACGTTGCCGTATCCTCCGCCTTCTCGTTCGTTCTTCTATTTTCTGTCACTATATTTCCTGTTGCGGTACTTCCTGCCGGTGCATTTCCTGTTGCTGAATTTTCTATTTCCTTCCGTTGTATAATCTCTATCACGTCTGCCGCCCCTTTCCTCTTGTCTTGGGACAACCATAACACAGAGGCGGCGGATTTTTTGCCATATCATGGATGGCGAAAAATGAAGTTTTTGACAGGTTTTTACGAAAAAAGCTGCCACTTTTTCAGTGACAGCTTTCCTTTTTGTCCTTTTTAGTTTTCTTTTACAAAGGCTTTTACCTTTTTGTAGATACTTTCTGCATCCAGTCCGTATTTTGCAATCAGTTCCGGTGCCGGGCCCGACTCACCAAAGGTATCATTTACGCCAATACGGAGTACTTTGGCCGGTGCTTTCTCGCAAAGGACTTCACATACAGCACTTCCAAGTCCACCGATGATGGAATGTTCTTCTACGGTTACGACTTTGCCTGTCTTAGCGGCTGATGCAGCAACTAATTCTGCATCGATTGGCTTAATGGTATGGATGTTGATAATCTCTGCATCAATGCCATCTGCTGCCAACATTTTCTCTGCTGCTAATGTCTCGCTTACTTCCAGTCCGGTTGCAAAGATGGTAACATCTTTTCCTTCTTTTAAGACGATTCCTTTTCCGATTTCGAATTTGTAATCTTCGTTATCGTTAAATACAGGAATTGCAAGTCTGCCAAATCGGAGGTAAACCGGTCCTACATGTTCATATGCCGCTTTTACTGCAGCTTTTGCTTCAATATCATCACTCGGATTGATCACTACCATTCCAGGAATTTCACGCATCAGTGCAAGGTCTTCTAAGCACTGGTGGGTTGCACCGTCTTCTCCTACAGAGATTCCTGCATGGGTTGCACCGATTTTTACATTCAGGTGCGGATATCCGATTGCGTTACGCACCTGCTCATAAGCACGTCCTGCTGCAAACATTGCAAAGGAACTCATGAATGGAACTTTACCGCAGGTAGAAAGTCCTGCTGCGATTCCAGCCATGTTTGCTTCTGCAATTCCACAGTCCAAGAAACGTTCCGGAAATGCTTTCTTGAAGATTTCCGTCTTGGTTGCACCTGCCAAATCGGCATCTAATACTACAAGGTCTGTGTGTTCCCTGCCCAGTTCTACTAAAGCATTACCGTAGCTTTCTCTTGTTGCAATCTTCTTTACTTCTGACATAATGCTTCACCTGCTTTCTTCAATTCTTCCATTGCCTGTTCGTACTGCTCGTCATTTGGAGCTTTTCCATGCCAGCCCACCTGATTTTCCATAAAGGAAACTCCTTTTCCTTTGGTGGTCTTTGCGATGATTGCAACCGGCATGCCTTTTACTTTCTTTGCTTCTGCAAAGGCATTACGGATTTCTTCCATATCATTTCCATTGATATTGATTACATGGAAATTGAATGCTTCAAATTTCTTATCAATCGGATATGGAGAACATACTTCTTCTACCGTTCCATCTATCTGAAGGTTATTGTTATCTACGATTACGGTCAGGTTGTCTAAGTGATGTGCGCCTGCCCACATAGCAGCTTCCCAGATTTGTCCTTCCTGAATCTCACCATCACCACACATTGCATATACCTGGTAATCCTTATCATCCATCTTACCAGCCTGTGCCATTCCTACTGCGCAGGACAGTCCCTGTCCTAAGGAACCTGCAGACATATCAACACCCGGAATATGTTTCATGTCCGGATGTCCCTGTAAATAAGAACCTGTATGACGCAGTGTCACAAGATCTTCTACCGGAAAATATCCTTTGTGTGCCAGTACAGAATATAATGCCGGAGCTACATGTCCTTTCGACAGCACAAATCTGTCGCGGTCTGCCATCTTCGGATTCTTCGGATCCACATTCATCTCTTCAAAATACAGATATGTCATAATATCTGCTGCGGAAAGTGATCCGCCTGGATGTCCGGATTTTGCACTGTGCAATGCCGTAACAATACTTTGTCTTACTTCATTTGCCTTTTTTTCCAACTCTGCATTCGTCATTTTACTTAACCTTTCTCATGAATAAGCTTGTTTGTATCCATTACAACTCCACACGTCCCTCTAACGCGCGAAGTAATGTTACCTCATCAATGTATTCCAAATCCCCTCCCACAGGGACGCCGCTGGCAATTCTTGAGACCTTGATTCCGGTCGGTTTCACCAGCTTGCTGATATACATTGCTGTTGTCTCTCCCTCTAAACTTGAATTGGTGGCAATAATGACTTCTCTTACATCACCCTCCAGCCGATGTATCAGCTCCTTGAGCTTAATGTCATTCGGTCCGATTCCAAGCATCGGAGATATTGCCCCATGAAGTACATGATATACTCCTTCATATTTTCCAGTTTTCTCATAAGCTGCCAGATCCCTGGTGTCCTCTACTACCATGATTACGCTGTGATCCCGCTGGGGATTTTTGCATATCGGGCAGAGTTCATCATCGGTCAGGGTCAGGCACTCTTTGCAGTAGTGTATATTCTGTCTTGCATCTAATATGGAACGACTTAATTTTTCCACATTTTCTTCCGGCATATTCAAAATATGAAATGCCAGTCTCTGCGCCGACTTTGGTCCAATTCCCGGCAAGCCGGAAAGTTGTTCTATCAGACGGCTTATCTGGCTGCTGTAATAGTCCATTCTGTTTCCTCTTCTCCTTCAGCTGATTAGAATGGGAATCCACCGCCAAGTCCACCCATGCCGCCGGTAATCTTGGACATGGACTGCTGGGAATATTCTTCTATCTGGCGCAGTGCCTCATTGGTTGCTGCCATAATCATGTCTTCTAACATTTCTACATCATCCGGGTCAACTGCTTCCGGATCAATCTTTACTTTGGTTACTTCTTTCTTACCAGAGACTGTAACTTCTACTGCACCGCCACCTGCTGCGGCTGTTACTTCTTTCTCCTCTAACTCCTTGGATGCCTCTTCCATCTGGCGCTGCATCTTCTGTGCCTGTTTCATAAGGTTTCCCATATTTCCCGGCATTCCGCCTGGAAATCCTCCGCCTCTTTTTGCCATGTTTCCATTTCCTCCTGTATTTTATTCATCTTCAATGGTTATATCCATATTGATTATCTGTGACAAATCCACATAGGATTCTTCAAACGGACGATTCGACTGATTCTGCTGAATCTGAATCTCCACTTCTTTTTCTATATAATCAGAAATCACCTGTCGGATTTCATTTCTGTGGTCTTCCTCTTCCACGTAGCCTGCTGCAACCGGGTCATCCAATACAATCATCAGACGGTCATCTCCGCCAAGACTTAAATGTGCCGACTTAAGATAGGTGCGCACCACGCCGCTCATCTTCGGCAGAATGGAATTCCAGTTCTTTACAATCTGTTCCACATCTTCCGGGATTGCTTTTGGCATTGGCGGACGGCTGACCGGTGCTGCTGCCTCGGCCGGCTGTGTCGCGGTATTCACCGGTGCTGCCGTGGGAATTCCCTGCTCCATCTTCTTTTCTAACTTTGCTAACCGGTCTGTAATGGAATCCATGTTGGTCTCCATTGCAGGTTTACATAATTTAATTATTGCAATTTCAATTAAGATTCGTTTCTGGGAAGAATATTTTACCTGATTGGACAGTTCCGAGAAAATCCGGATATACCGCATCAGTACATCTGCTTCTACCAACCGGGCTTCTTCTTTTAAAAGTGCCATGTTCTCAGAAGACATATCTAAGACTTCTTCCATATCGTCTGAGCCTTTTAACAAAAGCAGGTTTCTTAAATACCAGGTAAAGTCATTGACAAACTGTCCTAAATCTCTTCCCTCGATGACCAGCTCTTCTAACTGTGAAATGGCTCCTGCCACATCTTCTGCCAGCACTTTCCGCAGTAATTTAGAAAAGACTTCCGTATCTACTGCACCCAGCACCTCTAACACATGGTCATAGGTCAGCTTCTGTCCCAGATAAAAGGCGATGCACTGGTCTAAAAGGCTTAAGGCATCCCGCATGGATCCGTCTGCCGCTTTGGCAATATAGCGGATTGCCCGTTCTTCCACTTCCACATTTTCCTTTTCCATCAGTTCCATCAGGCGGTCTGATATGGTCTCAATGGAAATTCTCCGGAAATCATACCGCTGACATCTCGAAAGAATCGTAATCGGTATCTTATGGGCTTCCGTGGTTGCCAGTATAAAAATGACATAGGAAGGCGGCTCTTCCAGGGTCTTCAACAATGCGTTAAAGGCTCCGATGGAGAGCATGTGCACCTCGTCTATGATATAAACTTTGTATTTTCCTTCTGTCGGGCGGTATGCTACCTCTTCCCGGATTTCACGGATATTATCTACGCCGTTATTGGATGCCGCATCAATTTCGATAACATTCATGGAACTTCCTGCCGCAATTGCTTTACAGCTTGCGCATTCTCCACAAGGGCTTCCATCTACGGGATGTTCGCAGTTGACTGCCTTGGCAAATATTTTTGCGATGGTTGTCTTACCGGTTCCTCTCGTTCCACAGAACAGATATGCATGGCCGATACGGTCTGCCTTTATCTGGTTCTTTAAGGTTGTTACTATATGCTCCTGTCCTTTGACATCCGCGAATTCCTGTGGGCGGAACTTACGGTAAAGTGCCATGTATGACATCTATTCCATCCTCGCTTCTCTTAATCTCCAAAGCTGATTCCAATGGTCTTTGCTTCTTTAATCATCTGACAATCCGGGTCAACAGTCTTTAACTTGCCAGCCACATCCTTCAGTGGAGCACGCTTTGTCTTATCATTAATCATCGCAATCATGTATCCGTAATCTTCATCAATGATTGCCCGGGCTGCTGCTGCACCAAGTCGTGTACAGAGTGCACGGTCATATGGGCATGGGGTTCCGCCACGCTGGGTATGGCCCGGTACGGTTACACGTACTTCGGTGCCACTGCGTTTCTCAATCTGGTCTGCAATCTCATAGGATACAGACGGATATTTATAATTCTTTAGCTTCTCTTTGTATTCTTTCTTGGAAAGTGCTGCATCTTCCTTGGAAATAGCACCCTCTGCTACCGCAAGAATGGTAAAGCCTTTTCCATCCCTGGTTCTCTTATCTATTGCTTTGATGACTTTATCAATATCATATGGGATTTCCGGCAGTAATATGATATCTGCTCCACTGGCAACACCTGCGTACAGGGTCAGCCAGCCCACTTTATGTCCCATGACTTCTACGATAAAGACACGATTATGGGATGCTGCTGTTGTGTGTATACAATCAATGGCTGCACACGCCACGTTGATTGCACTGTAAAAGCCAAAGGTAATATCTGTTCCATAGATATCATTGTCGATGGTCTTCGGCAGATGGATGACATTTAATCCCTCTTCCCGAAGGAGATTGGCAGTCTTCTGTGTTCCGTTTCCGCCAAGGATTACCAGACAATCCAGTTTCAGTTTATGATAGGTCTGCTTCATTGCTTCCACCTTATCCAGCCCGTTCTCATCCGGCACACGCATCAGTTTAAATGGCTGTCTGGAAGAACCTAAGATGGTTCCGCCCTTGGTAAGGATTCCCGAAAAATCCTTTGATGTAAGCAGGCGGTAATCGCCATAAATCAATCCCTTGTAACCATTATAAAAACCGTAGATTTCCAACTCATCCACATTATGACTTAATCCTTTTACCACGCCGCGCATTGCTGCATTTAATGCCTGACAGTCTCCGCCGCTGGTCAACATACCTATTCTTTTCATTTGCTGCATCCCTTTCTTTGCTTATTGTTGTGCATACGCCCACACATCCAAAATATATTATAATATATTTTTTTTTAGGGTACAAGCTATAATGCCTGCTTAAGCAATTTATTTACAGGCAATTACTTTTAAGATATAATCCCATACTCTCTTTGTGGAAGAAATGCTTAATTTCTCCTCTGTGGTATGAATGGCAATCATATCCGGTCCGATGGAGACAGCATCCAGTCCGTCAATCTTACCTGCTAAAATGCCACACTCAAGTCCGGCATGAATTGCTTCTACGGTCGGCTCTTTTCCATACATTTCCTTGAAAATGCGGACCATATCATCCCGGAGTACAGAATCCCTGCGGTATTCCCACGCAGGATAATTACCGGTATTGGTGACTCTTCCGCCAAACTCTTCCACCAGCGCAGCAATACGTTTCAAAAGATATTCTTTTGCGGTTCCCACTGCACTTCTTACGGCATACTGCAGAGTCAGCTTGTCTTTTTCCAGAGTCAGAACGCCGAGGTTTAAAGAAGTCTCTACCAGTCCCTTGATGTCATCACTCATGCGAAGAATTCCATTTGGAAGCAGGTTGATTAAAAGCACTGTTTTTCTTGCCGCAGCTTCTGTTAATACTTCCTTCTCACAGTTTTCTTCTACTGCTACGGATATCTGGATATCCGGATCACTGGTGGAAAATTCATGGGTGATTTTCTCTGCAATTTCTTCTATTTTATGGACAAGCTGTGTGGCATCTTCCTGTACCATAAGCTCTGCTGCACTTTCTCTTGGAATGGCATTCTGCTTATTTCCGCCGGATAATGCTGCTATCTGATAGTGGTATTCATCTTTTAATTCCAAAAGAATTCTTCCCAGTAAAATATTGGAGTTGGCTCTTCCTTTGTCAATTTCCACGCCGGAATGTCCGCCCTTTAAGCCTGCCACATGAATAGAAACAAGATTTCCTGCGCTCTTTTCCCATTCCGCCGGAAGTTCACATACGGTGCTGCATCCACCGGCACAGCTTACCAGCATGATTCCTTCATTTTCAGAATCCAGATTCAGAAGCTTCTTTGCTTTCAAGTGGGAAACATCCAGTGCTACGGCACCTTCCATGCCAACCTCTTCGGACACGGTACAGATAAATT
>ERZ824480.3673-NODE-3673-length-10191-cov-2.851717_pt1 | contig 10191 bp, 9 predicted proteins | sample MGYA00519861_ERZ824480 | MGnify/ENA primary metagenome ERZ824480 (study PRJEB31778, sample SAMEA3449152) | human gut metagenome | biome: human gut; feature: human-associated habitat; material: faeces | place: United Kingdom | collected 2010/2012 ...
GTTCTCCCTTGCTGTCCAGGGTCCAGATGTTTTCTTTTTCAAAATAGATCTCCACGCCTTTTTCCTTGAGCTGGCGCACCGTGGTCAGACTATCTACCGTATTGCGGGCGAATCGGCTGACCGATTTGGTGACGATGAGGTCTATCTTGCCAGCCAGTGCATCCGCCACCATGCGTTTGAATCCCTCGCGGTGCTTGGTATTCGTACCCGTTATGCCCTCGTCCGTATACACGGAAACAAACTCCCAATCGTCCCGGCTTTTGATATAGTTGGTGTAATAGTCCACCTGGGCGCTGTAGCTGGTGAGCTGCTCCTCGCTGTCCGTGGAAACACGGGCGTAGGCGGCGGTGCGGCGCTTTTTCTTTTCATTGATCGGCGTTGCCGTGAATCGGCTTATCGTCGCTGGTATTGTCGTTACTTTCGCCACGTTTTTCCCTCCATCTCTGTATCATTACTTCTCGCATATGCTGTTTTCGCTCCTCTGTATGCCGGGGCATCTTCCGCTTGTTTTCCCATGCCGTCTCGAAGGTATGCCCGTCAAAGAAGCGGATGGAAAGCTGATATGGAGCCGTGATGTGAATGCAGACAATCTGCTCACGGAAAACCGTCTCACTAAATTCCTCCAGACCCATAGCGTCCGCACAGAGGTTTTTGAGGGCATCTTCCTTGATGCTGGGGCTTTGGCATTTTCCGCTGGACGCACACCGCCATACGGAATCAAAGCTGCCGTCTTTGTGCCGTGAACGCTGCCTGCGGTAGTTCTCGCCGCAGCTGTCGCAGCGAATGCGGCTGGTAAAGCAGGAAGTGTTGGGGCCGAGCTGATGCTCCTGTACATACCGTCCCTTGGCGGCTCTGCGCTCATCCGTCCAGCAGTCCTTCCGCATGGTGGATTCCCAGTGGTGCGGAACGATGCGGCCATCCTTAAAATAGAAAATCATCTCATTCGGAGCAGGAATCTCAATGTGGTCGATCTGCTCTGAAAAGATGATTTCATCAAACGTATCCAGTCCCATGACTTCAGCGCAGGCATCTTTGAGCATCTGCTCCGGGATGTCCTTGTTTTGACAATGCGCATTCCCGGTCTTTCTTCGGGTACCGCAGACCCAGATGGTGTAGTTGGCATTAGGGTCTTTTCTCCCCTTGCGGTTAGAGCGCTGATAGCTCTTTCCGCACCGGCCGCACTTGATTTTGCTGGTAAAGCAGGAGGTGTTAATGCTCCAGTTTGCCAAGGCGCCAAGCTCACGACGGCGCGCTTTCTCGGCCTGCACCGCCTGGTAGACCTCCATTGGAATGATGGCTTCGTGGGTGTTCTCCACGAAATACTGCGGCAGCTCCCCGCGGTTGATCCTGCTTTTCTTGCTGATGGGGTCTGCCACATATTCCTTCTGGAACAGAAGGTTGCCCGTATAAGTGATATTTCCGAGGATCTGCCGTATGGAAGTGTTACCGAAATGCTGTCCCTTATAGGATTTTACACCCATCTCGGCAAGCTGCTTTTCTGTGGTCTCCGCCGACAAACCGTTCATGTAATTGTCGTAGATGAGCCGAACGATTTTTGCCTCCTCCTCATGGATGACCAGATGATCGCCCTCCCAGCGGTACCCATAGATTTGAAAGCGGCCGTTGGGGATACCTTTTTCAAATCGTTTCCGGGTACCCCATTTGACGTTGTCCGACAGGCTGCGTATTTCTTCCTGAGCAAAGGATGCTAAGAGGGTCAGCATCAACTCGCCGTCCTCGGTGAGGGAGTCGATGCGCTCCTTTTCAAACTGGACGGAAACGCCCAGCTCCTTGAGCCTGCGCACCGTATTCAACAGGTCAACGGTATTGCGCGCGAAACGGGAAATGCTCTTTGTCAGAACAATGTCGATTTTTCCGGCTTCGCAGTCGGCAATCATCCGATTGAACTCTTCACGGGCTTCGGCTTTGGTGCCGGTTATCCCGTTGTCGGCATATACGCCCACATACTCCCAGGCAGGATTGCTCTGAATCAAACTGCTGTAAAAGCTGACCTGTGCCGAAAGGGAGTGCTGCAGCCGCTCGGACTCCATTGAGACTCTTGCGTAGGCAGCGACCCTTTTGCGGCGCGGTATCTGCGGTGTTTTCGCTTCGATTTTATTTACAATCCGCATGAAATCACTCCTTTCCGACACTATATATCACTCTGAAAGCCGATTATATCAAGTCATTTTCCGATAATAATGTACCCAAAGATGGCGAAAACTCAGCCCTCAGATTTGTATCAATTACGGCATATTCCTCCTCGCTCAGAAGCCCCTTTTCCCGGAGATTCTTTGCGATGGAGAGGGCGGCAAGGTAGCTCATTTCAGAGCGGAATTTGTCCTCACTCATGCCCGTCACCGCCTTTGTAGCGGTCTGCGATATAGCAGGCGAGAGAACAGTATTTTCTTTTTGCGTTGCCGTAGGCAGTGAAGGGCTTTCCGCAGTGAGCGCAGGTGAAGTGGTATATGGCTCTGCGGTTGACCTTTTCCGGGTGCGCATTCCACCAGGCAGTACGGCAGTTATCCGAGCAGAACTTGACTCGCTTTCTTCCGGGAGTCTGCGTAAGCAAAGCGCCGCACTGCAGGCAGAATCCGGCGTCCAGTTCAATGCGTCTGTTATCTGTAGCCTTCGTGCCGGTCATTCCCATCTTACGGCAGAACGCGACAATGGTATCTTTTTTCAGTCCCACCGCCTTGGCGATGGTGGCGTATCCATATCCCTGTGAGCGCAGGGCGGTAATCTGTTCTTTTTGCTGATTTGTCATTGTGGTTCCTCCATTCCGAGGGGTTCCCTCAATGACCCATCTGGACATGGGAGCCTATTTTGGCCGAAAAAAATACGCCCACCGAACCGTTATGGTAGGGTGGGCTTTCAGCAGGTTAAGTTATTTGATTTTGGCTGCGTAGTCAAGCGAGATCCACCCAGCGCCGGATTTGAGCCGTCCCCAGCCCGTCGTGGAGCCTTTGCCGGATTTCACCTCAACGATAGTGAACACGCCCTTGCCGGTAAACTTCCCGGTATTGGCGTAGTCCGTCCCCGGCCCTTTGCGGATATTGAGGTCGGTGATGCTGACCTTCACAAGGAACGGAACCTCTGCGGCTGTTGTTTTCGATGTGTAGATGTTTACACCGTTTACATCAAACACACTATATCCCGGATTGGCATCAGCGCACTTCTTGGCGTTGGAGAGGATCTTGTATGCGCCTTTCTGCGACTTGCTGTCAGACCAGGTCTTGCGGACACGGTAGAGCTGCGTGGTTACAGTAGGAGTATCAGCTGAACCGCCAAGCTGCGCCGTGACCTTCTCCGCCAGATCGCCCATCCTGGCATACATCCAGTTTCCGGGGCAGGACTTGTTGGCAAACCAGCGATGCACCGTCAGCACCATCTCATCAGACTTCGGCTCATAAGAGAGCGTCTTGTTCTTATCACCAAGCCACAGGAGCTTTTTCTTGCCGTTTCGCTTGCAGATGTCTACGCAAAGGGTAATCAGCTTCTGGTAGACCACATCCTTAAAGGCATACGGCTCTGTGGTGTCGGACGCACACTCGATGGTGATGGCCCGCTGATCGTTGGCGCTGGAAGAGGAACACCAGGAGCGGTTTTTCTCCTCCACATACATACCTACACGGCCATCAACGCCGATGCCGTAGTTGCAGCTTGCCTGTCTGGAAGTCGGCAGAAAGATACTGCCGAGTGTTTCCACCGAGCATTGCCCCACCACACAGTGGGGCGTGATGCGGTCGATAGCGTGCGTCCTCTGCCCGGAGTGGTTGGGGCTGAGTTTTGTGTAAGATACCAGTGAACTGTTCGTATAAGCCATAATCACTCATCCTCCTTTTCGTTCTCCACTCTGTCATGGAGCTGCTCCAACACCGCTTTTAGCTTTTCCGGGATGGGCAGCCCAAGGTGTGCGGCGTTCTCAATGATGCTCACGCCCTCGTTGGACAGGTAGAAGAAAATGACTGCCGTGCGAAGTACAGAACCCGTCCCAATGACCTGCACATCCAGGATATGGGCAATCCCCACCAGCAGGAAGATCAACACCTTCCTGCAGATTCCCTTGAATCCCACCTGGCTGTTGAGCTTCTTGTCCGATACGGCGCACATCACGCCCGTGATGTAGTCCGCCACCGCAAACACCACAAGGGCGATAAGCAGCCCATCGTTGCCGCCAAGGAAGTAGCCAAGCCACCCTCCCACAGCGGCGAACACCATCTGGATCACATTCCAAAATTCCTTCATGTTGTTACCTCCTCTTGGTTTTATGTATGAAAAAAGCGGCCGCTCCGAAGAGCAGTCGCTAATTTCCAAAGTATATTAAATCTGTTTCGGCAGCCATTCCCATAAACGCATATCCTCCTGCCCCAGCGACCACATACACATCCCACGGAGCTTCCATCGGTACGCTGCCTGGTTCGCCCAATAGACAAGGGAGTCCACGTCCTGGTAATAGAGGATGGAAAACCCGTCCGCATCGCCCAAAAACAGCCGGGATATCCAGATGTTGATGTCCTTTGGAATGATCCTCGCCGTGTAATTCCCACCGCAGAAAATCTCCAGAAGGTCAGAGTGGAAAAAGTCGTAGTCCAAGGAGATATCCTCGCTCCGGGTGGAGGATTCCTCCACATCGGAGGTCAGCGTAAACACCTGGAACTCCTCATCCCAGGTGCAGTTTGAGCGGGATATCCTGCCGTAGCTTTTAAAGCTGCCGTCCGGCATCTCCACATCAAACCGCTCATACGGCTCATAGGTCCAGGCGTCCCCCAGACGCAGCAGCTCACAGACCGTGGTGTTGTCCGAGCGGTACCCGGCGTAGCCCCCGGAAAAGCCGCTGGCTGCCGCCGTGAAGCGCAGGGTGTAGGAGGAGCCGGAATATACCCGCACCTGGTTCCCACGGACACGCATTTCCACCGTGTACATGGTAGGATTGCCCCGCAGGTCTGCCGATGAAGTCCTTGCGATCTCCTGGCTGTAGCTGCCAAGGAGCGTGGAACCATTGTACAGTTCCACCGCCTGGGTATCATAGTTCAGACAGCAGAACAGGCTGCCGCAGAATACACCGGCCTTTCCGCTGCCGCCGGACGGGAACGCCAGCCTTGCCCGAAGATGCAGCCCGGAAAAGCCGTCATACTGCCACGCAAGCTCCCCATGCCCTTCAAGCTGGGAGTAGACACGCTCCATCGAATATTCATCCGACCGCCACACCTCGAAGGAGCCGGAACGCACCGTCCAGTAGTCCGTCTCCAGCACGCCGTAATCCTGGAAGTCCTCATACCAGATGAGCGCCGAATCCGGCTTCCTTCGGAGCATCTCCAGCGTCAGCTTAAAGCCTTTATCAGGTACGGCCATATTGCCGTCCACATCCTTAAAACTCCTGGGCGCAAGGGCGAAGGTGGCCTCCCCGGCGGTAGGTTCCTCGGAAAAGGCGGAGCAGACGCGGAAGCCGTAAAACTGAACGCCTTTGACATCCACCGAAATGGTGATGGTGTGCGTCCCCGCGGAGAGGGACACGCCGTCTGAGAGGGACGCCCAGAAGGTACTCCGCCAGTACGGCCACCACAGGCGGCTTTCCGTGAAATATTTTGTGCTGCCGTCCAGCGACACATAAATGCCGTTTTTGTCCCAGAAGGGATAGCAGAGCCGCACCGCCACATCATAGGTTCCCGCCGACTCCACCGTAAAGCTGTAGGTCACCGAGCCGTCATCGCCCAGGGTTGCGATACCGTTTTCAATGGATACAATGCCGGACGCAGAGGAATAATTGCCGGCGTCCCGGTCGATGTATATCGTTCCGAACTCTGTCTTCTGCTCCTTACCGTAGGCGGTCAGGTATCGCCTGCGGTTGTATGTCCCCACAAGCTGGGGATACTCACAGGAAACGGCGTCCGCCCCTTCCATGTAATCGTAGACATGGGGAAAGGCATAAGGCGCCTTATCGTAATCGTCCCAATAGGCCACGATGGGGAGAAAGGGCTGCGGCGGCGCATCATCCGTGAAATTGTAGCCTCCCGTCATCCACAGCTTGGCGGCATAGTAGGTGTTGGACGTTCCCCGATAGGTTTTCCCCAGGTTCTCCGGCGTGTCATAGATCTGCCAGTTCCAGCCGTAGGCGGGCATACCGAGGAATATCTTATCCGGGTCCATGACCTTCGTGGCGTAATCGTAGATGCCCTCCAGCCAGCTTCTTGGGGAAACCGGTCCCGGTGCGGAGCCCGCCCAGGCCATGCCGTAGCTCATAATAGACGCCGTGTCACAGCAGGAGTCGAGGTCCCCATAGACACACCAGTTCTCGCCGCCCACCGAGCCGTTTACCGAGGTCATTCCCGGCAGGCAGATGTTCATATGCTTTGCAGGAGCATAGGCTTTCACCGTATTGTAGATGTTGCGGAACATCGCCGTGGACTCCGTATGGGTGGAATAGCCGTCCCCGCGTTCCAGGTCGATGTCAATGCCGTCACACCAGGGATATTTCTCCATGATGCGGACGATCTCTGAAAGGAACCTGTCCTGCGCCCCGTCCGTGTTATCCCGCAGGGCGCGGAAGATGCTGTTTGCGCCATCGTTGGCCACGGTCAAAAGCCACTTGATATGGGGCCACCTGTTGATGTAGGTGAGCATATCAGAGATCGCCACACCGCTTTCATAGATTTCTCCGGTCGCTCTTACTTTAAAGGAGAACAGCCCGATCTGGCTGATGCGGTCGCCGTAATCCCGCAGGGCTTCGTACATCCGGGCGTTGCCCATGAACGTCCATACCATAATCTGTTTGCCTTTTAATGTGTCCATTAGAGCAGAGCACCTCCATCCTGCATTTCCTGCATCTCAAACAATACCCGTGCTGTTTTTCCCTCCGCAAGCGTCACCCTGTGCTTGGAATCCCAGGCGGCGCTGTACTGGTAGAAGCCCTCTTTTTTCTCCGGGCTGCCGTTTCTGGTGCATTCCCGTGTGGATGCCAGAAGAGCAAGGTCATCTTCCGCAGAGAGCGCACCCGGAAAAGAAACCTTCTGGCCGCCAACGCCCTGGGCCAGTTTGACCGAGCCGCCCTCCATATCCGACTTGGGATAGAGATGCACATCCAGCCCTGCGGAGGTCTGCCCAAGATTAAAGAGGATGACCGTTTCCTCGCCCCGCACCACGCCGTTGAACCAGACGGGCGCCTTGACCTCGCCGTTCTCCCGGAACTTTTGGAGGAACACCTCGGCGTGGGGCGTGTATCCCGTCAGGGCAGCGCCTTCCTGCAATTGCAGGTCAGTAAAATAAATCGTGCCGGAGCAGTCCGTGATGGTAGGCTTCACGGTAACGCTCACGACACGCATATCCTGTTTCCGGTTAATGACCTCCGCCAGCCGGATAAAAGCGACCTTACCCATCCAGCGTCCACTTCATCTCACAGGGATGGCCTACCCATCCCGTGGCCACCGCCCCTGCCTGCAGGAGGATGTCCGTGATATAAAGAATCCCGGTGCAGTTGGTGATGCATACCCGCACCGTGATGGACTTGACCCTGGCGGAGTAATTCTCCGGCGTGATTTTGGCGGAGGTGGATGATAAATATGCCATTTCGTCCTCCTTCCATCAGTACAAGTCAATGAATCTTGATTCCGTGCTGCCGTCCTCATATTCAATGACCACTTCAATGCCCACCTGGGCGTCATCACTCAGCTTCTCCAGATTTTCCGAGCCGATCTGTGCCGACAGGGTGTAACTGGAGCGGTTGGCGGGATAGACGGTCTGGGAGAGGCTTTTGGTCATGCCTGCCACGCCCTCTGCCTTGAAGGAAGCCGTGCCGGACGCGCCGTTTTCGCCGTCCGCTTCAAAGCCGGAGCTGACCCAATAGGCCAGCCCATCATCGGCGCGTGAGTTTCGCAGCAGATTAAACGGTACCATTTCCCGGATATCGTTATTGGACACCATGCTGGTGCCTTCCAGCGAATCCGCCGCATTGTCCCACTGGCTGGCGGAGCTGCCCAGGTTCTTCAGCGTGGTCGATAATTCCAGCACCGTGTTCCACGGCTCCTGCAGGTTGTATTCCCTGCGAACGATACGGGTGGTGACCGAAAGCCCCAGCTCCTTATCCTCCACACGGACATAATCCCCAAGCTCCCAGGCTTCATGCTCGTAGCCTGTCAGCACGGATAAGTCCATCGCGTTTAACACATAGGAAATGGTGGGCTTTGCGTAGTCCGCCAGCCGCATTTCGGCGTACTCCTTCATCTGATATGGATTGGTGAAGGAGGAGCAGTCCAGGGTAGAGATGCGGATTTCGTTTGTGTAGGCGAAATCCTCCACATAGGCTTTTCCGCCGTTGATGTCGGCAAAGGTCATCCCTTCCGCGCCCACAGCGTAGAGCCTTGTCACAAGCTCCCTGGTATCCACCACACGCTGGATGGATTTCATGTTTTTCCTGTAGGCAAACAGCGCGCCACTGTCCCTGCCGTTTACCGTCAGCAGATGCACCAGACGGTTCGGGCAGTCAAAGACCAGGTCGCCGCCGTGAAGGTCTGCTGTATTTCTGAGGATGGACAGGGCATTCTTTTCCGTACTGGTCCAGGTGCGCTTTGTCCGTACCGTCACCGTACCGACGCTCCACTCAGTGCCCTCTAAGGCGTAGGCCATCGCGGTTTCCGGGTATTCCGCTTCAAAGGTTCTTTCTTCCTTGCGGACAGAGAATGTCAGGTCATAGAACTCCGCCTCCGCATACACCTCGGTCACGGCGCTGCCGTCCGTATCCCTGGTATCGGTGACCGTCCTGACCTTGTACACATCGTCCACGATCTGGATCTTCTTCTCGCTGTCGATATACCCACGCTTGCCATCCCGGTAAGGGATCTTAAAGGAGAGGGTGTCCTCGCCGTTGATCTCGCTGGTCACAATAATGTCATAGGCGTTTTCCAGCACCGCCTCCCAGGCGCCGTTGCCATCCAGCACCACAGGCCGGGCGTAGCCGATCTTCTCATAGGGCGCTTTCGGGATGTCATAGAGCCGGATGTCGATGAGCCTTGGCGTCTGGGAAGTGTCGCTTGTGGTTAGCGTCACCCGGAACCGGATATACGCCCGGTTGGGGGAAACCAGCCGCCCGTCAGCGGGGACTGCCGCCCAATCGCTCCAATCGGTCAGGTCATCACTGGTTGATGTCTCCACAAAGGAAACCGCCGTTGTGCCGGAAATATACTCGCTGGTTACGGACACACGTCCCGTGCCGGAGAGGTTGCACTCAGCCGCCGCTGTAGTCAGCACGCCCTCGGACGGATACACACCGCCGGATGCCCGGAGCGTGACTGCTCCCGGCTCGGTAATGCCGTCTACACTCCCGGAGGTATCCCCGGCGTTCGCCACCAGGGAGGAGCGGAAATAGTCCATCAAGTCCTCTGCGGTAAGTGAGGTATCGCAGTCTAAAAACCAGTCGTCCAGCCCTCCGGCATACCAGTAGGAATCGGCGTGCATTCCAAGGATCAGATCCGCTGTGCAGGAGCGGTTCAGTTCCCCGGTAAAGGTGAAAACCTCCGATGCCCACACAGTGCCGCTTTCACGGTCGCCCACTACATACTGTGCCGTCTTGTTATCCGGCTCGATCAGGCAGGCGATAAAATACCAGCCGCCGTTTACCAGGGAGAAGGACGGCGTGACCGTTTCATCCAGAATCAGGGAGCCGGTATCGTCATAGAGCATGACCCTCGGCCTGCCGCGGAAAAGGGAGAGGTAGAAGATCGGCTGACCGGGACCGTATCTTGTGTTGAAGATCGGGCAGTAGGTGTTTCCCACAGAATAGGTGGTGGGGTTCATCCAGCCGCCCACCACAATCCGTTCCCCCAGCGAGGAGAAAATCGAGCCGTCGTTTACGGCTTGAAGATATGTTTTCTCCGAGGTTGGGTTATTGATGTTGAAGCGGAAATAATGTCCACGCCAGCCTTCCAGCAGGTTTGCCGTGGTGCCGCTCCAGTTGATAATATTGAAATCCCGGCCATTGCCGGAAGAATCCATCAGCCGGTCGTTGCTGTCCGGTTCGGACTCGTTAAAGCGCCAGAGGCCGGAGCCTGCCCATGCTGATGCAAATTCCCCGGTAAAGTCCTCCTGCGCAGTCAAAGTAGTTTTTACTGCCATTGCTTACCTCCATCGGCTCTTTGCCTGTATGTGAAGTTCGGTAAAAACGGCGCTGCCCTCAACTGCAATTTCCACCTCGTTCAT
>ERZ824480.3677-NODE-3677-length-10184-cov-3.150953_pt1 | contig 10184 bp, 9 predicted proteins | sample MGYA00519861_ERZ824480 | MGnify/ENA primary metagenome ERZ824480 (study PRJEB31778, sample SAMEA3449152) | human gut metagenome | biome: human gut; feature: human-associated habitat; material: faeces | place: United Kingdom | collected 2010/2012 ...
GCTCGGCATTCTCCACCACCATGCAGGTGGCGTTGGGGACGTCCACGCCCACCTCCACCACGGTGGTGGACACCAGGATATCGCTTTCCCCGGCGGCAAAGGCCGCCATGACCTTCTCCTTCTCCTTGGGCTTCATCTTCCCGTGGAGCACCGCCACCCGCAGGTCCGGAAACACCTGCTCCTGCAGCTGCTTGGCGTAGGCCGTCACGGCCTTGCGCTCGTCGGGGATCTGGTCCGCCTCCCCCACCAGGGGGCAAACGATGAAGATCTGCTGTCCCGCTGCCGCCAGCTTCCGGATAAAGGCCTGCACCCGGGGGCGATAGCTCTCCCCCAGGGCGAAGGTGTCCACCTTCTGCCGCCCGGGAGGCAGCTCGTCGATCACCGACACGTCCAGGTCGCCGTAGATCACCAGGGCCAGGGTCCGGGGGATGGGCGTGGCGGACAGCACCAGCATATGGGGGTCCTCCGCCTTTTGGGACAGGGCCGCCCGCTGGTTCACGCCGAACCGGTGCTGCTCGTCCGTTACCACCAGGCCCAGCTTCTGATACTGCACGTCCTCCGTCAGCAGGGCGTGGGTGCCGATGCACAGGTCGATGGACCCGTCCGCCAGCCCCGCTAAAATCTCCCGCCGTTCCCTGGACCGGGTGGACCCGGTCAGCAGGGCGCACCGGATGGAAAACCGGGCCAGCAGCGGCGCCAGCCCCTGATAGTGCTGCCGGGCCAGAATTTCCGTGGGGGCCATCAGGGCCGTCTGCCACCCGTTTTCCACGGCGAACCAGATGCACGCCGCCGCCACCATGGTCTTGCCGCTGCCCACGTCCCCCTGGCACAGGCGGTTCATGGGCTTGCCGGACACCATGTCCTCCACGGCGTCGGCAATGGCCCGGCGCTGTGCCCCGGTCAGGGCAAAGGGCAGCCGCCGGTAAAAGGGCTCCATGCTCATCCGCCGGCAGGCCGGGCCTGCCACGTCCCGCCGCCGCTGCCGCAGCAGCTGCAGACCGCAGGTCAGCAGGAACAGCTCCTCGAACACCAGCCGCCGCCGGGCCACCTCCAGAGCCTCCGGCGAGGCGGGAAAGTGGATGTTCTCATATGCATAGTTTACATAACACAGCTTGTGGGCCTGCCGCACCTCATCCGGCAGCACGTCCGGCAGCAGCTCCCGGCAGGCGTCCAGCCCCTGGCGGGCGGCCCGGGCCATCAGCCCCTGGGTGACTCCGGCGGTCAGGGGATAGATGGGCATGATGCGCCCGGTGACCTGCTGCCGCCCCTCCGGCTCAAACAGGGGGTTGATCATCTGCTTGCGCCGCAGATTGTCCTCCACCTTGCCGAAAAAGACGCACACATCCCCCTGGTGCAGGGCGTCCCGCCGGTGCTCCATGTTGAAAAACACCAGGTCCAGAGACCCGCTGTCGTCCACCACCCGGGTCTTGGCAATGGTGCGGCCTCCGGAAATGCGATAGGCCGTCAGGTCCGCCGCCACCATGCCCCGGACGCATACGCTCTCCCCGGCGGTCAGCTCCCGGATGGGGCGGACCTGGGTCCGGTCCTCATACCCCCGGGGGAAATAGGCGATCAGGTCCCCCAGGGTGGTAATGCCCAGCTTCTCCAGGGCGGCGGCCCGGGCCTCGCCGATGCCCTTGATATATCGCACATTGGTACCCAGGTCTGCCATAAGACCGCCTCCTTCGTTCTTATTTCCGGCGGTAGGTCACATATTGGAACGACACGCCGCCGGAGGTAAATGTCTCGCTTTGTTCCGCCTCTGTCCACGCACTGTCCCGGGATAAATCGGGGAAAAACGCGTCGGCCTGGGGCGCGGCGAAGATCCTCGTCAGATACACGGTGCTGCACCGGGGCAGCAGCTGGCGGTACACGCTTTCCCCGCCGATGACCACCGCGTCCTCCGGCACCTCCGTCAGGTCATGGATCACCTCCGCCCCCGGGGCGGTGAAATCCAGATCCCGGGTCAGCACCAGGTTCCGCCGGTCCGGCAGGCCCCGGCCCCCGGGGAGACTCTCCAGGGTCCGGCGGCCCATGACCACGGTTTTCCCCAGGGTCAGCTGCCGGAACCGCCGCAGGTCCTCCCGGATGTAAAACAGCAGAGCCCCCTCCCGGCCGATGCCGCCGTTTTCGCAGACGGCTGCAATGGCGATCATTCCTCGTCCTCCCCGTGGGGACGATGCAGCCACACCACCTGCTCCGGGGCCGGGGTCAGGCCCAGCTTTTTCTGCAGGGCGTGGGAGGCGGGGTTGTCCTCATACACATGGCAGAAGGGGGTCCAGCCCCGCTCCAGGTGCCACCGGATCAGCCAGCCCTCCAGGGCCATGGCCAGGCCCCGGCGGCGATACTCCGGCAGGACCTCTAAAATGCCCATGCTGCCCTCGTGGTGCACACCGATGAAAGCCGCCAGCTGCCCATCTTCAAACAGGCCCCACAGCTGCCCCGCCTCCATCCGGCTGCGCAGATATGCCGCCTCGCCGTCCTCCGGGTGATAGTGGGCGGCGCACAGGGGGAGGTATTCCTCCGTTATAGGCCGCACCTCCGCGGCGGGGACCCGGGGCGGCTGGCTTTCGCCATAGACCCACTGGGTGCAGGGGACGCCCTTTTTCAGGCCAAAGGCCCGGGCCACCTCGTCACTGGCCCCCTGGGGGACGCAGAAAAGCCCCCCGTTTTCCAGCCCCAGGCGGCGCAGAAGCGCCGCCAGAGCCGGTCCGTCGGCGATATCGCTCATGACCAGGTGGTCATTCCGGACCACGCTGCCCTCCGGGCCCCGGTACAGCAGATGTTCCTCCCCTTTTCGCAGCAGCACCTGATCCACGTTGGCGCTGTTCCATTTGTTATGCATACGGATTCTCCCTCTTTCCTTAGTGGTGTCCTTTCCCCCTATTATACCTTCTGTCGAGGAAAATGTAAACTTCCTTTCCGGCGGGAAACGTGCTATACTGGGGAAAACCCTGAAAGGAGGGTCGCCATGACCAAGGATGAGCTGCGGCAGAAGGCCAACGATCTGCCTCTGGCCCCGGGGGTCTATCTGATGATGGACAAAACCGGCAAGGTGATCTATGTGGGCAAGGCCAAAAAGCTGAAAAACCGCGTCAGCCAATATTTCCAGGACACCGCCTCCCACAACGAAAAGACCCGGGCCATGGTGTCCCAGGTGGACCATTTCGACACCATTTTCGTCTCCACGGAGTTCGAGGCCCTGATCCTGGAAAACTCTCTCATCAAGCGCCATATGCCCCGGTACAACATCCTGCTGAAGGACGACAAGGGCTATCCCTTTGTGCGGCTGGACGCCGACGCGGCCTACCCCCGCTTCTCCCTGGTGGGAAAGACCGCTGACGACGGCGCGAAATATTTCGGCCCCTTCGGCGGCCGGCGGGAGACCCGGCTGGCCATTGAGGCGGTGTGCGGTGCCCTGCACCTACCCACCTGTGCCCGCCAGTTTCCCCGGGACATCGGCAGGGAGCGGCCCTGCCTGAACCACCACATCGGCCGCTGCGACGGCTTCTGCCGCCCGGACGGCCCTGGCCAGGCGGAGTATCAGGCCCGGATCCGCCAGGCGGTGCGGATCTTCAGCGGCCACTACCGCCAGCTGACGGCGGAGCTGCAGCAGGAGATGGAGCAGGCGGCGGAGGAGCTGAACTTTGAAAAGGCCGCCGCCCTGCGGGACCGCATCCGGGCCATCTCCGTGCTGGGCAAGACCCAGCAGGTCATCGCCGGAGTCTGCGCCGACACGGACGTGTGGGGCGTGTACCCGGGCCAGGTCCGCTGCGGCAGCGCCGTGCTGCACATTGAGGACGGCAATCTTCTGGGCCGGGAGGTGGAGGTGTTCTCCGCCGCCGCCGACCAGGAGGAGGCGGACATCCTCTCCGCCGTGCTGAGCCAGTATTACCTGGACCGCCAGGCCCTGCCCCGGGAGATTTTAGTGCCCTGCGAGCTGGAGGATATGGACACCTTCGCTGCCCTGCTGACAGGCCGGGCCGGGCACCGGGTGATCCTGCGGGTGCCCCAGCGGGGAGAGCGGGCGGAGCTGCTGCGCATGGCCCGCCGCAACGCCCGGGAGGAGGTGGAGCGCATCACCTCCGACGCCGAGCGCACCGGCAAGACCTTAGAGCAGCTGGGGACCCTGGCCGGGCTGGCGGAGGCCCCCCGGCGGCTGGAATCCTACGACATTTCCCACACCGCCGGGCAGGACATGGTGGCCTCCATGGTGGTGTTCGCGGACGGACGGCCCCTGAAGCGGGACTATCGCCGGTTCCAGGTAAAGACTCTGGACCACGCCGACGACCTGCGGGCCATGGAGGAGGTGCTGGAGCGCCGGTTCCGGCGATATCTGGAGGGAGACAAGCACTTTGCCCCCCTGCCGGACCTGCTGCTGATGGACGGCGGCCAGCTGCAGGCGGAGGCCGCCTGCCATGTGCTGGAAAGGCTGGGCCTCACCGTGCCGGTGCTGGGCATGGTAAAAGATGACCGCCACCGGACCCGGGCCCTGGTAACGCCCCAGGGGCAGGAGCTGGGCATCCAGCAAAGCCCCCCGCTGTTTGCCCTGGTGGGCCGGGTGCAGGAGGAGGTCCACCGCTTCGCCATCACCTATCACCACGAAAAGCACACGAAATCCGCCCTGACCTCCCGGCTGGACGGCATCCCAGGGGTGGGAGACGTCCGGAAAAAGGCCCTGCTGAAGCACTTCAGAAGCGTCCGGGCCATTGAGCAGGCGGAGCTTCTGCAGCTGGAGGCGGTGCTGCCCAAGGCCGCCGCCCGGGCGGTATACGACCACTTTCACAAGGAGGAGACGCCGTGAAAACCTACGCCACCCTTGGCCCCGCCTGCTGCCGGGCGGACCTGCTGACGGAACTGCTGGACATGGGGCTGACGGGCTTCCGCCTGAACCTGTCCCACACCACCCTGGCGGCCTGCCGCCCCTGGACGGAGGCGGTGCAGCAGGCCCGGGCGGCCTCCGGCCGTCCGGCGGAGCTGATCGTCGATATGCGGGGGCCGGAGCTGCGGATGGAGCCCCTGTCCCGTCCCGTGACCCTGACGGCGGGGGAGACCGTGACCCTGGGCCCCGGGGGCCTGCCGGTGGAGCCGGATATCCTGGCCGCCGTGGCCCCGGGGCAGGAGATTTTGCTGGATGACGGACTCATGGCCCTGCGGGCGGAGACCTGCGGCCGGGCCGTCACCTGCACCGTCACCCGGGGCGGGGTGCTGGAAAGCCGGAAAAGCATCACCCTGCCGGGGGTGGAGCTGTGCCGCCCGGCCCTGACGGAGCAGGACCTGCTGGACCTGGACAACGCGGCCGGGCAGGGGGTCACGGCGGTGATGCAGCCCTTTGTCCGCAGCCGCCATGAGCTGGAGCAGGTCCGGGCGGCCCTGGCCCGCCGGGGTCTGGAGCACCTCACGATATTCGCCAAGATCGAGGACCGGCAGGGCTGGCAGAGCCTGCCCCAATGGATGGACGCCTGCGACGTGGTCACCGTGGCCCGGGGGGACCTGGGCAGCAATCTGGGGCTTCTGCACCTGCCCGCTGCCCAGAAGGACATCGCCGCCCGGTGCCGCCGGGCCGGGAAGCCCTTCCTGGTGGTGACCCAGCTGCTGCACACCATGACGGAGCACCCCACCCCCACCCGGGCGGAGGTGCTGGACGTGTACAACGCCGTGCTGGACGGGGCGTCGGCCCTGATGCTCACCGGGGAAACGGCCCGGGGCCGGTATCCGGTGCAGGCGGTCCGCTGGCTGCTGGACATCGCCCGCCAGGCGGAGTGACGCGGCGGCTTTCTTCAAATTTCACAAAAACCTCTTTTCAAGATTGTCCGCTGGTGGTATAATGTTTCCATTATTTTGTACTACAGGGGGAATCACAGCCATGAAAAAGACCGTTTTACGCAAATACGCCCAGCTCATCGCCCAGACCGGCGTCAACGTGCAGCCCGGCCAGGAGGTGTTCATCGCCGCCGACCTGGATCAGCCGGAGTTTGTGAAGATGCTGGTGGAGGAGTGCTACAAGCGCAAGGCCAAGAAGGTGGTGGTGGACTGGAGCTATCAGCCCCTGCAGAAGCTGCACTACCGCTATCGCACCATGACCACCCTGTCCAAGCTGGACAACTATGAGGAGGCCCGCTGGCAGCACTATGTGGACACCATCCCCTGCCGCATCTATCTGCTGTCGGAGGACCCCGACGGCCTCAACGGCATCAACCAGGAGAAGATGGCCAAGTCCCAGCAGCGGCTCTATCCCACCATCCGCAAATACCGGGACCAGATCGAGAACAAGTATCAGTGGTGCATCGCCGCCGTGCCCGGCGCGGCCTGGGCCAAGAAGCTGTTCCCGGGCCTGCGCACCAGCCAGGCTATGGAGAAGCTGTGGGAGGCCATTCTGTCCACCAGCCGGGTGGATGAGGACCCCTTGGCCGCCTGGGACGCCCACAACCAGGACCTGCATGACCGGTGCCAGTATCTCAACAGCCTGCACCTGCGGCAGCTGAAGTATAAGAGCGCCAACGGCACGGACCTGACCGTGGGGCTGATCCCGGAGGGGCAGTTCTGCGGCGGCGGCGAAACCAGCCTGCAGGGGATCTTCTTCAACCCCAACATCCCCACCGAGGAGTGCTTCACCTCCCCCATGAAGGGCCAGGCCGAGGGCATCGTCTATTCCACCAAGCCCCTGAGCTATCAGGGTCAGCTCATCGAGAATTTCTCCGTCCGCTTTGAAAAGGGCCGCGCCGTGGAGGTCAAGGCCGAAAAGGGACAGGATGTTCTCGAGCAGATCATCAGCATGGACGAGGGCTGCCACTATCTTGGCGAGTGCGCGCTCGTGCCGAAGGAGTCTCCGATCCATCAGTCCGGCCTGCTCTTCTACAATACGCTCTTCGATGAGAATGCCGCCTGCCATCTGGCGCTCGGCTTCGGCTTTGACGAGTGCGTGAAGGGCTTTGAGAATATGACCAAGGAAGAGCTCTACGAAATCGGCGTGAACGACGCCGGCAACCACACCGACTTTATGATCGGCAGCGACGATCTCTCCATCGACGGCGTGGACGAGCACGGCAACGTGCATCCCATCTTCCGCAACGGCACCTGGGCGTTCTAAAATGCCTCCCTCTTTGAGGGAGGTGGCTCGCCGGAGGCGAGACGGAAGGAGTGGCTTTTTCCATGTCCCTCAATTATTCCGGCGATTTGATTCTTAGAGCAAAAGAGCTGCGAAAAACTGCGACCCCGCAGGAACGGCATTTATGGTATGACTTTCTTTCCCGTTATCCGGTGCGGTTTCAGCGGCAAAAAACCGTAGGCCGATATATTGTTGACTTCTATTGCCACAGAGCACATCTTGTCGTAGAGTTAGACGGCAGCCAGCATTATGAGGAGCAAGGCATCGCCAGAGATGCAGAACGAACGACGTATTTGATGCAGCAAGGGCTTTTTGTCCTGCGTTTTTCCAATGCCGAGATCAATTGCAAGTTTCATTTTGTCTGTGAGCAGATCGACCGAACAGTTAAAGAACGGCTCGCATTTTAATTACCTCCCCCTTTGAGGGAGGTGGCTCGGCGTTAGCCAAGACGGAAGGAGTTCACTCCCTCAGTCAGCTGACGCTGACAGCTCCCTCTAAGAGGGAGCCAATACGTCCATCCAAAAACCGGCAGATGATCTGCCGGTTTTTGCAATTTCTGAAACGATATGGTATTATACAACACAAGTCAGAAAAGAATAGCGGCTGTCCCAAGCCCGTGAAGGGTATCGGTATGGAGCCGCTGGGAGGTTCTTGTATGGTACAGTTTCAGAAGGACGCCGCGCTCGGCGGCATCCCGTTCGGCGTGCTGGAGGTCGTTTATCCGGACAAGCCGCTCCGGCGCACGGAGGACTTCCGCTCCATGGTCGAGGAGCATCTGCGTCTGCTGCGGGAGAAATACGCCGACTATGACCGCAAGGCGCTTTTTGGCGAAAACATCTATTTCCGGTTTTTCAGGAAATTCAAAAAGACGTACCCGGTCATGATGCAGCTCGAATCCTTTCTCTTGAAAGGCCGCCCGTTTCCGATCGACAACAGCGTGACCGCCATCCCGTTTCTCGCGGAGCTCGAAACGCAGATCCTCTCCGGCACGCACGACGTGGACTTTGTCCGCGGGGCTGTCCGCCTGTTTGCCGGAACGGAAAGAGCGCCGTTTCCCGGCATGCGGGGTGAGGAGGTACATACCTACCCCGGCGACTTCTGCGCGCGGGACGATGAGGGCATTATTTTCAGCATGATCGCCGGAGCGGATGCACGCACCTGCGTCAAGGAGACGAGCCGGCACGTGTTTTACCCCGTATTCGGCGTGGCCGGACAGCCGGAGGCGGAGATATCCGCCATGCTCGACCGGCTGGAAGAATACGTCCGTGTTCTCGCGCCGGAGGCAGAGACCGTGCGGCAGCTTCTGGGAAAATGAGAAGATGAGCTGCCACCGTACAGCGCGCCGTTTTGATCCATAATACGCAAAGCAGCATCACCCCGCGGGGTGATGCTGCTTCGTATATTACCGACAATTCACCGTAAAGACACTTCCATCCACGGAAAACGTCAGCATCAGGGGATCCGTGCTGTCTTCTATGTTACGCGGAACCTCGAATATAAGGAAAGCATATCCGCTTGCCAAAGGAACTATTTTGCTCTCAGGGATCCAAAGGACGCCATCGTATGTGTACTCACCCGCAAAGGTCAGTTTCAGATCTTTGACGCGGCTGGTATCCCAAGTTCGCAACGCCTGCGTATCCAAATTGGTATAATCCAGCTTACAGACCAAGTGATAGTCGCCGATACCGTAAGAGTATGTGACGTTCCCTGTTTTATAGCTTGGCTTTGCCGTGTAGTACAATTCGTTAAGCGTCAGACGGAATGTGGAATTATTTGTCACCTCTGTACCGATGGCAAGATTGCCGGAGGCATCCAATGCCTCTATGGGTTGTTCCACACTCTCCTCCTTTATTCCTTTCTGAACAACAATCGCATAACTTTCTCCGTCGATTGTAAAGGAAGCCAGAATCTCTCCAGTGACGTCATCTCCCATGGAACTTGGTACTTCATATACGATATATACAGAGTCGTCACCAAGCGGAACAATATCGCCAAAGGGAATCCAGTATTCTCCTTCGTAATGGTACTTGCCTTTATATTCCATCGTCATGTCAGAAATACGGGGAGAATGCCAATGTTCCATCGCTTCTTTATCCATGTTGGTGAAATCCAGTTTTATAGCAAGAGCATACTGACTATTATGACTATACGTCACATAACCGCGTTTTTCCCGTAAAGACGCCGTAAACCCTATACTCTCTACCGTAAAGCAATGGCTTTTGCATTCTACCGAATCACCTACGGCAACAATCTTTGCTAGAGCCTCTCCGTCCGTCGCTCCGCAGCGCACACAGGTTTTTGGCGCGAATTTGGTTGCCGCTGTGTATTTATGTCCTGTGGCAGGAATAATTTTTGTTGCAACGTTTCCGCAAACCGTACACGTTCTCATCTCTTCTCCATTTTCCTCACAAGACACCTCCCGGATCACCGTCGGCTCGCCATAGATGTGACCGGCAGAAGGAATGACTTCCGTTTCGGTTTCACCGCAGGCGCAGGTACGGGTCCTTTCCCCATCGGTAGTGCAGGACACTTCCTTTGTCACGACCCATTCGCTGAACTCGTGACTGTGACCGCAGCCCCCTAAAGAAAAACAGCACGCAAGGATCAGAAGAGGAAAAACAAGTCTTTTCATTTCGCATCTCTCCTTATAATAACCGATATTGGTTAATATTGTTATACACCGAATTTGGTTATCATGTCAAGGGATAAAGGATGTGAACGGGCATGATCTCCTATGAAAAGCTCTGGAAAGCGATGAAAGAGCGCGGCGTTACGCAATATACACTCATTAAAAAATACGGCGTCAGCCCCGGACAGATTACGCGATTGAAACGAAACGAGAGCGTCAGCACGCACACCATCGAGATGTTCTGCAAGATTCTGAACTGCGATGTTGGCGAAATCATGCAATATATTCCTGACGAAACAAACGATCTCTAAAACCCATATACGCAAAGAAGCACCACCCTGCGGGGTGGTGCTTCTGCGTTATTCAGATCCGAAGAATTACTTCTTCATGGCCTCTTCCACCGCGACGGCGACAGCGACGGTCGCGCCGACCATCGGGTTGTTGCCC
>ERZ824480.3679-NODE-3679-length-10178-cov-4.593698_pt1 | contig 10178 bp, 7 predicted proteins | sample MGYA00519861_ERZ824480 | MGnify/ENA primary metagenome ERZ824480 (study PRJEB31778, sample SAMEA3449152) | human gut metagenome | biome: human gut; feature: human-associated habitat; material: faeces | place: United Kingdom | collected 2010/2012 ...
TGACAAATATGGATAATGCTGAAAATAAGGTTAATTAATCAGCGTTTCCCTAGATTCTTTCGAGAGGAGAATTACCATGGCAAATTTTAGAACAAAGGCTAGAGCAATTGATTTATTGGGTAGAAATCAAATTGCAGATTTGCCTACAGCAATAACAGAATTATGGAAGAATGGTTATGATGCATATGGAGATTATTTAGATGCAGGATTATATCGTGCAGGTTATAAAGATGTGAAGCATGATCTATTTACGTTGTCTGATGATGGTTTTGGAATGAACCAGGATGATATTTTAAATAAATGGATTGTTATTGGGACAGATAATAAGAAACGAGAAGATAATGTAGTGCCTGAGGAGGATCGTTTTGGAAAGAAAATTAGAGTACCTTTAGGCGAAAAAGGAATCGGAAGATTATCCGTCACATACTTAGGAAATCACATGCTTATGATTTCAAAAAAGGAAAATGAACCATATCAATTATTATTTATGAATTGGAAGGCTTTTGAGAATTTTGATTTATACTTGGATGAAGTAGAGATTCCTACAATCGGATTTGTAGATATAGATAATATAAATAGGGAATATCGTTATTTACAGGAAGTCTATTTGAATAATTTTAAAAGTGAATCGTGGAATAATTTTATCGAATTGAAAGAAGATATATTAGGTGACTTAGCAAAATATAAAGAATTACCTGTTGCGGTTATTGAAAAAATTAAGGAACATTATGCTAAAAGGAAACATGGGACATATTTTGTGATTTTTGATCCAATTAAGGAAATTTTAGAATTGGAAGCAGAGCAGGATGATAATTTAAAAGAAACTCAAGAGGAAATAGCAGAGCAGACAAAATATGTAAGATCCGCTTTGTCAGGGCTTTTTAATCCATTTGATGAAGACCTTGCCAAAGAACGTCAAAAGGTACTAGGCACAGATGTTTCGAATACTCCGAGTGTGCAGATATATTCTGCTAATAATACAGAACACGACTTTTTGCAAATGAAAGAGTTTTTTACTCCAGATGAATTTAACGATTGCGAACATTGGATAGATGGTTATTTTGATGAGGGTGGAGTTTTTAATGGGGAAATTAAAGTATTTGGAAAGGTTGAAGAATATAAATATATCCCCCGAACTCAACCGAGAGCAAAAATCGGTAGTTTTAGGATAAAATTGGCATTCTGGGAAGGTAGTTTAGCCAATTCGAGTATGTCGCAGGAGATATACAGTAAATATGAGGAAAAAGGTGAAAACTTCAGTGGATTGTATGTATACAGAGATGGGTTTAGAGTTTTGCCGTATGGCAGAACAGACTTTGATTTTTTGGAATTCGAAAAAAGAAGATCGAATAATGCTGGTAGGTATTACTTTAGTCATAGAAAAATGATTGGATTTATTGGAATCACTAAAAAAGGTAATAAAAATCTGATTGATAAATCCGGTCGTGAAGGATTTGTCTCGAATGATGCTTATAGATCTATGAAAACACTTTTAATTAATTTCTTTAAAGAGATTGCAAAGGATAAATATGGTACTCATTCGGAAGCAAGAACGGAATTTTTAGAAAAGAAGAGGAGAGAAAATGAGCGAGAAAAAATAATTGCTGAAGAAAAAAAGAAAAATTCAAAGGCAATTGTTGCGTTAAGTAAAATAGTTAATGAAAATAAGAAGAAGCTTGAAGGTAAGAAGATAAGAGTCGAGGAATTAAAAGCAAAAATAGAAGCAGATATACAAAAAAGAAAATTTCTTGATGAAGAAGCTAAACAAATATTAGCAGAGGCAAGTCAGTTAAGAAAAGAAATAGTGGAATTAGAAATAATTATACCTAGTGATGTAACATTAACAGGATATGATACTTTGTTAGATAATCTTTATGTATACGAAGATGAGCGTACTAAAATTGAGAAACTTATCTTAGATTGCAGTAAATTAGCTAAGGAGAATATTTATGTAAATATTTTGAAAGATGATTATACGAAAAAATTTCAGGAAATACAAAAAGAAGTGAATGAAATGTTAATTGTATTTGATTCGAAAATATCGGATACTATTGCAGAACTACGTAATCAAATCAATCGCGAAATTTCTTCAGTTCAGGAAAAAATATGTGAGTTTTCACCTGAGAATATAGGAATAAATAACTTAAGCGAAATTCAAACTATACAGAGAATGGATGAATTAGAAAAGTATGCTTATGAGTCGATAAAAACTGAAGAAATTAAATTTGAATCATTCTTGCAACGTTTACAGGAACTGTCATTTGAGAAAGATTGGGGTAAGACACTTGAAGCTTATAAGAGTAAGGAAATCGAATTGACAAAACAAGTTGATACATTTTATGAGCTGGCACAAGTAGGTATGTCAATAGAAGTGATTGATCATCAATTTAATGTGTTATATGCACAAATGACAAATGGTTTAAATAAATTGAAAGCTGTTTCTACAAGAGATAGTGAAGTGGCAGAGATATATGCTCCTCTTAAGATGGCATTTCAGCATTTAGAATCTAACCACAAAATGTTAATGCCTATGTATCGTACCACTAGAAGAAGTAAAACATTGATTACAGGAAACAATATAAAGGATATAATGTACCAGTTTTATGGGGAGATAATGAAAAAAGAAAAGGTTGAACTTGTGTGCACAGAGGCTTTTCAAAACTATTCAATAAATAGTTTTGAATCAATAGTTGTACCTGTATTCTTAAATATTGTTAATAATGCAATATATTGGTTAGGCTATAGCGAAAGAGAGCGTATAATAAAAATGGATATAAAAAATGATGAGATTCTTATAATGAATTCAGGACCCAAAATGTCACATACCGAATTGACTAGGTGTTTTGAAATCTTTTACACAAAGAAAGCTTCTGGAAGAGGTATTGGATTGTATCTGGCAAAGAAATGCTTAAATTCGATTGATAAAGATATTTATGCAACAAATGATAAAACATATAACTTGCTAGATGGAGCGTGCTTTGTTATTTGTAATTATGAAGGAGAATAGTGTATGGAAAATACTAATGAGGTGTTAGAAAATATTGTCAAGCAGTCTATCAGGAATGTTATATGTATTGATGATGGACTTTTAGAACCATATTGTGAGGAGGGAGATGCTTTAAAGGTCGATTTTTCAAAAGAAATGTTTGATGGTATTTCTAATACATGTCAATGTTCCGTAACAATGGTTCAATATAAAGGTGATGAAACGGAAAGATTGATAGAAGAAAAACTGAATGAAAAAGACCTTATGATTTTGGACTGGGAATTGACAGCAACAGGCCAAATAAAGAAACCATTAAAAGTGATTGATTCTGCTTTGAATAAAAATATTCCCTATATTTGTATATATACTAACTCTAAAGATTTGAAAGAGATTAGCGACCATATTGAAAAATATTATTCGGGATGCAATGTGCAAATGGCAGAAAATGCTGCTGAAATATGGGAAAAAGAAGGTTTAATGAAAGAGGAGTTTATAGATGACATAAAAAGGTGTTTTGAAGATAAAGCAAATATTCCTAAATTGCTAAAGAAGGTACAGGAATTATGCCCAGAAATTGATACTTCAAGCTGCAATTATCGCAAAATTGAAAACTGGATTCCGGTATATTTAAAATGGGAAAATTATTTGTTGCCAGAAGAATCGAAATTTATCGCAAAAAGAGTGGATGGTAAAGATACAGTATTAAATGTAGATGGGAAAATGATTTTTGTATTTTCAAAGAAAAAATCAGATGATGATACAGACAAAGCAATCTCGCCAGAACAGATTGTTCCTGCAATTGCAGAAAGCATGGTGCTAAAACCTAATAGTATAATGGACTGTATATGGTTATATTATTCAAATTGTTATTGTAGAGCAGTGTATAAAAGACCTCAATTTTTTAAAGATATAGCTTATGAAGGCTTTGCATATCATGTGGGGAAAATAGTTGAATCGGAAGATATGGAATTAGAGTCGTTTTTTAAAGAAATTTTTAATGAAGAATTGCTTGATATTCTGAATAGTCAAGATATTTCAATTCCTGCTGGAATAGTTGATAAGATATTGGAGGACAACAGAAATAATACAAATAGAGCTTGTTGTAGAGATTTAGTGAAGTTAAATGAGAGATTAACAATAAACAGAAGATATTCTGAATGTGAACACAAAATAGCATTTGGAGATGTGTTTTATTGTACAGATGCCGAGAGTGGATTGTGTGAATATTGGCTGTGTATAACTGCAAAATGTGATTGTGCGAGACCAGAGGAAAAAATAAGAAATAATTATATTTTTATAGGTGGAAGATATGTAAGAGACAGTGTTGCATTAACGCAGGCGGAAATAGACTATTATAGTTTTATAAATGCATTAGAACCAGATAGAGAAAATCCAATTTGCATTCAATGGTGTAGCAAAATTAATAGCATATACATAGAACAAAATGTGGTAATACGCGGAAAAGAAATTGTGGGTAATTTGAAAGGTGTAGAAAAACATTTTGTTTATTTAGGGAATGTAAAAGAAAACTATGCTCAAAGGATGGCAAATATGGCATTTTCGAACGGAAATAGGGTTGGGGTATCGCTAGCAAAGTTGTAAAATTCAGTCAAATTTATCAGTCAGATTTCAGACATTTTAAGTTTGACTTGCGAATAAAAATTTTGTATACTCAAATCTGTATGTAGATTTGTTAATGAAAGGAGAATGACCAATGGCATTTAATGATATTAATCCAAGAGCCATAGATTTGTTTTGCGGTGCTGGTGGTCTATCCTTGGGTTTAGAGAATTGTAATATTGCTGTCCCATTAGGTGTTGAAATCAACTCGACAGCAGCAACTACCTATCGGAACAATCATAATCATAGTTTGGTAATTGAAGATGATGTACGAAATGTAACAGGTACTCAAATATTACAACAGTTAGGTATTCAAGAAGGCGAATTGTTTTTGTTGGCTGGTTGTCCGCCGTGTCAAACATTTTCTTCCTTGCAAAAGGATGATGTTACAAACGATGATAGAAATAATTTAATATTTGAGTATACTAGATTGATATCTGAAATAAAGCCTCTTTTTATTTTGATGGAGAATGTACCGGGGTTGAAAAATGGTAGAGGAAAGAGTATTTTTTCGCGAGCAGTGACGCAATTAGAACAAGAATATGAGGTTAAATCTGATGTATTAAATTGTGCAGATTTTGGTGTGCCACAGACAAGAAAAAGATTGGTACTTCATGGGATTAGAAGGGATGTTTATGCGTTGTTAAAGCAGCATGACCCGAATTTTAAGATATCATTGCCAGAACAGTCCCATACACAAGATCAAAATGATCAAACAAAAATTCCATGGGTAACTGCAGGAACAGTTTTAGCTAATTTGCCACAAGTTGAGGCAGGGGCACCAGCACCGAATGGATATCCTAATCATGAAACTAACGGATTGGCAGAAATAAACATTGAAAGAATACAATATATTAGAACACATGGTGGTAGTAGAGACTGTCTGCCAGAAAGATTGCAGCTACCATGCCATAAAAAAAAGAATGTAGGGTATGGAGGAGTGTATGGTATTATTGATGTCAATAAACCTGCACCAACCATGACGGGTGGTTGTATTTGTTATAGCAAAGGAAGATATGGACATCCGACTCAAGATAGAGCTATTACAGTACGTGAGGCAGCAAGATTTCAGTCGTTTCCCGATACATATGTTTTTTCTGGAAGTAGAGGAGAAACTGCTTTACAAGTAGGTAATGCGGTTCCACCATTATTAGCTGAGGCAAGTGGTAACTATTTTGTAGGTTTACTTGAAATGGTACATGGATTGTGAGGAATATTGCGATTGAAGGATGAGATTGTAAAGTAACAATATGAATCAACTTGTTATTATCAACTTGTTTTATGAATCGTTTTACATTTTGAATTAGCCATGCTATATTATTACTTAGGTGGACGGAAAAAAGCGGATTATCGTGATACGAATCTGCAACATTTCCCCCGGAAAAAGAATAAATAATAGGTAAAATATCCATAAAATGAGTCATAAAACGGCAAAAACCGTAACAAATAAGTTTCTAAACATGAGCCAATCAGACCGTGAGGGTGGACGTACTGTAGGTTCAGGCCGTGTTGCTAGCATCATCGAGTAATTAAATATTATTCAGTATATTCAAGGCTTCCAAGGTTTTTCTTGGAAGCCTTTTTGCGTGCAGAAATATTAAAAATGAGTACCGAAATTCCTTGAAAAATCAAAGGGGTTGCGGTTTCTTAATGCCTAAAAATAATTGCAAATATACACACCTATGTTGAAGATGTAAAATGACGCTTTCCGGAGCAGGAAAAGCGTCTGATTTGGGGCGTTTGGAGCGTCATTTAGGCAGGGAACAGGCAGAGAGGGCAAATAAACGCCCGAAACGTGCCTTTGAAATGAGCCGATAGGAAAAAGGGATTGATAGGATATGGCGGATATGGAGAAGAAAGTCATGGTGCGGTTGTGTGCTAATATTGTAGCGGAAACAGACCTTTACTAAACTGATAAGGAAGTCCAAAATCTGATAGACTGGGTATGCTTATCGGAGCAGATAGAGGAAAACAATAATACAATTCGCAATCTGACCGGGGAATATAAGAAGATTGAGCCGGATTGCCGGGAGGGAGTACGGGTGCAGTTGGAGCGTATGAAAGAACTTTGCAAGGAGCGCAATAATTTGTATGAGAAGCAGAATGATTTGAAAGGGCAGAAATGGAAGGTTGAGAAATCGTTGGAACGATAAGGAATGTGGGGCGTGGCGATTGCTGTGCCCTATATTTTATGATGGAAAACATAGGATATGAGTGGTATAATCAAAACGTAAAAGATATGGACAAATCGGGAGTTATCGGAGGAATGACAAATGACAAAAAAGAAGTATTTATGCAGTGCATTTATTCTTTATGCCATTATTCTTTACGGATTTTGGAGTTTATTAGAGCTGTACTTGAAGCCAAAACTCGGAGTGAACGAATTTACAAAGGAAGTCTTCATCAAAATCATAATCTGGCTTATTCCTGCACTGTTTCTTCATCTTTATTTTAGTGATGATTTATTTGTGGGGAAAAAAGAGATGTTTTCTTTAAATAAAAGGTGCTGGATATTCGTTCCCATTATGCTGTTATTTACAGGTTATATTATTGCAAGCGAGTATATCCAGGTAGGTACCCTTAAAATGAATGAATCCTTTGGAATTGACACTGTCGTACAAGTATCTTCAATCGCTGTTGGAGAAGAAATGGTTTTCAGAGGCTTTTTTCTGAATGCTCTATTAAGCAATCATAAAAAATATGTTGCTGTCGGTATCAATTCTTTGATGTTTTTATTGATACACGTTCCAATATGGATTCAGAGCCATACTTTTATTTCTGTTTTTACAAGTGGGGGTTTTATCACCGTTTTGCTGTTAAGTTGCATATTCAGCTTTGTTTTTATGAAAACAAAAAGTATATGGGCATCTGTTTTCCTACACTTTTGGTGGGATTTATTGTTGTTTATGCTTTGATACATTAAATTTTGGTTTGTAGAGAGTGGAAAATTTAAATTTCACATTTATAATGAATGGTATATAAGGAGTTAGTGTGAAAGAAAGTAAATTAAGCCAAAAGTGTGGAATAGGTACAAAAACAAGGCTAACACAGTGAACCTAAGTAAGAGTATTCCCACCTTGATAAAAAGAGGAACACCTGCACATCAACGGCAAATGGGTGGGTACATCTGATACTGATGCCGGGAATGCCTTATAAAATCAAGTCTATTGTAACACGAAAACTTGAATGTGTGAACCACTTTCATTACTATTTGTGCCGCCAACTGAAAGGCGGCGTAATGGAGGATTTTTATGGAAAAGAATGAATTGACTAGATACTTAGAAAATTATGGTATTACTTCTGTAACAACATTTGAAGTCATAGATTCAACGAATGGAAATGATTTGAGATGGAATGTAATTATAGACAAAAAATATGTGTTGAGAATTAACAATAATGTGATGACAGAAGAAAGAGTGGCATCTATAGATAGGTTATGTGAACGATACCGGACTATAGGAATACAGACTCCTCGCTTATACAAAAATAAATATGGCAATTATATTACTCAGTTGGATGAGAGAATTTGTTATCTGTCAGACTATATTGATATTAGCTCGGAGAATGAATGTGAATGCGACCATAATCAGGTAAGGAAAGAAGTTTTAAAATCAATAGGTACATTATCAAAACGTTATTCAGATTATGACTTATCGCCAATAAATTCCATGTGGAGCATTATTGACCTTGCACCTTTAGATATTGATATTGATGAAAAACAAGAAAATCTGGATTTGTTGGTGAAATCATTAAAGGATATGCAGGAGAATGAATTGGCAAATAGGGTTAATGCCTTTAATGAAGCTGTAAGAGAACGAATAAAAGCGGTGTACAAATTATTGCCACGATGTGTTATTCAAGGTGATTTAAATTCTTCCAATATTTTAGTAAAAGATAATCATTTTGTTGGATTGATTGATTTTAATATGGCAGGGACAGAGGTTAATGTAAATAATTTCTGTGCAGAAACCAATGAAGGCATATTAGAGGAGGATTTTGAACAACAGAGTGCAGAAGAATTATATGAAAATTGGATTTCGCTACAGAATGAAGAGCTGGGTATTATATTGCAGGAATATGAACTGAATGAAATGGAATCCAAAATAATCAGGGAATATCGAAGTATATGTTTGATTTCCCAATATCCTAATGTAATGGCATATTTGGAATTTCTAAAACGCGACAAGGATAAAATGATTGAGATTTTGAACCATATACTTTCGAGATAGTTAATCGCTAGAAACTTCTAATTTGTATGAGAAGCAGAATGATTTGAAAGGGCAGAAATGGAAGGTTGAGAAATCGCTGGAACGATAAGAAATGTGGGGCGTGGCGATTGCTGTGCCCTATATTTTTGTGGAAAATAGAGGGTAAGAGTGCTATAATCAAAACGTGGAAGATATAGATAAATGGGAATTTATTATATAGGGGACTTATGGAATACAATTTTCAAAAACACGTTGATTTCTTGCTTGAAAATGCCTGCACAAGTATTCGTTATCTTGTTCATAAAGATATGCTCAAAACGCCGACAGACGAGCCATTTATGAAAGAGATGTACGAAGAAATATTACAGCAAGCCAATGTTCAAAAGCATTTGTCGGCACAACATCCTGACGGATGGTTCGGCAACGGAATTCATGGTTGTGAAGATATGGATAGTCATATCAGTGCGCTTTTGAGTATCGGAATTGAGCCAAACTCGCCGTATATCCAAAGGGCAATAGAGGCTTTGACTACTCCCGAGATAGCTTCACAGCATAAGAATTGGTTTATTGGTGGAGAGGCACTTGATGCCGAGGGACGTGGCGGTAATCATGCTATAATCGCTCAAATTCTGTCATGGGTAGGATATTCTGAGGACTATCCTATAATGGCGGAGCAGATAGCACTGGCACAGGAGCATCTTTTTGCTGTGCTTGATTATACTTCACCTGACGATTTTTCTGTTAAAATGAAAAATTACCGCTGTTATAAGCCTAACGCAAAATTTCCAGGGGCAAATCATATCAGTCTTTTGAATGCGACAAAAGGCTGGCGTGTCGCCAACAATATGGAAACAGCAAAAGCAGCCATAAAGCACGGGTATGAGTTGATGAAAGATTTTGACGAATATATTACATATCGCAAGCCAAAAGAATTCGGAAATGGTGTTGTCGGACCATTCAACTATAACTGGCAGGCACTCAGACCAGTTGATGAAAATGACCTTCGCAAGATAATGAAGAGTTCTTATAATTACCAATTTGGATTTTGGCTTGGGGCAGTTTCCGGTGTACCGGATTGGGTGCGGCAAAACACACAAACATATGAACTTTTGGCACATATTTTAGTTGAAGATACTTTTATGGATATGCTTCCTGAAAAAGCACTGAACGCATTCAGAAAAATTATGGGACGAGAACCAAACTGGAGGAAGAAAACATCTGTAAAGTGTGATGTAATGTTTGCAATTCTTAATGCTTGTTGGAATGTTATAAATGAGTAATGTCATGCATGATTGTTGCTCACAAATATAAATTCTTTAGGTTAGAATCGATGATGGGGTAAACGAAAAAGCAGTTTTGACATT
>ERZ824480.3687-NODE-3687-length-10161-cov-14.446368_pt1 | contig 10161 bp, 8 predicted proteins | sample MGYA00519861_ERZ824480 | MGnify/ENA primary metagenome ERZ824480 (study PRJEB31778, sample SAMEA3449152) | human gut metagenome | biome: human gut; feature: human-associated habitat; material: faeces | place: United Kingdom | collected 2010/2012 ...
GCGGCATCATGGTCCTGAGCAACGTCCCCGACCCGGAGAACTACTCGACCTACTTTATGAAGATCGACGGCGTGAAATTCAAGCGCAAGGTCGTTCCGGGCGACACGCTGCAATTCGAAATCCACCTGCTGGAACCCATCCGCCGGGGCGTCGCCCTCGTGGAGGCCAAGGCGTTCGTCGGCGAGACGCTCGCCTGCGAGGCCGTGATGATGGCGCAGGTAGTCAAAAACAAAAAATAGAGGAAATGATCAGCAACCTGGCCTATATCCACCCCGACGCCAAACTCGGAGCCAACGTCACGGTGGAACCATTTGCCTATATCGCGGGCGACACGGTGATCGGCGACGACTGCTGGATCGGTCCCGGAGCCGTGATCCACGACGGGGCGCGCATCGGCAGGCGATGCCGCATCCACACCGCCGCTTCGGTCGCATGCCTTCCGCAGGACCTGAAATTCGCCGGCGAAATCGCCACCTGCGAAATCGGCGACGACAACGACATCCGCGAGTACGTGACCATCAGCCGCGGAACCGCCTCGACCGGAACCACGCGCATCGGCTCGAAAAACCTGCTGATGGCCTACGTCCACATCGGGCACGACTGCATCATCGGCAGCAACTGCGTGATCGCCAACCGCGTGTCGCTCGCCGGCGAAGTGCACGTCGGCGACTGGGTGGTCATCGGCGGCCACGCCGCCGTCCACCAGTGGACCCACATCGGGGCGCACGCCATGGTGCAGGGCGGCGCGCTGCTGGGGCAGGACCTCCCGCCCTACGTCATCGTGCGCAACGACACGCTCCGTTTCGCGGGCATCAACAAGATCGGGCTTGCGCGCCGCGGCTTTTCGCACGAACGCATCGCCGAGATCCACGACGCCTGCCGCATCCTCTTCCAGAGCGGCTTGAACTACCTGAACGGTTGCGACGAGGTCGAAAAGCAGGTTCCGCAAAGTCCCGAGCGCGATACGCTCCTCGAATTCATCCGCACCTCGAAACGCGGCATCATCAAACCCTACGAATCGCGTTGCAAAGAGGAGTAAATTTTGCGTATAAATATTGGTATATCGGAATTTTTCACTATATTTGCGGTGTCGAAAGACAGCGTGAAGGGTAAGGGGACGGGCAGTCCCCTTATTTCATACTTACACCGGACCGAAATTCAACGACTATGATAGAGACGAAAAAGATAATCGAAGCGGCGGAACGTCATTTGGAAGGCTCCGATATGTTCGTGGTGGAGTGCACCTCGACCCCGGGCAACGAAATCGAACTGACGATCGACAGCGACACATCGGTCGGCATCGACGCCTGCGCGGAGTTGAGCCGCGCCGTCGAGGCGCAGTTCGACCGCGACGAGGAGGATTTTTCGCTGACGGTCATGTCGGCCGGCATCGGCTCGGAGCTGAAAAGCCTGCGCCAGTACCGCAAACTCACCGGCAAATCGGCCGAGGTGCTGCTCACCAGCGGCGTGAAGATACTGGCCAAGCTGGAGGAGGTCACCGACGAAGGCATCACCCTCTCCTACGAGGAGAAGCAGGCCGTCGAAGGCAAAAAGAAGAAACAGTTGGTGAAAGTCACGCGCAGCTACCCCTTCGATCAGATCAAGTACACGAAGGAGTGGCTGGATTTCAAGTAACAATTAAAAATCAGATAAAGCACACAATGGACAATCTCAATCTCATCAGCAACTTTGCCGAATTCAAAGAGCTGAAGAACATCGACAAGTCGACGATGATCGGCGTGCTGGAGGACGTCTTCCGCCACGCGCTGCAGAAACAGTATGAAACGGACGAGAATTTCGACGTCATCATCAACCCCGAGAAAGGCGACCTCGAAATCTGGCGCAACCGCACGGTCGTCGAGGACGACGCCGTCGAAGACCCCAACGCACAGATTTCCGTCTCGGAGGTCAAGGCCATCGACCCCACCTACGAGATTGGAGACGAATACGCCGACGAGATCAAACTCTCCTCGTTCGGCCGCCGCGCCGTGCTGTCGCTGCGCCAGAACCTCGCCTCGCGCATCCTCGATCTGGAGAAGGCCAGCCTCTACGAAAAATACTCGGAGAAGGTCGGCGACATCGTCACGGGCGAGGTCTACCAGGTGTGGAAAAAGGAGGTGCTGATCCTCGACGACGAGGAGAACGAGCTGATCCTCCCGAAGGCCGAGCAGATCCCCAACGACTTCTACCGCAAGGGCGACACGATCAAGGCCATCGTCAAGTCGGTCGAGATGAACAACAACCAGCCGCGCATCATCCTCTCGCGTACGGCCAACCAGTTCCTCGAACGGCTGTTCGAGCAGGAGGTTCCCGAGATTTTCGACGGCCTGATCACCATCAAGAAGATCGTCCGCATCCCCGGCGAGCGCGCCAAGGTCGCCGTGGAGTCCTACGACGAGCGCATCGACCCGGTGGGCGCCTGCGTCGGCATGAAGGGTTCGCGCATCTACTCGATCGTCAAGGAGCTGCGCAACGAGAACATCGACGTGGTGAACTACACGGCAAACCCGACGCTGATGATCCAACGTTCGCTCAATCCCGCAAAGGTGTCGTCGATCACCATCGACGAGGAGAAGATGACCGCTTCGGTCTACCTCAAGCCCGACCAGGTGTCGCTGGCCATCGGCAAGGGAGGTCTCAACATCCGCCTCTCGAAAATGCTCACCGGCTATGACATCGACGTTTACCGCGAGGTCGAGGAGGAGGACGTGGCCCTCACGGAGTTCGCCGACGAAATCGACGGATGGGTGATCGACGCCCTGAAAGCCGCCGGATGCGACACCGCCAAGAGCGTGCTGGAACTCCCCGTCGAGGAGATCGCCGCCCGCGCCGACCTCGAACTGGAGCAGGCGCAGAAGGTCGTGGAGATCCTGAAGGCCGAATTCGAATAATCAAAGCAAGACAAGAAAGGAAAAGAGACAAGATATGGGTAATGAAAGAAAATTAAGGCTCATTCAGGTTGCAAAGGAGTTCAAGGTGGGGCTGAACACCGTCACCGACTTCCTGCAGAAGAAGGGCATCAAGAGCGACGGATCGCCCAACACGCTGGTCGATGCCGAGACTTACGCCGTTCTGGAGAAGGAGTTCGGGGCGAACCGCAGCGCCGCCAGCGCACGTGATTCGATCCGCGAACGCATCTCCCTGAAGCAGACGACCGTAACCCTCGAAGAAGCCAGGAAGCAGGAGCGCGAGGAAGAGAAGGAGGTTGTCATCAAAAGCAACGTCATCAGCGTCAAGGACGAGATTCAGCAGCCGAAGTTCCTCGGCAAGATCGACCTCTCGCCCAAGCCCAAGGCGGCTCCGGCTCCCCAGCCCAAGCCCGCACCCGAGGCCGAGGCCGTGAAACCCGCACCCCAGCCGGCGGCTCCCGCCGCGAAAGCGGAGGAGGCCCCGAAAGCTCCGGAGGCCGTGAAACCGGCTCCCGCACCCGCTCCGGCTCCCCAGCCGAAGCCGGCCGAAACGCCGAAACCCGCAGCGGCCGCAACGCCGGCCCCCGCGAAGGCCGCAGCCCCCGTGCAGGAGGCCCCGAAGAGGGAAACGCCCGCCCCGGCTTCGCAGCCCAAAGCCGCAGAGACTTCCGCACCCAAACCCGCTCCGGCCCCGGCAGCGCCCGCGGCACAAGCGGCTCCGGCCCCCGCCCCCGCGGCGGAGCCGAAGCCCGAGGCCCCGAAGGACAACATCTTCCGCCCCGAGACGGTGACCCTCACCGGTCCGCAGGTGCTCGGCACGATGGACGTGTCGGGCTTCGTCGCAGGCGGCAAGCATAAGCGCAAACGCCTCCAGAAGGAGAAAGTCGACGTCAGCAAAGCCCCGAAGGGCAATGCACAGGGCGGCGGCAACCGTCAGGGCCAGGGCGGTCAGAACAACAACGGCAACCGTTCGGGAGGACAGGGCCAGAACCGCGGCGGAGGTCAGAACCAGCCCCGTCCGGGCGAAGGGCGCCGCAACAAGGGCAAGAACGCCCCCAAACCGATCGTGCGCCCGGAAGTGAGCGACGAAGAGGTTTCGAAGCAGGTAAAGGACACCCTGGCGCGTCTGACGGCCAAGGGGTCCAAGAGCAAAAGCTCGAAATACCGCAAGGACAAGCGCGAGGCCGTCGCCGAGCGCATGAACGAGGAGTTCGAACGCGAGGAAATGGAGCGTTCGACGCTCAAGGTCACGGAGTTCGTGACCGTCAGCGAGCTGGCCACGATGATGAACGTCGCGCCGACGGAGGTCATCATGGCCTGCATGAACCTGGGTCTGATGGTGTCGATCAACCAGCGTCTCGACGCCGAGGCGCTCGTGGTGGTCGCCGAGGAGTTCGGCTACAAGACCGAATTCGTCTCGGTGGAGATTCAGGAGGCCATCGCCGACGACAGCGAGGACCGCGAGGAAGACCTCGTCCCGCGTCCGCCGATCGTGACGGTCATGGGACACGTCGACCACGGTAAGACCTCGCTGCTGGACAACATCCGCAAAACCAACGTCATCGAAGGCGAGGCCGGCGGCATTACCCAGCACATCGGCGCTTACAGCGTGGTGCTGAACGGGCAGAAGATCACCTTCCTCGACACCCCGGGACACGAGGCCTTCACGGCCATGCGCGCCCGCGGAGCCGCCGTGACGGACGTGGCCATCATCATCGTCGCGGCCGACGACAGCGTCATGCCGCAGACCGTCGAGGCGATCAACCACGCGCAGGCTGCAGGCGTGCCGATGGTTTTCGCCATCAACAAGATCGACAAACCCAACGCCAACCCCGACCACATCAAGGAGCAGCTCTCGCAGATGAACTACCTCGTGGAGTCGTGGGGCGGCAAATACCAGGACCAGGAGGTTTCGGCCAAGAAGGGCCTGAACCTCGACAAGCTGCTCGAAAAGGTGCTGCTGGAGGCCGAGATGCTCGACCTGAAAGCCAACCCCAACAAAAAGGCGCAGGGAACGGTCATCGAGTCGACGCTCGACAAGGGCCGCGGCTACGTGTCGACGATCCTGGTGCAGAGCGGCACGCTCCGCGTCGGCGACGTGATCCTCTCGGGAACCTACACCGGCCGCGTGAAGGCCATGTTCAACGAGAACGGCAAGAAGGTCGAAGCGGCAGGTCCCTCGACGCCCGTGCAGGTGCTCGGACTGAACGGCGCGCCGCAGGCCGGCGACACGTTCAACGTCATGGACGACGACCGCTCGGCACGCGAAATCGCCAACAAACGCGAACAGCTGGCCCGCATGCAGGGCATTATGACCCAGAAGCACGTGACGCTCGACGAGATCGGCCGCCGCATCGCCATCGGCTCGTTCAAGGAGCTGAACATCATCGTCAAGGGCGACGTGGACGGATCGGTCGAGGCCATGTCCGGATCGCTGATCAAGCTCTCGAAGGAGACCGTGCAGGTCAACGTCATCCACGCCGCCGTGGGGCAGATTTCGGAGTCCGACGTGCTGCTGGCCGCCGCCTCGAACGCCATCATCGTCGGCTTCCAGGTGCGTCCGTCGGCTTCGGCCCGCAGGCTGGCCGAGAAGGAGGAGATCGAAATCCGCCTCTACTCGATCATCTACGACGCCATCAACGACATCAAGGACGCCATCGAGGGCATGCTCGAACCGGTGATGAAGGAGGAGATCGTCGCTTCGGTCGAAGTGCTCGAAATCTTCAAGATCACCAAGGTCGGAACCGTCGCCGGATGTATGGTCCGCGAAGGCAAGCTGCAACGCTCGACCCCGATCCGCGTCATCCGCGACGGCATCGTGATCTACACCGGCAAACTCGGCTCGCTCAAACGTTTCAAGGACGACGTCAAGGAGGTCGTGGTCGGACAGGACTGCGGTCTGAACATCGAGTCGTTCAACGACATCCGCGTCGGCGACATCGTCGAGGGATACGAACAGGTGGAAGTGAAACGCAAGTAACCCATAAAACTAACAACTACTTACAATTTTTTGGCAGTAATGACTAACCCAATCCATTTTACGACTGCGGAAGAGGCCGTCAAGGTCATCAAATCGGGCGACCATGTCCACCTCAGCTCGGTGGCATCGGCTCCCCAGTGCCTGATCAACGCCATGTGCAAACGCGGCGAGGCCGGAGAACTGAAGGACGTGCACGTCCATCACCTGCACACGGAGGGTCCCGCTCCCTACGCCGATCCGAAATTCGAAGGCGTATTCCAGCTCGACTCCTTCTTCGTGGGTGCGAACGTCCGCAAGGTAACCCAGAGCGGCTATGCCGATTACATTCCGATTTTCTTGAGCGAGACACAGCGTCTGTACCGCTGCGGAGCCGTTCCGTGCAACGTGGCGATGATCCAGGTATGCCCGCCCGACAAACACGGCTTCGTATCGCTCGGAACCTCCGTCGACGCCACGCTGGCGGCCGTGGAGTGCGCCGATTATGTGATCGCCGTGGTGAACAAATACGTTCCGCGCGCCTTCGGTCAGGCCATGATCCACTCCTCGAAGATCGACTTCTTCGTGCAGGACGACACCCCGCTGATCGAAGCGAAATTCTCCGAGCCGAACGAGGTCGAGACGGCCATCGGCAAGCACTGCGCCGCGCTGATCGAGGACGGCGCAACGCTCCAGATGGGCATCGGGGCCATTCCGAATGCGGTTCTCAGCCAGCTGGGCGGCCATAAGAACCTCGGCATCCACACCGAAATGTTCGCCGACGGCGTGCTGCCGCTGGTGGAGAAGGGCGTGATTAACGGCGAAGCCAAAAAAACCGACCCCGGCAAGATGGTCTCGACCTTCCTGATGGGTTCGAAAGCCGTTTACGACTTCATCGACGACAACCCGGGCGTGCTGATGATGGATGTCGGATACACGAACGACCCCTACATCATCTCGCAGAACGACCGCTTCGTGGCCATCAACTCGGCCCTGCAAGTCGACCTGACGGGCCAGGTGTGCGCCGACTCGCTGGGCACGAAATTCTGGTCGGGCGTCGGCGGACAGATCGACTTCGTCTACGGCGCATCGCTCTCGAAGGGCGGCAAGGCGATCATCGCCATGCCTTCGATCACCAACAAGGGCGTGTCGAAAATCTGCCCGACGCTGTTGGACGGCGCCGGCGTGGTGACGACCCGCAACCACATCCACTGGTTCGTGACCGAGTTCGGAGCCGTGGACCTCTACGGCAAGACCTTGCAGGAGCGTGCACGCCTGCTGATCTCCATCGCGCATCCTTCGGCGCAGGAGGAGCTGGACCGGGCCGCTTTCGAGCGCTGGGGATCGCACCACCACTACATCAAGGGATATATGAAATAGCGTTTCCGCACCTCGGAAACAGCAACAAGAAACGGCGTTCGCATGAACGCCGTTTTTTGCATCTTCCGGCCAACCGCCCCTTGATCCCGACGGACGGACTGCCTACATACAAGCCGGACGCACCTCGGCAACGGGCTGCGCACGACTGATCGGCAAGGAAGGGCTTGCGAGGTCCGAACAGTTTCGACTTACCGTTTTACCCGACAAAACGGGCTGCAACCGATCCCCTGTAAGTTCGCGATATGTCCAATACCCGATCCTGGACGGTTACTTGCGTCGGCGTCCAGGAGCTCACATGCCCAATATTGATCAGATAGGCCCGATGAATACGGACGAACCGATCGTCGAGCCGCTCAGCCCATTGCGAAATACAGGTCCGCGTCCGGTAAGACCTTCCTGCGTATGGAGAAGAACTTCTTTATCGTTAGACTCCACATAGAGAATCGCCTCGATCGGCAGCACAACCTTACGGCGATCGGAAATAAACGTCACATATCTCTCCTCTGAAAGTTTCTTTTTCAGATAATGAGACAGCAACTCCCCCGGGACGACAATCGCCACCAGCAGAATCAAAATAAAAACGGGATTCGAAAATAACCCGGGAAAAGGAGCTCGCATCAAATTCTCAGACGGAGTAGTGTGGAAACTGGCAAGGAGAAGCGACATCCATTCGATGATCAGAGTGCTTGCAACCACACAAATAACAGCCAAAACCCGGCGCCGTTCTGCCCGAAGAGCCATCGGCAGGAAAAATTTCGCACAGAACATTCCCGGCAGTAAAGACGTGGCAAGAAACAACGCCCGGCCGAACCGGTAATCGAAACTCACCAGAATAAGCGCCAGCGCAAAGACGGCAGCCAGCCAATAGAGAAAAGTCGCAAGGTGTTTCATTTAATACAAAGTTAATAAAAATCGCCATCCACAGAAACAAATCAGAGAGTTCCGGCCGATTTGACATCTGGAACAGGGGATTTGAATTTGCATCGTCACCACATTTGCGTCTATCTTTGCAAAAGGAATTCCTGCCAACTCATTATCTAACTTAAAACAAAGCCCCATGCAAACCTTCACCAAACTTCTGCTTGCCGGACTGCTCTTCGCTGCATCCGGAGCCTTTGCCCAAGACCAGATCAGTGTCCAGTCTTCCTGCGCAGCAACTGAATCGGCTGACAAAAACCAGCCGCCAGCCGGTATGATAAAAACCGGCGAAATGACCGTAACGAATGCGGAAACAGGAGAAACGACTACCGCAGACAGCTATTCACCTCCCCCGAAATCCATAGCCGATCTCTATATGGAAGGTGGCTACATTTGGATGTCAATGATCACTATTTGCCTGATCGCCATGCTGTTCGCAGCCTGGAAAGCTCCCCGCTGGGTAAAGGAAGCCGGTTTGGCTGCACTGATGCTGGGCTGGATCTATTTCATGACCGGATTATACGACATTTCGGAGATTATCGGCAGCGGTCAACTCGCAGGCATATCATCCGAAAGCAAGTTGGCGATACTTTTCAGCGGAGTGAGGGTAACCGTAATCGCACCGACATACGGCATGATCGTCTATTGCATCTCGCTTCTCCTGCGCATTGCCGTGAAACCGAGAATCTGAACTTAAATCGCCTCTTATCCGGTAATCAGGAACCGTTCCGATTATGAGCGGATAATCGGAGGCGACACCGCTTCAGCCGAACAAGAAATGACCGCCTTCGGCACGGTATTCTTTGGAAAACGAAACCTCCCTGTAACTGCGAATCGAAAGGGGTTATCGGAACCATTTCCCGCGGCATTCACCCATCTGAAAAAGACAACGGATCGGTAGTGATTCTTTCGCGCGACGCCTCTTCTTGTCTCCTTTCCGCTCGATGGGAGAATCACGAACAGAGCGGATTCACAGACCTGAAAAACAAACCGGTTATTTTATTCAACCCGTTTTTTTCCGCTTTTACGCTTATTTCCGTATATTTGTGCGTTAACTAATACGAAACCGCCAATGAAATAACACACAAAGTTGCAGTAATACAACAAAAAAGCGCCGGTTCCGCACGAAAAGCGGCGGCGCACACAGATAAAAGCGTTAGCTTTGACCTTGCTTTCTGAAAATCTGGAAAATTTAAAGAGCAACCAAGGAATGAAGTTTGACGCTCACGTTTCCAACGTGGGCTTCATTCTGTATTTGGTTGCCAGGTTATTCCAGAGCCTCAGAAAGCAAATCAGAGTTTTGTCCCACGTTTTTTATTTCCCCTTCCGAATCCGAACTTAATTCCATGCGCTGCGGGACAGGCGTACATACCCACCATGAAAGCCTATCTCCTGCTCCTCCCGATCAGTTTCCTGCCTGCCGTAGCGGGCATCCTTGTTACGCGTCCGATGTGGCGCATACGCCAACTCCCCAACGAAGCGATACAAGGCATCGGTCTCGTCGTGATGATCTCCGTCCTGATCGGCTGCCTCGTCCCGCTCTTTCTCGGCGACACAGGGGCTGTCGGATGCGCCTGCATCCTATTGAGCCTGTTCAACCTCGTGATTTTCCAGTATTACGAGCAGCGGCTCAACACCTCGCGCTGCCCGCAATGCCACACGCGCAACCTGCACGTGCGCAAGTACAGCAAAGGACTTTACAAACTCTACTGCCCGCATTGCGGCCTGCACAGCCGGTGGCGCACATGGCGGTATTTTTCGGACGAAGCTTAACGATGTCCCGAAAAGCCGTTCGGCTACCCCTTCATCCAGCGCGGCGAACATGCGTTTGGGCTGGATGCACGCCCGAAAGAGAATGCCCTGCAACACCCCGTTCCCGAGTCCTGGAATGCGTCGCTCCGCGGCCAGGAAAGTCTTGGCCGTGAGCTTCAGCTTCGCACCGGCCACAAACGCCCGTCTCCGATCACGCTCGACGAATACCTCGCAGAACGGGAGAAA
>ERZ824480.3690-NODE-3690-length-10150-cov-3.340267_pt1 | contig 10150 bp, 10 predicted proteins | sample MGYA00519861_ERZ824480 | MGnify/ENA primary metagenome ERZ824480 (study PRJEB31778, sample SAMEA3449152) | human gut metagenome | biome: human gut; feature: human-associated habitat; material: faeces | place: United Kingdom | collected 2010/2012 ...
TAAAGCCAGATACTCATCCAGCATCTTCTTTTTCGGGAAAGTGATACCATATATACGGGTCAGCATCTTACGATCTTCATGGCCACGCCAGTAAGCTCCTGCCACAGAAGTCAGCTTTATCGCCTTAATAGGAGCAGTTGTCATCAAGTGAGGACCACGGCAAAGATCCGTAAAATCACCTTGTGTATATGTAGTTATATGTCCGTCTTCCAATTCGGAAATCAGCTCACATTTATATGTTTCTCCACGGTCGCCAAACATCTTTAAAGCATCGCCTTTTGCAATATCCCGACGCACGACAGCCTCTTTCTTTGCAACCAACTCAGCCATCTTCGCTTCAATGGCAGGCAGATCAGCCTCTTTGATGACAGCCTCTCCCGGATCAACATCATAGTAGAAACCGTTTTCAATAGCCGGACCGATACCAAACTGAATGCCCGGATACAGTTCCTGTAAAGCTTCAGCCAGCAAGTGGGCACTCGTGTGCCAGAAAGCATGCTTTCCCTGTTCATCTTCCCACTTATAGAGTACTACCGAAGCATCTTCATTGATGGGACGTCCTAAATCATAAATCTCACCGTTCACTCCGCACGCCAGTACGTCTTGCGCCAAACGCGAACTGATACTTTCTGCAATTTGCAGTCCGTTTACTCCTTCGTTATACTCACGAACAGAGCCATCAGGAAATGTTATTTTTATCATAATGTTATGTTATATTTTTCGTTATTGCACGCAAAAATAAGGATTTCTTTTTGAGTTTACTATTTTTTGTCTAAAAAATGTTATTCCGGCACCTCTGTAAATCGTTTCAGAATATTATATGCTGAAACAATACCTAACTCTCCGGCCTTACTTAAGTCAGCTATTCCGTTTTTATTGTTACCCAAGAAAATATGTGTCAATCCACGATTAAAATAAGCTTCCGCAAACTCCTTGTTTAATTCAATAGCTTTATCATAGTCGGCAATCGCCGCACGATAATCTTTCAGCATAGCCAACACATTTGCCCGATTATAATAAGCATAAACAAAATCAGGAGCCAAAGTGATCACATGATCCAAGTCACTTTTCACAATGTCGTAATCCAATGCACTGACTTCCGATTTTTGCGGAGCGGAAATACCCGGCAATGTGGCCGGTGTTGCCGAAGCGGCATTAGCTTCTTCCGCTTTTTGATATTCCAATTGCTTGCAACGCACCAAAGAACGCATAAAATAAGCAGGGAAGAAACTGTCATCCAATAAAATGGCTTGGGTCAAGTCCTCAATAGAGCTGGCAAAGTCCTGCACCAGATAAAAGTCGAGAGCACGAGAAAACCGTGTGCGCGCATCTTTGGGATTTTCAACAATAGCCGATGTATGTGTATCGATCAGTGCAAAATGGAACTTTACCTGTTCTTCGGTAAGTGGCGATTCCATATTAGTGATATACAGACGTTTGGGTAAAACACCGGCACGATTTAAATCATCAATGTATTTATAATAATGCACGGCCCGCTTCACATCACTCATCTTTTCGTAGTAAGTGAGAGCGTACATCGGTTCCATTTTAATATTCACATTACGATCCTGTACCCGGCCCCGAATGTCACTCTTATATTTTTGTTCCACCTCAGAATTATCTGCAATAACGATTTTCCGATAATTATTCATATCCTTATCAGACTTTTTACGAGTTTTATTCTCGTCTTTGTTATTACCGTTTTTATTGTCTGCCACCGATTTATCAGCATTGCTTACGCCATTCTGTTTATCGAGTTGCGCTTTCATAACTTTAAATTCATCCATTTCAGCACCTTTGCGGTCGCCAATCTTTCTCCGTGCCTCGGCACGCTGATAATACCCTGCCAGGAAGTTTGGATATACATCAATCACTTTTGTATAATCCTTGATGGCGCCCCGGTAGTCACCTGTCTGGGCACGAAGCAATCCGCGATTAAATGTAGCCATCATATTGTCCGGTTCAATCTGAAGTACAAAATCAAAGTCCTCGATAGCACGGTTGTCGTCCCCTACCTGCGCCCGGAGCAAGCCCCGGTTATAGTGTCCGATAAAGTTGTTCGGATCAATATCGAGAGCCAGGTCATAGTCACTCATAGCACCGCGCAGATTGTTCTGGTGGAAGCGTGCCAAAGCACGGTTAATATAGTTTCCGGCATTTTTAGCATTCAAATGTGTCGCGTGATTTAAATCCGATTCAGCCTCGGCATACTTCCCTTGCTGCAACCTGACGATGGCCCGGGAAGCCCAGGCATCAGGATCATATTTATCCATCTCAATGGCCGTATTAAAGTCATTCAGGGCACGCAACGTATCCTGCTGTTTCAAAGCGACTTCTCCACGCATCAAATAAGCCCTTGTATACTTCGGAGCGACTGCAAGCAATTTGCCTAAATCATCTTCAGCAGCTTTGTAATCCTCTTTTTGTATATGGCATAAGGTCAGATTGTGCCAAAGAGTAATATTCTCCGGATCAAAGTGGAGCGCTTTTTTATAATCCTCAATTGCACCATCGTATTTATTCTGCTTAATTCTTGCCAACCCACGAATCTGATAAGCCCCCACTACAAAAGGATTTCTGTCGATAGCCGCATCGCAGTCGGCTTCAGCCCCCTGGTAATCATCCAGATTGATTTTGGCAAGTCCCCTGAAAAAATAGGGTTCATACAAATAGGGTTTCGCATTAATCACCTGATTAAAATACTGAATGGAAAGGACATAGTCCTCAAAGTATAACGCGTTTCGGGCAATCATCATCACCCTGTCTGTGTTTATCTGAGCATATGCAAATGTAGGAAACAACAATAATGCTGCTAATATCTTTTTAATCATCGGCTTTTGATTACTTTTTAAGTAGAGCAAAAGTAATGCTTTTCATCTATTAAACCGGTATTACGGGCAACTTTTTATATTTTTTGATTTTTTTATAAGTCCGTTTGATAAAAAAAATTCAGTACCTCCCAACCATCCTTAACATGAATTAACGACCTATTCCTTATTTAATTACGATTATTACGTACGTTTGTAACATAGCCATAAATTGAGAAACGAATCAGATCATACGAAGATGGAAAACACTGAATAAAAAAGACTAATTGCGAATTATACTTTTATACACCTAATTATAATCAACATGAGACAAAAATCACTTCTTTTACTGCTACCCTTTCTGCTACTATCTTGCGGAGGAAAAAAGAACAGCGGACAGTTGTCTGACACCGCAGTCCAAATCGTTAAACCCGAATTTCCACAAATTGTACCTTTTGAAACAGGCATCGAAACAGAACAAGAGATACTATTGAGTGAGATTGTCGATTCGGTACATCCCGTTGGAAACGAACAATAAATGCCTGATAAGAGGGTTAAAGGGAAGCAATATCATCCGGACAAAAGAATATTTCTTCCTACCATGGATCGATAAATTATTTCAGTACACAAAAGATGGTAAATTCATACGGACACTGGGGCGCAAAGGCGGCGGACCGGGTGAGTTTAACTGGATCATGCAGATCGATGTGGATGAAAAAAAAGGATTGGTCTACATGTTAACAACTACGGGGAAAATCAATATCTATTCTATGGAAACAGGTAAATTCATCCGTGCAATGAAAGTTCCTAATATAGAAGTAAGTGAGTTTGCGATGTTACGTGTTCAGGATACAATTGCTGCAACATTCATGCGCAATAATAACGGAAAACGTAAAGAACGTATTTACCTTTCTAATCTGAAAGGTGACACATTGAAAATTTTCAATCGTTGGGACCTATTTGACTTAAATAGTAAATATCGCTGGATGATCAGCAGTGACATAGATCGTTATATGTTCCATTACAAAAGCCATACCTGTTATAAAGAATATTATAACGATACTCTATTTACTATTACCCAAGAAACTTTGGAGCCTCGATATATATTCCAAATGGGTAAGTACTCTTTACCGATAGAGTGCAGATTTGAATATCTGAACGGCGATGGGAAGCGCTTTCAGGAAGTAGCTGCTCCTTACATCCAATACAATACCATAGAGACTGACTCTTACATATTCATGCCTTACTCTAATTGGGCAGGAGAGAAAGAGCAAGAAAGACAAATGGCTATTTACGATAAAAAGGCCAAAAACTGTTTTAAAGTATCCACAGGCCATATAAAGAATGACTTAACTCCAGGTTTGCCATTACGCCCGATAACAGCACTTGACAGCCATACGCTATTATATGTATGGGAAGCTCCTGAACTTCTTGAAAAGGCTGAAAAAACTCCTTCCATCCTCCAAATCGAACCATTAAAAGGATTGAATGAAGACGATAACCCGGTAATGATGATAGTATATTTAAAACAACCATAACACTTCCGAGCAGGACAGATACTCAGGATATTTCCTAAAAAAGTAACGGGTAAAATTGATCGATACGATCAACTTTACCCGTTACTTTTATTTCAAAGAGTCAGGCATATCACTTCACCTGCTTCATTTTATAAGAACTGCGTGCTTTACCTTTCAGCATCGTGTTCAATTTTCCTTTTATCATTTGCTTACGCAGAGGAGAGATATGGTCTATGAACATTTTTCCATCCAAATGGTCAAACTCGTGTTGCATAACCCGTGCCAGAAATCCTTCTACCACCTCATTATGTTCTACAAAATTCTCATCCATATATCTTACGTGTATCTTGCTGCCTCTCTTCACAGACTCGTGAATACCCGGCAAACTGAGACAACCTTCCTCCATAGATACTTCCTCACCCTCTACCACATCAATATGGGCATTTATATAAGCCTTGCGAAAATCTTTATATTCGGGATAATCCTCAGAAAGCACATCCAGATTAATAACAACGACACGAATAGGCAAACCGATCTGAGGAGCGGCAAGTCCTACCCCGTCAGCATGATCCATCGTTTCAAACATATTTTCAATCAGTTCCTTCAGATTCGGATAGTCCACAGTTATATCTTCCGCTACCTGTCTGAGAACCGGTTGACCATATACATAAATAGGTAAAATCATATCTTAAAATTATTCTTTTTAATTATTCTCTCTTTTTACAAACGCTTAGTTTCCAAATAAGATTGCAAAATAATAGTTGCACTAATCTCATCAACCAATGCCTTGTTTTGCCTGTCTTTTTTCTTCAGTCCGGCTTCAAGCATCGTGCGATGTGCGAGGACAGAAGTGAAACGTTCATCTACATACTCCACAGGCATATCGGGCAAACGTTTTTTTAGCGAACGCACAAAAGGCTCTATATTCTTCATATTCTCAGAGACCTCATTATTCATCTGCTTGGGCAGACCTATAATAATACGTTCCACCGATTCCTGTTTCACATAATTAGTAATGAAATCCAGAAGCTCGTGTGTAGGCACAGTTGTCAAACCGTTAGCGATGATCTGCATCGTATCACTCACAGCTATCCCTGTACGTTTCCGTCCGTAATCTATTGCTACTATTCTACTCATATTTGGATTGCAAAAATACGATTAAAATTTGGATTATCGCCTATTTAAGCAACAAAAAGGGTATCCGTTGTTCGGATACCCTTTCTAAAATTTATCGGACTATCGTCCTTATAAAGTTGTATTATTCCAGAATCACAACGCGGTTCAGGAAGTTCTTGCCAAACATATTGGCAGTACCACCGAAGCCGACGAGTTCAAGCTGATCCTTGCTTACACCTTCTTTGATAAGTGCATCATAAACAGCCTGTGCACGAGCTTCAGACAGTTTCTGGTTCCACTTAGCGCTACCGGTAGCCTTATCTGCATAACCTGCCACCTTGTATTTCTTATCCGGATTAGCCTTCAAGATCTTGGCAGCCAGCTGGATGTTAACCATACCATAGTCATCGATCTTAGATTTACCAATCTGGAAGAAGATAGCGCGAGGTCCGGCTACTTCGATTTCCTTCACCACTTCTTTGGTTACAGGTTTCACGTTAGCCAGTGCGTTCTTAGCATCAGCCAGGTCAGACTGAGCTTTAGCCAACTCGCTTCTGTAACGATTCAACTCTTCGTTGATAGCGTTCTGATCTACCTGAGAGCCACAAGAAACAAATCTCTTGCCACCGAAAGTGTAAGTCACACCAGCAGTCAGAGAAACAGCACCATCGGTATGGGCAGAGCTGATATTACCAAACGGAGACGGAGAAACTTCTCCTCTTGCTTCAATGTTGATATCCAAGTATTTGTTGATATTGAACTGTCCAGCCAAACCAACAGAACCGTTAATCAATGCATTTACTTTATCCTGATCGCCATAAGCTTTGGCAAATGTCAAACCGGGACCTGCAAAAACAGAAACGGTGAACAAACGATCCGGGTTGTAACCGCCAATAGCATTGGACAAGTTAAACATACCGTCTGCACGCATAGTGAAGTAATGTTTATTCTTGCTCTTAATATAAGTATCGGCAGGCTGTCCATAGTTAGAATACAAAGTAGTCCATGCACCGGCTACCTGACCACGGATACCCCAAACCGGATTGAACAGTTTACCAACTGACACATTGATCAGCGGAGTTATGGCTTTACCAAAGCCATAATCAAAGTTGTCCGGGTTTACACAACCCTGAGCGCCAACACCTACACTCACAAAGATATTGTCCTTGAAGCTTTCGCTGTAGAACGTCTCTTTAGTCTGAGCAGTAGCTGCAGTAGCACCGGCCAACAATAAAGATAATATTACTAATTTACTTTTCATTGTTTTTTGTTTTTAAATATTTTCAACTCTTTTAGTTTCTTATTTGCTCCGACCCACTCTCTTACTTCAAATAGATTTTATAAGTAAGTCCGCCGGTAAAATACTTCATTCTTTGCAATTCTACCTGCGCATGCAAATGGTTGAAAAGCAAATAGGTAGCACCAAACGCAAAGTCTTTCGCATCATATTCCGCGATTACTGTCAGATCGGGGGCAAAAGATGGAGCGTAAGTAAGACCTCCGGCTAATCCATTCAAGTGGTAATCCACTCTTCGATTGTACAGATATGACAGATGTACACCTATCTTTTCCTTTCCAATCGGGATATGCTTGGTGGCTGCGACATAAAAACGGCAGAAATAGCCATTACCATCGGCAGAACCTACTTGGCCATCGCCAGACTCGGTATAGGGATCCGAAGTTCCCACTACAACAGCCGGCATGTACTTCCACAATTGTCCTTCTTTCAAAACTCGCAAACGGGCAGAAAAATACCTGTCCTGATTCGTAAACTTCTTCTTTCCGACCTTCCAATCAATCCCTATCGTCTGCGACTGAAACAACGTACATGTATAAGCTATTTCCAGCCAGGGAAAGATAGTTACGTTCAAAAAGTAATTATACGTATGGTAATCCCATGTAGGAGGAGTTATCTCCTTATTTAAAAAATTTCCACCGATCATTACCGTCTTATCCCGTTGCATCTCTGCTGACGGGGCATGAAGCAGACCGGTAGTTCCGTACGTCAACTGAGCCGAAAGTGCCAAATGACAGCAAAGGAACAAGCCTATAAGAAATATCTTTTTCATCATTATCTGCAATTTCTATACTTTCGGTTCAACTCGTACTTTTCAATTCTCAACAATTACTTTACTCTGATTAGTCGTTAGATCCACCACCGGCATTCGGGTTGAAACCGTGAGAATCATGAGAATCATGAGAATCGTGGCTGTAATAGTTAGGATAGATCATTACGCTCTTCTGATAAGAAACGATACCTTCATAATATTTGCCAGAGATCAAGAATGTCAGTTTCTTAGAAACCAATTGTCCTTTAATTGTATAACCCAAGATGCTATAACCATTCAATACACTAATCCGAGTATAACCGATCTTCTGAACAAACCCTGCATTCATGTTCAGAGCCTTAGCAGCGTTTGATAAGAATGCTTTCTGAATATCAGCTGCAACAGCACCATCAGCTCTTGTTACAGGAGCAGCAACTTCTTTTACATCACCTGTTAGTTCACAACCTTCATTATAGAAATAAGGAACCATAGCCGGAGCATCCTGAATAGGATTCGTAAATTTCACCGGAGTAATAGCAAGAATAGAACCATCAGCAAGAACTTCAGGAGTAGTTTCACCAACTTTCATTTCTCCTGCCATTTCAAGAGTCTCATCCAATGCTTTTTTCTCTTCGGGTGTAGCTGTAGTACCAGCAAGCATATCGGTTACAGTTGATTCAGAAGGTTTAGCTACTTCTACCGCCTTGTCCGCAACCTTAGTTGCTTCTCCTTCATTGATGTCAGTCTCAGGATCTGTCGGAGGAACTACCGGAGGAATAACTGCGGCTTCAACTGAAACCAATGCAACATTAACAGTAGCAACACTTGTCTGACCATCACTTACCTGATTCAGATAAACTTGTCTTTTAACAGGATAGTATCCGTCTGCTGAAACGACTAAAGCATAACCTTCTGCCTTGTAATTAACTTGCTCGTTAAAAGAGCTAGTGACAGATTTATCACCCAATGTAACTTTAGCAGTAGTCAATTCCTGGCCTGTAGTCGCATCAGTAATCGTACCAGCAATATAATACTTTGCTTCAGCTGGTTTTGTTGCTTGATCAACTTCTGCTTTCTCATAGCAGCTTGTAAACAGTGTACCGCAAACTGCCAAAACGGCTAACGCTAACTTAGCGCCATTACCGAAAAATTTACTTTTCATTTTCATCTCAATAAAATTAAAAATTTAATAATTCTGATTTTATAAAATATGGATTAAAACTATTATTTTCCATCACGTTATCACTTGCCTGAGGACTATATCCTTTACCATATATACGCTCATTACCCGCATTATATTGGAATCCGAAATTATTGGGTATCACTCTTGGGATATAACCTTTTCTCTTATATTTATATGGAGGCAATGCTATCTGGAACAAGAAGCCGCCATTCAGCCCTTTGTTACCCGCATGTTGCACCTTCATTCCATAAAAGCCAATAGAAGCGTATCGAAAATGACGAATCATATCAAAACGTGCACCATACTCTCCTTCTAAATATCTTTCCCCCTTTAAACTAAACTGCGTATTATACTTTGGCCAATAGAAATTCGCCCCAATAGAACCTGTCAAGGTCCATTTGGTTCCATGGTAAAAAGCCCAATCTTCAAAGTATCCTCTTCCGGTATATCCGATACGTGCATCTACCGAAAAGCGCTCATCTTTAAAGAAGTGCTTTGCTTTCAAATCTCCTCCCCAACGAAATTTATTAAAAAAACCGACCGAAGCAGTCAGGAATGTACGCTGTGGTAAACGTACTGTCTGCGACAAAGTCACAAAACCTGGGCGGATTTGCTTATACCTTTGTCCATAATCATTATAGATAGGAAAAATTACTTGTCCAGTCAGTTTCATTCCTTTCCACAAAGAAACTTCTATGGCAGGAGAAACATTAACCACTATTTCATAGACCTTAGATAAAATATAGTTTCTAAACAACAACTCCGGATACACCACTATATCTACTTTAAACAAAGAGCTATTTTGCTTCTTAATCCGTCTCGCTTGTTTCCATCCTTCTCCCAAATCATAACTTACACTCCAATCAGCCCGACTGACTTCAGCAATACTATCTCCTTTCATCGGCTGATAATAGAGGGATATCTGAGGAACATTATTGTCCAAAACTATTAACCTACATGGCTTATTTTCGGGTAAACCCATCTTCTGGATCAAATCAACCGCTTTACCTATTCCAACTCCCTCAAGGCGATAGGCTGAGTTCTGTATCACAAAAACCCGTTCTTCAGTATCTTCTGTCCACCCTACATTTTCAAATCCCATCTTAACAAGTGCGTCAACAGTGGCCTCTCCTGTTTGACAAATCCCCTTCAAAGGAAGTAAACAGAATAATATGAGTGAAATTCTGCGCAAAGTAGTGCCAATTGTTATGTTTTTCCTCATGTAAGGGCCTTTGTGATTCATTTGTTTGCTTTATAACTTAAGCATCTAAATTTATGGATGCAAAATATGGTGCAAAAATAGACACAATTTTAATAATACCAAAGAGTTTTACATGTTTTTTCGCACATTTGTATCAGTTTTTTTTCATCCAAATACCTGTTTGCTTAAAAATGGACCAAAAAACCCACTTGTAATCTTAAATAACCTTAATTCCGCAACACTATAATTTAACTTTATTTATAAGTTCCTGAGCAACA
>ERZ824480.3692-NODE-3692-length-10147-cov-4.448474_pt1 | contig 10147 bp, 7 predicted proteins | sample MGYA00519861_ERZ824480 | MGnify/ENA primary metagenome ERZ824480 (study PRJEB31778, sample SAMEA3449152) | human gut metagenome | biome: human gut; feature: human-associated habitat; material: faeces | place: United Kingdom | collected 2010/2012 ...
CGTTGTAGGGCGCAAGCTCGACCATCTTCGGGTCGACCATGATGAAGCGCACCTCGTCCGGCGTGGACTTATAAAGGAGCGAAACGATGAGCGAATTGGTGCAGACGGATTTGCCGGAGCCGGTCGTGCCGGCGATGAGGACGTGCGGGAGCTTGGCGATGTTGCCGATGATGTTGTTGCCCGCAATGTCCTTGCCGACGGCAAAGGCGACACTCGATTTGTGCTGTGTAAACTCGCGGGACTCCAGCACGTCGCGGATGTGGACGGCGGAGACGAGCTTGTTCGGCACCTCGATGCCGACGACGGAGATCTTATCGGGGATGGGCGCGATGCGAACGCCCGACGCGCCGAGCGCAAGGGCGATGTCGTCGGCAAGGTTCGTGATCTTGGAGAGCTTCACGCCCTGATCGAGCGTAAATTCGTAGCGTGTGACGCTGGGGCCGCGCACCACGTCGCCCGCGCGGGCGTCCACGCCGAAGCTCTTGAGCGTTTCGGCAAGACGGCGGGAGTTGTTGCGCAGCTCCGCGCCCGCCTCCACGGCGTTGCCCGCGCCGCCCTCGTCGAGCAATGTGATGGGCGGGAAGGTGTACTCGGGAATGTCCTGCTCCAGCTCGGATTCGATCTCACCGGCGACCTTCTCGGCCTCGGCGGCGACCTCCTCCGGCGCGGAGGACTTTGCGGGCGCATTGACCGCGGGCGCGGCGGATACGACCGGCGCGGCGGACACGACCGGCGCGGCAGATGTGCGAGCGGGCGCGGGAACCGTCTCGGTGAGAGGCGCGCCGGCGACCACCGTGTAGGTCGGCTCCGGCGCGGGAGCGGGAGTGCTCCCGCCCGCCGGGGCCTTGGCGGTCAGCAGCTCGTCCGGCGTGCGGACGGCGTCGGATTTATGGATGAAGAAGCCGGAGAGCTTGCCCTCCTTTTTCGGCGGCTCGCGCGTCTCGCCGTCAAGCGGAATGTCGATGCACGCCTTGGACTTCTCCGCGCTCTTCGTCGCGGTGGCGCGAGTGGGCGGTGCTTCCTCCTCGTCGTCCTCCGGCTCATAGGGCACGCGCTCATGCGAGCGCACCGCCTCGAGCACGGCGGCGGACGTCAGGCGGAAGGCCAGCATCAGGCAGGTGACGAGCAGCACCGCGAGCAGGATCATCGCGAGCGTCTTTTTCACCAGCTTGACGAGCATGATGGCAAGCGTCGCGGAGAGGACGCCGCCGGATTCCATCGAAAGGCCGCTCTGCCAGAGGAGCTTTGCAATGCCGTCCACACTGTTGTAGTCCGTCTTGCACAGTACGAGGTGGAGCATCGCGCCGAGCAGCACCGGCAGCAGCGCCGCGCCCACCACGCAGGCGGTGACGTTCCGCCCGCGGTGGAAGAGCAGGATATAGCTCACGAGCAGCAGCACGGGCGCGACCGTATAATAGCCGTAGCCGACGAGTCCGCGGCACAGCGCCGCGGGCTGGTCGAGCAGCCAGCCGCCCTGCTGGAAGTAGCTGAACGCGATGCACAGCGCCAGCACAAGGCACACCACGCCGCCGACCTCGCGGCGGATGGGACGCTTCTTCGGCGCGGCGGTGCGCTTGCCGCCCGCCGTCGTCTTTTTGCCTGTCGTCGTCCGCTTGCCGGACGAGGATCTTTTCTGCGTTGCCATAGCTTACCCCTTTATACGATCGTAAAGATGAGCACCAGCGCGCCGACGGTCCAGCAGTAGTAGGCGAACGCGCCGAAGCGGCCGCGGTCGGCGATCATTTTCAACAGTCGGATGCAGAGATAGCCCGTGACCGCGGCAACGGCTACGCCGATGAGATACATCGGCATTTCCGACCAATTGATCCCCGCGTCGACAGCGTCCTTGATGCTCAGGATATTCGCGCCGAGGATGGCGGGAATGGAGAGGATGAAGGAAAAACGCACGGCGAATTTCCGCTCAAAGCCCATAAAGCAGCCGGTGGTAATAGTCATGCCGGAGCGGGAGACGCCCGGGCAGAGCGCGATGGCCTGCCCGATGCCGACCACGAGCGCGTCGCTCAGCCTGGCGGTCTTTTCCGTCTTGCCGCCGCGGCGCACGCGGTCGCTCACGAAAAGGAGAACGCCGGTGAAGAGGAGCGCGCCGCCGATGAAATACATATTATCGCTCAGACCTTCAAAAAAATGACGGAACGGCACCATGACGAAAAGCGGCAGTGTGCCGACGATGACGAGCAATATCATGCGCCGCGCGGGCGGCACGACCCTGGGCGTCGTGTGGTGGACGAGATCGCCGACGCCCGCAAAGAATTCCACGATCATATCGTAGATCTCATCCCAGTAGGCGATGAACACAGCCACCAGCGTGCCGAGGTGCAGCAGCACGTCGTAAAACTGCGGGATCTCCGAGGCCCCCTGCATATTCAGCAGATGCTCGGCAATGGCCAGATGGCCCGAGGACGAGATGGGCAGAAATTCGGCGATGCCCTGCACCAGTCCCATGATGATGGCGGAAAGCCAGGTCATAGCATTCACGCTCCTTTACGCAAAAATACAGATACAGTATAAGTATAGCACGGACGGGCAGAAAATTCCAGTAGGAATTTGACGTTATGTAAAGGAAAACCGTCGGGCTCCGCCCGACGGTCGTTTTCTTATTCCAGCCGCTCCAGCGCCGCGCGGGCGGCCATCTGCTCGGCTTCCTTTTTGCTGTGTCCTTCGCCGCGCCCGACGACCGCGCCGTTGAGCAGGACCTCAAAGGTGAAGGTCTTGTCGTGGTCGGGGCCGGACTCCTCCGCCATGCGGTAGACAAGCGTGCGGTTCGGCTCGCGCTGCACCAGCTCCTGCAGCACGGTCTTATAATCGCGGCGGCGCTCCTCCACGACCTCCTCGCGCTCACAGTCGAGCAGCACGCGGTGGATCAGGCTGCTCGCGGCGGCAAGCCCGCCGTCGAGATAGACCGCGGCGATGACCGCCTCGGTCGCGTCCGCGAGGATGGACGGACGGGTGCGTCCGCCGCCGGCCTCCTCACCGTTGCCGAGCTTGAGGTAGCGGCCCAGCTCCAGCTTCTGCGCGACCTCATGCAGGCTCTCCTCGCAAACGAGCGCCGCGCGGATGCGCGTCAGCTCGCCCTCGGGCGAGTCGGGATGCCGCGCAAAAAGATACTCCGCCGTGACGAAGCCGAGCACGCTGTCGCCCAAAAACTCCAGCCGCTCGTTGCTCACGCTCTCCGCGCCGCGGTGCTCGTTGGCATAGGAGCTGTGGCGCAGAGCCTCGGCGAGCAGGGCTCCGCTGCGGAAGCGGTAGCCCAGCTTACGTTCCAATTCCTGCAAGGCGTTTCGCCTCCTTTTTCATAAGTCCGCCCCGCCGGAAGCGGGGCGTTATCCGTTATTTCAGTTGAGCTTGGCCGTCAGGTAGCGCACGCAGTCGCCAACGGTCTTGAGCGTCAGCAGATCCTCCTCGGGGATCTCGTCGATCTCAAATTCCTCCTCCATCGCCATGACCAGCTCGACCAGGTCCACGGAGTCGGCGCTCAGATCGTCCTCAAAGGAGCTGGTCATCGTCACATCGTCCGCATTCACAGCGAACTGCTCCGCGATCAGGTCCTGCATTGTCTTGAAAATTTCTTCCGAAGTCATCTCATCCAGTCCTCCTCAGGAAACGTTTGGCAAAATGATACGGCAAGATAGCCGGTCTGTCAATAGGCTTTTTGTAAAATCAGTCCTTTTCGGGCGTGACCTTCATCTTATCCACATTTTGCGTGATGTCGGCGATGATGCCGCTCTCCGCGACGGCGATGGTCTGACGCACCGCGTTGCAGAAGGCCGCAGCGTTCGACGAGCCGTGCGCCTTGACGACGGGCCGGGAGATGCCGAGCAGCGCCGTGCCGCCGACCTCGTTGGGGTCGAGCATTTTCTTGAAGTCCGCAAGGCCGTCCTTGAGCAGCAGATACGCGAGCTTCGTCTTGGCGCTCTTTGTCAGCATTTTCTTCAGCTCGCCGCTCATCAGCTTTGCCGCGCCCTCGACGCTCTTAAGCATGATGTTGCCGCTGTAGCCGTCGGCGACGATCACATCGCAGCCGCCCGCGAGCGCGGTGTTGGCCTCGATGTTGCCGATGAAGTTGAGGTGGCCCTGCCCGCCGGCCTCCTTGAGGCGGGCGTAGGTCTCATGGCGGAGGGTGTCGCCCTTGCTCGGCTCGGCACCGATATTCAAAAGTCCGACGCGCGGTTGCACGACGCCGAGCACCTTTTCGGCATAATAGCTGCCTAAGTAGGCAAATTGCAGCAGATATTCGCTCGTGCATTCGGCGTTCGCACCGCAGTCGATCAGAACGGCCTTGCCGGTCATGGTCGGGATGGTCGGCGCGAGCGCCGCGCGGCGAAGCCCGCGGATGCGCTTGACCACGAGCGTCGCGCCCGCGAGCAGCGCGCCGGTGGAGCCGGCGGAAATAAAGCCGTCCGCCTGTCCGTCGCGCAGGAGGTTCAGTCCCACGGTGAGCGAGGAATCCTTCTTCTGCTTGAAGGCCGTCGCGGGATCGTCGCAGATCTCCACGACCTCCTCGGCGTTGGCGATCTCGATGCCCTGCGGGACCTCCTTGCAGCCGGCCTTCTCCAGCTCGCGCAGGATGTCCGCCGTGCGGCCGGTGAGAATGATGTCCGCGCCGTATTTCTCGCGGGCGAGCAGCGCGCCGCGGACGGGAGCCTCGGGGGCGAAATCGCCGCCCATCGCGTCAATGATGATCTTCATGGTTTTCCTCCTTTACGCCGTCGAGGACGCTCTCGCGCAGGCTGTCGATGATCTCCAGCGAGCGGCGGGAGAGCTCCGCGTTCTTGTTGCGCTTTCCCTTGATGCGGCAGCCGAGCGGCGGCATGATGCCGAAGTTGACGTTCATCGGCTGGAAATTGGCGACCGTCGTGTCGCTCACATACAGCCCCAGCGCGCCGATGGCGGTCTCGCGCGGGAAGTCGATGGGGTCCTGCCCCAGCAGCCGCCGCGCGGTCTCCACGCCCGCAAGGAAGCCGGACGCGGCGGACTCGACGTAGCCCTCCACGCCGGTCATCTGCCCGGCAAAGGAAATACGGTCGTCCGCGATGAGGCGGTAATAGCGGTCGAGCAGACCGGGGGAATTCAGATAGGTGTTGCGGTGCATGACACCGTAGCGCACGAACTCCGCGTTCGCGAGCGCGGGGATCATGGAAAAGACGCGCTTCTGCTCCGGAAAACGCAGATGCGTCTGGAAGCCGACGAGGTTGTAGATGCTGCCCTCGGCATTGTCGCGCCGGAGCTGCACGACGGCATACGGCTCGTGCCCGGTCTTGGGGTCCTTGAGTCCGCGGGGCTTGAGGGGTCCAAAGCAGAGCGTATCGTGTCCGCGCCGCGCCATGACCTCAACGGGCATACAGCCCTCAAAAACGTGCTTATCCTCAAAGCCGTGGACGGGAGCCTCCTCCGCCGTGGTGAGCGCGTGCCAGAAGGCGTCGTACTCCTCCGCCGTGAGGGGGCAGTTGATGTAGTCCGCCGTGCCCTTATCATAGCGCGAGGCGAACCACGCGCTCGACATATCCACGCTCTCGTAGGTCACGAGCGGGGCGGCGGCATCGTAGAAATTCAGCGTGTGACCGTCGCCGAGCTTCTCCGCGATGGCGGCGGAGAGCGCGTCGGAGGTCAGGGGGCCCGAGGCGATGATGACCGTCCCCTCGGCGGGGATCGACGTGACCTCGCTCTCGATCACCGTGATGTTCGGATGGCTCCGCACGCGCTCGGTGACGAGGCGGGCAAAGCCGTGTCGGTCAACGGCGAGCGCGCCGCCCGCCTCCACGCGCGTCTCGTCCGCGCAGGCGAGGATCAGCGAGCCGAGGCGGCGCAGCTCCTCCTTGAGCAGTCCCACCGCGTTCTCCAGCTGGTCGGAGCGCAGGGAGTTCGAGCAGCACAGCTCGGCGAAATCGTTGCTGTGGTGCGCCGGCGTTCTCTTCGCCGGCTTCATTTCATAGAGCGTGACCGCAATGCCGCGCCGCGCGAGCTGCCACGTAGCCTCGCAGCCGGCAAGGCCCGCTCCGATGACGGATACTTGCATCAGTTCTCTTCCTTCTTTGCCGTCTTTTTGGCGGCGGTCTTTTTTGCTGCGGCCGCTTTCGCGGACTTGGCGGCGGGCTTCGCCGCCGTCTTTTTCACGGCAGTCTTCTTCGCGGCGGACTCCGCCTTGGCGGCGGTTTTCGCGGTCGTCTTCTTCGCGGCGGACTTCTTTGCCGGCTTGTCCTCCGCCGCTTCCGCGTCCGCGGCCTTTTTGCGCACAAAGCCGCGCTTGTCCTCGGGCAGGAAGTTCTCACACGCGGGGTTGATGCAGAACGGCTTCTTGAAGCCCTTGCCCGCCTTCTTGAACATCGTCTGTCCGCAGACGGGGCAGTCGTCCTTGGTGGGCACGTCCCACGTCATGAAGTCGCACTTCTTCTCCTCGTCGCGACTCGTGCCGAACTCGCAGCAGTAGTAGGTGTACTGCTTGCCGGTCTTCTGACTCTTGCCCGTGCGCTTCATCAGCCGTCCGCCGCACTTCGGGCAGCGGCCCGGCATCTCGACCACGAGCGGCATGGTGAAGCTGCATTCGGGATAGCCGGGGCAGGCGAGGAAGCGGCCGAAGCGGCCGGACTTGATGACGAGCTTGCGTCCGCATTCGGGGCAGACCTCCTCCGTCTCTTCATCGGGCACCTTGAGATGGACGCCCTCGAGCTCCTTTTCCGCCTTTTGGAGATTGGATTCAAAGCCGCCGTAAAATTCACGCAGAACGTCCTTCCACGCGATCTTGCCCTCCTCGACGGTGTCGAGCTCCTTTTCCATGCGGGCCGTGAACTTCGTGTCCACGATGTCGGGGAATTTATCCTCCATCAGCTTCGTCACGACGCTGCCGAGCGGCGTGATGCGCAGGAATTTGCCCTCCTTGACGACGTACTCACGGTCGATAATGGTCGAGACCGTGGGCGCGTAGGTCGAGGGGCGGCCGATGCCGTTCTGCTCAAGCGCGCGGATGAGCGTCGCGTCGGTGTAGCGCGTGGGGGGCTGGGTGAAGTGCTGCTCCTCGTCGAAGCCCTGCAGCTCCAGCGTCTGTCCCTCGGTCAGCGGCGGCAGCGGGGAGGTCTTTTCCTCCTTGTCGTCGTCGCGGGCTTCCTCATACACGGCGGTGTAGCCGGAGAACTTCAGGCTGCTCGCGCTCGCGCGGAATTCATGCACGCCCGAGGCGATCTCGACGGCGACGCTGTCATAGACGGCGTTCGCCATCTGGCTGGCGAGGAAGCGGCTCCAGATGAGCCGGTAGAGGCGGTACTGCTCGCCCGTAAGGTCACCCTTGAGGCGCTCGGGCGTGAAGTCCACGTTGGAGGGACGGATGGCCTCGTGCGCGTCCTGCGCGCCGGCCTTGGCCTTGAAGCGGCGGGTCGCGGCGGGATAATAGTCCTTGCCGTAGCGGCCGAGGATGAAGCTCTTCGCGGCGGCAAGCGCCTCCTCGCTGATGCGCAGCGAGTCGGTACGCATATAGGTGATCAGACCCACGGTGCCCTCGCCGGCGACGTCCACGCCCTCGTAGAGCTGCTGGGCGATCGCCATGGTGCGGCGCGGGGTCATGTTGAGCTTGCGGCTGGCCTCCTGCTGGAGCGTGGAGGTGGTGAACGGCGGGGAGGGCGAACGCTGCTTGTCTGCGCGCTTGACGCTCTTGACCGCGAACACCGCGCTCTTCGTGTCAGCGATGACCGCGTCGATCTCCTCGCGGGAGGAGGGCTCGAACTTCTTGCCGTTTTTGCCGTAATAGTGCGCGGTGAAGGTCTTATGGCTCCGCTCGTCGAGAAGCTGCGCGTCGAGCGTCCAGTATTCCTCGGGCTTGAAGCTCTCGATCTCCTTTTCGCGCTCGTCCACCATGCGCGTGGCGACGGACTGCACACGGCCCGCGGAAAGACCCGGCCCAACCTTGCGCCACAGCACCGGAGAAAGCTCATAGCCGTACAGGCGGTCCAGAATACGGCGGGTTTCCTGTGCGTCGACCATGTCGTCGTCAACGTCGCGAGTATTGTCAAGCGACGCTTTGATGGCTTCCTTCGTGATTTCGTGGAACACCATGCGCTTAACCGGCACTTTCGGCTTGAGCGTCTGTACCAGATCCCAGGCGATGGCCTCCCCTTCGCGATCCTCATCGGTTGCGAGGTACAGGGTGTCGGCTTTTTTCAACGCGCTTTTCAGCTCGGACACGGTTTTCTTCTTGTTGCCGTCGACGATGTAGTACGGCTTGAATCCGTCTTCCACGTCAACGCCGAACTTGCCGAATTTGGTTTTGTCGGCGGCCGGCACCTGGCTCGGCTGCGCAAGATCTCGAATATGGCCGACCGAGGCCATCACCGTATATTCGGAGCCCAAATACCCACCGATTTTCTTGGCCTTGGTGGGAGACTCCACAATCACGAGCTTGCTGCCGGTAGCCATAGCCACTCCTTATTACTAGCGTTTGCAACGCAATAATACTCACTGACCGTATGCAGTTGGCAAACCGTCCGTGTGGCGCGAGCGACCGGTGCCGGAAATTTTCGGCGTGATCGTACGTTTTGCCGTCAGCGTTTCGGAGGGGCCGGAGGTGCGCCGACAAGCCCAAGTTTCGTCAATGGCGAGGCGGTCAGCTGACGCATGGCGAGCGTTATGCCAAGCACCAGCGCGGAAACGGCGGCCGTCAGCAGCGCCGTGGAAACGTACGCGCCGGCATTCGTCCATTCCGCACTCATCGCAAGTCCCGGCTGAATCTGCCAAATAATGTATGCGCCATACAGGGTGCCGAGCACGCCGAACGTCAACAGCACGCTGCCGACGATCTGCACGGAAGGCGACGACGCACGCGAACCGGGCTCATCCATGCCGTTCGCAAACGTCGCGGCAAGCGTGATCATTGCCACTCCGCCGACGATCAGCAACGCCATGATCACGTCGGTCGGCCGGTGCCACTGTCCCGCAATCACCGACAATCCGACGAGTACCGCATACAGCCAGCCGATCACGGCAACGAGCGCACGGCATACGCGAGGCACGGCGCATAGTAGGATCATTCCTGCCGCGGCGGCGAGTATGACATGCCCGGAAGGCGCGGAATTATTGGGATTTGATTCCAGATTGATTAAGTACGGACGTGGCAGCAGCGGCTTCAGCAACTCTGCTGCGGCAAAGCAGATTCCGCCGAATACCGCCAGTTGAGCAATCAACAGCCATCGTTTTCTTACGATAAGTACGGCGAGGGCGATTATCGACATAATCGCGCTTGTTGCGATTACAACGGTGGAAATGGTGAAGACATGCACGACCGGTTCCAGCCATCCCGGCAGGGCCGCATCGAATTTCGACCAGACCATGTCTTCATAGCTTTGGCCTTCCATCGTGCGCACGCCTAACCACCAGACGCCCACCGCGACGGCAAGCAGCAGCAGACCGAATACCACGCTGAGCATAATGCTCGACACGCGCGGATGACGGGTCAGCGGATCGGCTTTGGCAAGCCCCTCGCTCACTTCACGTGGGGAAAGCACCTGTTCGATCGGATCAGACGGCGGCTGCGGCACGGGAACGGGCGCGACCGGCTGTTCCAGCATATTCGCGGACTTGTGCGGGTCTCGGATGATTGGCTTGAATTCGTCGGTCATACTCATCGAGAATACGGCATTGGCTCTACGGTACGCGCGAATGGCAAGAAGATATAAGAAAACCTCCACGCACCCGGAAGAGGCCACTTACCCTTGCTGCATTCCTGCCCTGGGGGAGTTGGGTGACGTACCGCCACGCGGAGGCAAAGACCAGTGTACACCATGCCCGGACCGAACCGCGCCGCAAGCCGCACGAACCGCAGCACAACCCGCGCTACAGACCTCGCACGAACCACACAGACCATGCCATGATCCGTGGAGCAGTCAGCCCCACGATCAGCGACACAGGGAAATCAAACGTCAAAATGCCGCTTCCCCATGTGCGCCCCGCGTTAAGGAGGGCGGACGGGTATGCTTGATGAGGAATCGCACACGAATATTGTGTGTTTGTTTTAAGTTCGGAAGGTTGTTCTTATGACTGAAGCGGTGGAATATCCCGATCTGGTGGTCGTGGGCGCGGGCCTGTTCGGCCTGACCGTGGCCCAGCAGGCTGTGGAGCATCTGGGCGCGAGGGTCGAGATCATAGA
>ERZ824480.3695-NODE-3695-length-10139-cov-3.199028_pt1 | contig 10139 bp, 8 predicted proteins | sample MGYA00519861_ERZ824480 | MGnify/ENA primary metagenome ERZ824480 (study PRJEB31778, sample SAMEA3449152) | human gut metagenome | biome: human gut; feature: human-associated habitat; material: faeces | place: United Kingdom | collected 2010/2012 ...
AGCACGCTGGCTTCTTTGACGGCACGGCGCCGCACACCGTCGAGCCCGCGCTCTTCGGCGCGAGCGGCGAATATCTCGACCTCGGCGCGTTTTGCCGCACGGAGGCGCTCGATCCGGCGCGCATCCGCGCCCTGAACGCCGACTGCGCAATGTTCCGTCTGCGCGCACAGCAGTACCTGACGGCGGCCGCCGCGCTCGATCCGCGCGCGACGCCGGGGCTGGTCTTCCCCGAGGATCGCGAGGCCGCGCGCCGGCGCGCCAAAAGCGTCTGCACGCGCGAATTCGGCACGCCGCCCAAGGATGCGAAGTCCGGCCGGTGCGACCGTCTGTTTCTGAGCGCCGTCACGTCTGAGGGGAAAATTTTCTTCCCGGACACCGTCGCCGCGCACTGCGCGCGCGTGTACCTGCTCGACGACGGATGCGGTCTGGCAGAAGAATTTCTGCACACCGTGCGCACGCACGCCGTCCGGTGCGGTCTGGACGTCATCTCCTGTCCGGATGCGCTCATCCCCTCGCGCACGCAGGCCGTGCTCGTCCCGTCGCGCGGCGTCGGCTTTCTCGCCGGGACGGCCGAGGATGTGCCGGACGGTCTGTCGCAGCGCCATATCCGGCTCGACGTTCTGCCCGATCCGGAGCGGCAGCGCACGCTGCGCCGCGCCATGCGCAGTGATGCCCGCCAGCAGCAGCTCGCCCTCGAGCGCGCCGTCGAGCAGCTGCGCATGGCGGCTCTGCTGCACAATGAGCTGGAGGCCGTCTATCGCCCGTGCATGGACTTTGACGCGCTGAGCGCCTTCACGGAGCGGTATCTGCAAACCTTTCCCGGCGTCTGAGCGCAAAAAGCCCCGGCGGAGCACAGCACGTTCCGCCGGGGTCGTCATATGGATCAGCAGCAGGGGGAAAAACAGGGGTTGCAGCACAGGTTCAGCAGGCACATATCCGCGCACCAGCTGCCGGTGCCGAAGCCGCTGTTCGGATATCCGGCGCTATAGGTCGCATAGGCCGTGCCGCCGCTCTCGATCTGGTGCAGCAGCCGCTGGATATCCGGGTTAGTCGGATCCATCGCAGCCGCACGGCGCGCGTCTGCAAGCGCCTGCACGCGGTTGCCTGCGCCGGAGTTCGCCATGGCGCTGATCGCGTACCAGTTGGCATCGCGCTCGGCCAGCGGCACACCGGAGAGCGCCTGCAGCGCCTCGGCAAAGTGGCCGACGTGGATGTAGTTCGCCGCCGCCTGATATTCCGGCCGGATGCCGGGGTCGCGCTGCGCGCCCCAGCCGCCATATGCACCGTAGCCGCCCGACTGACCGTAGCCGCCGGACGCGCCGTAGGCATTGGCGGTCCCGTTTTTAATCGCGTCATAAGCCGCATTGACTTCGTTCATTTTTTCCGTCGCGCGCGGATCGTCCGGGTTCAGGTCCGGATGATATTTTTTGGCCAGACGGCGGTAAGCCGCCTTGATCTCCTCTTCGCTCGCGTTTCTGGAAACACCGAGGACTTCATATGGGTCTCTCATTCGGCGCTCCTCCCGATCTTAAGTTTTTTCATGGCCGCGTCATACCGCAGCCATACGCCGGAGTATAGAATGTTGCGCAGCAGCTCGACATCCTGCAAGACCGGCAGCGCCTCAAACGCCGTCGCGCATTCGCCGAGCAGCATCCGCAGCAGCGCATACAGATCCGCGTCCTGCGGCAGAGCGCGCAGCGGATTGTAGCGCCCATGGCGGCGATCCTCTGGCAGGTCGATCACTGCGTCAAGCAGGTAGATAAACCGTCCCAACGCCTCGCCGAACGGTCTCAGGCGGGCATCCCAGAGCTCCCCTGTCACAAACAGCTCGCCCATCAGCCGCCCGAAGCAGTTCGCCGCAGCGTCCATGTCGCCTGTGTCCGCCTGTTCGATCTCGCCCAGCTGCGCCATACACTGCTCGATCACGGCGCACTGCCGCGGCCAGCGCGCACGCGCTGCGGCACATTGGCGGCTGAGCGCCTCGGACTCCCAATACTTCAAAGCGCTGCCGTCATCCTGCCAGTCATCGCGGCAATTGTAATACGCCAGCACGACGTTCATGTCGGCGGCGTAGTCCGTGTAGCGCGTCTGCCAGTAAAAATGCCTGCGCAGCGGATGCGCGGGACACAGCTCCATGCCGCGCTCCTCATCCGCCTCATACAGCGCCGAGAGCAGCAGCACCAGAAACGTCATGTCATATGTCAGCGTCAGGCGGCCGGAAAAGCCGTGGCGCTGCTTGAGCACCCGGCACAGCCCACAGTAGCAGCCCTTATAGCGATCCTTCTGCGGCTGGGTCAAGCCCTCGAGATTTGCAATCACATATCCAAACATCGGCCGTCGCCTCAGGTCTTGCGCTGGAACGATGTGCCGCACTTGCGGCAGACGATGTTGATCTTGCCCTTGCCGCGCGGCACACGCAGACGCGTCCGGCACGAGGGGCATTTAAAAAAGCGGTAGTCGCGCCGCTGATGCCAGCGGTCGACCGCGCCGCGCCACGCGCTCGTCACCTTGTAGCGCTGGCGCAGATACGCACCGTTTTCCTGCTGGCGGCGGTAGACATTGCGCGAAAACATCCGGAAATAGGTCACGATCAGGCCGAGCACGGCCAGCGACCACAGAATGCGCGATGCGTATCCATGCACGAACATGCTGACGCACAGCAAGATCAGCGTCAGCACGGACAGGAGACGGTTGAGCGCATCCATACCGTTTCTGCCCATCATCCATTTTGCAAACCGTTGTCTCATGACCGATCACCTTTCCAGGCTGCTGAATTTCATTGTTGTATTTTATCACACGCGTATGAGAAATATATCAAAGAACTGTAAACACCGCGATACATGGCGAAAAAAATACGTTTTTCCCCCCGCCGCAATGCGTATTCTTCGGCAATCGGCCGCCGGAACGCACACAAAGCCCCCGCCGACTGACACACATCAGGAAGCGGGGGCTCTGTTTTGTTTCGGATCAACAGATCCGCCGGGGGCGCATTACTCGGCGTCCGCGACGATCGTGCCCTTCTTCTTCGTGGCGGCGCTCACGATCACCATAGCAACGGCGGAAACGAGAATGCCGATAAACGCGAAGTTCAGGGAGGTCTTCATAATCTGCGCGACCGCGCAGCCGACCAGACCGAACACCATGCCGGCAACGATACCGGGCGTCGTGATGAAGTGCTTATTGCGCAGGCCGTAGCTGAGGAACACCGGGCAGGCCAGCGCCGCCGCAGAATAGGCGTAGGTATTGGTCAGCCAGTTGAGCGTGTCCGTCCAGACGAGGCACATCAGCAGCGCGATGGCCATGAGCACGGCCGACAGCACACGCGAGATCGTGACCATCTTGCGGTCGGGGATGTTCGGGTTGATGGTGGAGATGATATCGCGGGTGATATTGGTGACGGAAGTCTGCACGCCGGAGGAAGTCGTGGACATCAGCGTTGCAAAGACGAGCGCTGCAAACAGCGCCATAACGCCGATGGGCAGCTTGCCCATGAACCACGCCGTAGGGCCTTTGGCGATCTCTTCAATGTTGAGAGAGCGGAGCGAGAGGCCCATGTAGATAGCCCAGACAAAGCTCAGCAGGGACAGGGCTCCGGAGAGAATGAGGGACTTGTTGACCTGCTTCTCTTCCTTGATGGCGCAGACGCGCTGGAAGTAGATCTGGTTGGTCATGCCGCCGGGCAGAACAGCAAAAATCCAGAGCATGCAGGTCGCCACACCGATATTATCGGTGATGGAGCTCGAGAAGCTGAGCATGGACGGGTCGATCGTGTTGAGGTTGCTGACGATATTGGAGACGCCGCCGCCCATAACCGTGACGAACACAACGCAGACGATGCACATGACGATCATGAAGCAGGAGAAGATGAAGTCCGTCCATGCGACGGTCTTCAGACCGGACGGCATGACAAACGCCAGCGCAAACACGGCAAACAGCACGCACAGCAGCGTGTAGTCAATGCCGGTCAGGTTGGAGTAGATATTGCCGAAGGCCGTGATCTGGGAGGTCACCCAGCCAAACGGCACAAAGACCGTCATAACACCGGCGACGATACGGATGAGCTTATTTCCGTTCGTGAAGTGCGCGAGCACATCGGGAATGGTGGTGAAGTTGTTGCGGCGCAGCCACTTGGCGAGCACCATAATGATGATGAACGGCAGTGACGCCAGCACGCCATAGATGAAGTGGCCGATGCCGCGGACATACGCATTGCCGACATGCGCCACCAGAATGCCGCCGCCCATTGCGCTGGCAAACTGCGTGCCGATGACGACATAAAGCGGAAGGCTGCGGTCTGCGACCTCCCAGTCGGCCTGAGTGGTCTTTTTGCGTCCGGAGATGATGTAGGTCGGGATCAATGTAAGTGCGATGACTGCGACCGTTGCCACCAGGATGAGGATCGTGGTTGAGTTCACGTAGGTTCTCCTTTCTAACTTGCGAATTCTGACTCTCTATCTTTGCCCTGTAGGGTATGTTCCGCACATGCGGCGCGCATCCAAAATAATGCAGCGCTTTAACGTGCCAAACAATAAAAGAATTTTAGCACAGGCGTCTATATGTGTCAATAAAAAGGGCACAAATCCTACAGACGAAATTCCTTCAGGAATTGTATATATTTTTGTCGAATATGCACATTTTTTTCACGCCTGTTTTTGCATCTTAAACAACAAAATATTTATGAAATTGCACAATTGACTGTGTCGCAAAACAGCGCTATACTGAATTTCAGCTCGTTTTATAAGGAGGCCCCAGAACATGGCACAACTGAAAATCAGTGAAACGCAGCGAACCAAGGGCGTGATCCTCGCCCTGCTGTCTACGCTGTCTTTTTCTTTTATGATGATTTTTGCGGCTCTGAACTCGCCGGAGATACCCTTGTGGGAGCAGACGTTTTTCCGCAACCTGATCGGCATCTTCGTGGCAAGCTTCATCCTCATCAAGAACCGCCAGCCGCTCTTCGGTGAGCGCAAATACTGGCCGCAGATGTTCGCGCGTTCGCTCTTCGGACTGCTTGCCGTCATGCTGCTGTTCTACGCGTCCAGAAACGCGCTTCAGGCGGATGTCAGCATCATGAACCGCATCTCCATGTTCACGATCTCGATCGTTTCGGTCGTGTTTCTGCATGAGCGGCTGACGAAGATGCACATCCCGGCCATGCTGATCGCCTTCACCGGTGCGTACATCGCGGCAAACCCGCGGTTTGATTCCGCGTTTCTGCCGCTGCTGGCTGCATTCTGCACCTCGCTGTGCGACGCCGTGTGCTATCCGCTGCTGTCCTACTTTTCGGGGCGTGTCAACGCTTACAGCGTGGTCATGTTCTTCTGTACGTTCAGCACGATCGTGTCCGGCATCTGCATGATCCCGACCTTCGTCGTGCCGAGCGGTCCGGATCTGTTCTACCTCATCATGATCGGCGTCACGGCAGCGCTCGGCCAGATCCTGATGACACTGTCTTACCACTACGCCCCCGCCGGTGAGCTGAGCATTTATAACCTCATGGGCATTCTCTTCAGCGCGCTGCTGGGCTTTTTCATTCTGCACCAGATCCCGACCGTGCGCACCTTTATCGGCGGCGGCCTGGTCGTTCTGGCGTCTCTGCTGCTGTTCTTCTACAAAAAGCGCTGGCTGAAAACGAACGACTCTTCCGCCGGCTGAAGCCCACGAAAACGATAACAAAAAGCACGGTCGGTGTCTGACTCCGGCCGTGCTTTTTTCATGCTTTCAACTCAGCCGTTGCAGAGCGCAACGAATTCGTCGAAGCCGATATCCTCGCTCAAGCCGAGCGCCTCCATAGTATAGCCTTCCGCCATCACATCACCGACGAGCGCCTCGCCGATCGTGCAGACAGAATCGATCACCGGGGTCGGAACCTTGGCGATCTTGCCGAGGATCTGCACAGAGCGCAGGCTGAACGGCACGTCCTCGAGCAGGTAGCGCACCTGCAGGCTGTTGGGGCCCATGATGCCCTTGTAGCACTCGGCGTTCTTGAGCATCGTGTAGAGGTCGCCTTCATAGCTGTACTCCAGCGCGAAAGCCGCCTCTGCATCCGGAAGCTTGACGCCATACGCCGCGCAGATCGCCATTCTCTCCTGATCGAGCGCCTTCATGAGCGTGATCTGGCTGGGGACCATGTCATTATAGTAGTTGAACTTCTCGCCCTTTTCGATCTGGGCGGTGTACAGCAGCGTCGGGCCCGGATGGAAGATCAGGTTGAGGTTGTCGAGCGCAAGCTGGATGCTGTTATCAATGAAGTGGTGCTGGCTGAAGACCGGATAGATGGCCTCCTTGATGATCTCGCGCTTGCTGTTGGGGATGGCAACGATGCTCAGCTCCGTCTTCTGGCCGGTGACAAAGACGTCACCGGTGGTCTGAATGCGCGCAGCAAACAGCAGCGTGCTGGTCGCAGCGAGGGAAATATCCGCCTTGCAGCCGGCCTCAGCCAGCGCCTTCTTAAACGCAAGGATGCCCAGACCGGAGACCGGGTCGATGACGACGATCTGGCCGTCAACAAGGTGCGGCGCAAGCTTCTGCGCGATGGAGACGTGGTAAATCTCCGGCAGAATGATAAAAATCACTTCGCAGCCGTCAATGGCCTTGGCGATATCCGTCGTCGCAAACTGGATCTTGCCGAAACCGGGAAAGTCGGTGTTGCCGTAGATGTTGACACCGCCGAGCTCATTGAGCTTTGCGACCGTGTCTTCCATCACGTCGAAAATTTGGGTCTGATAGCCCTGATTGGACAGCCATGCAGCCGTCGTCTGGCCGCCGTTGCCGGCGCCGATAATGGCAATAGGTTTGTTTGTCATGCTCTTATACCTCCTGATGAAAGATGAATTCCGTATCAGCCATTGACGAGCTTCAGGAACTCGTCGACCGTCATATCTTCGCTCAGGCCCAGCGTCTTGAGCGTATAGCCCTCGTCCATGTCGCCGCCGACAAGCGTCTCACCAAGCGTGCAAACTGCGTCGATGACCGGCGTCTTGATCTTGGCGATCTGACCCAGTGCCTGCAGCGAACGCAGGTTGTACGGAATGTCCTCGAGCAGATAGCGCACCTTGAGCGATTTCGGTCCCTTGATGCCCTTATAGCATTCGGCATTGCGCAGCATATCGTAGAGGTCGCCCTCATAGCTGTACATACGCGCGAAGCTGTCCTCGACGTTCGGCGTGTCCACATGGTAAATGCTGCACAGCTCCATGCGCTCCTTGTCGATGGCCTTGATGAGCTTGATCTGGCTCGGCGTCATCGAGTTGTAGTAATCGAAAGTGATGCCGCGCTCAATGAGAGACGTGTACAGCAGCGTCGGGCCCGGATGGAACGCCAGGTTGAGGTTTTCCATGGCCGTGTCAATGATGTTGTTGGCAAAGATATGCTGGCTGAACACGGGATACATTGCGTCCTCAACGATCTGCTTGCGGTTGCCGGGGAACGCGACAATGCTCAGCTCCGTCTTCTGGCCGGTGACAAGAACATCGCCCGTCTCTTTAATGCGCGCAGCAAACAGCAGTGTGCAGGTCACGGCCAGCGTCACGTCGGCAGTGCAGCCGGCATCAGTGAGCGCCTTTTTGAAGGAGATCGCGCCCAGGCCGGAAGCCGGATTGAGCACGACGATCTGACCGTCCTTGAGATAAGGAGCCATCGTTACAGCGATGGAATCGTGATAGTTCTCCGGGAGAATCAGAAGGATGAGCTCACAGCCCTCAATTGCCTTCTCCATATCGGTAGTCGCAAACTCTATCTTGCCGAAGCCGGGGTAATCAGTATTGCCATAAATATTCACGCCGCCCAGCTCATTGAGTTTTGCAACGGTATCCTCCATCACATCAAAGATTCTGGTCTTGTAACCCTGATTGGCAAGCCAAGCAGCCGTGGTCTGTCCGCCATTACCGGCGCCAATGATCGCAATGGGTTTGTTTGTCATGTGTGTTCCTCCTTAAACGTGGATTCTAAAATGACATCTATCATCTAGATGTGTCCATACTACAACTTTTTAAAGCTCCGGTCAATCTAAAAAATATACAAAGTAATGACTAAATAACCACCATTTGACGGCGATGTGAACGTCGCGGAGATGTAATCGTCCAAAAATATACATGCTTGGCAGGCAATGGCGAGTAATCGTAGCACCTGCGGAAACATGGACACGGTGCACGGACAAAAGCAATTTCAGCGGTGCAGCAGTCGCAAAGTGCTGAGAGCTAAGTAAAGATGGGTGCGCCGGACTCCGGCAGGCCTGATCCACACATAGAAAGGACCACACACCAGTCCAGAAATAAATCAGGCAGGTATAGGCAAAGCGGGACCGGATGACGGCTGCAAATGTCAAAAGCGCCGCAGACAAATGTCTGCGGCGCTTTGGCAGGGGAAGAAGGCTTCGAACCCTCGGCCTACGGTTTTGGAGAGGGAACCTAACCTTTTTTTATTAGGCCTATCGAAATCGTTGATTTTTCTATGTTCTATGAACTAGTATATGCATTTCCATTTTTATTGTCAATCAAGCTTACTAAGGGATAATTGTTTTTCATATTTCTTTTGCTGAGTCTTGAGTGCTTGATTCACTCGCTTGTCCGCTTCGAACTGGATAAGTGCTAAGACCTCTTCCTCAGTATAGGTTTTGGGTGTATTCTCTTGCTGCTGATTATTTTCAGCGCCGTTTTCATTATTATTGTTATTAATATCTTCTGCCATAATAAAAACCTCCATTTAATAGTTGTTGCGGCCGCCTCCGCGCCGCCCCAATAGGTCAGTTGTTGTTTAGTGTCTAACCCCTGTTAAAACGTCAATATAGAAAGAGAGTCTAACAAATCGCTGTTAGACTCTCTTTGCTTTTAATTATTTAATTGCGGCCTTAGTAAAATTCTTTACCTTCCGCATACGCCTTGCGGCATTCGTTTAAAGACATAATGTTTGCTAGCCCTTTTGCGTCGGGATTTTCTTCTTGCGTAACATCGTTCATCCAACTGCAAATAGGACATTCTTCAAACTCTACCTCAAATCTATACTTGCCGCACACTGGACATTGTCTAATGGCTGGATAATTCATTATTTTACCTCGTGAATTTTCTAATTTGGTCTAACCAGTATTCTTCTGGTTCCATTCCCCATATTTCTTTTTGGGGAATAAACAATGTAGATATTGTTCCTTTATCATTTAATATTGCAAATAAACCTGTAGAATGCTGAAACTTAATCAGATTGCCTATCGCGCTTATAAAACCAACGACATCAACCATATCTATTTCTTTCTTAATAAAGGCATCTGCCATTGCTTCATATTTATCCCAAGCAGCATCACCTATAAGACCAGTAAGTTCCTCGGCGTGTTTCTAATGTCGTGGAGTTCTTTTATAAAAACGCAATCGCTAATTACTCCGCTGCAACTCATGGACTTTATTAATTGCTTCCTGAACATCTGGGCTTATCGCTGCCTTTGGCGAACGAACTTTATTAATCTTTTCTATATTGTATCATTTCTCTTTTCTAAATTCAACTGGATAGGTTCTGCATTCAGCCTCGTCGAATTTTTGTTGGCAGAGTCGGTGATATTCATCCGCCTTTTTACGAGTAATAAACTCATTGATTAATTCGGGTAGGGTCTTGGCGGCGGCCTCGGTTAGTGTTATACGCATCTGGGGTTCCTCCTTACAGTTCTAAAGTTAGAGATTCATAGACCTAACCAAGAATTCATAGACCTAGAGAGGAAAAAGGGGCCGCCCCAAATAAAAAAGGTTCACTAGAATTAGAAAAATCCTAGTGAACCTCACGTTTTTGGCAGGGGAAGAAGGCTTCGAACCCTCGGCCTACGGTTTTGGAGACCGTCGCTCTACCAACTGAGCTATTCCCCTATATATCAAAAAATGGTGGGCCTTCAGGGACTTGAACCCGGGACCGACCGGTTATGAGCCGGTTGCTCTAACCAACTGAGCTAAAGGCCCATATTCAAAGAATGCCGCCACGGTTGGTGACGGCAATATCTCTGGCGCCTCCTGTAGGATTCGAACCTACAACCCTCCGGTTAACAGCCGGATGCTCTACCGTTGAGCTAAGGAGGCATTAAGCAAGGGATTCGCCTGAGCGAATCCCTTGTGTTGGCATTGACCTATCTTCCCGGTCCGTCTCCAGACAAGTATTGTCGGCAC
>ERZ824480.3696-NODE-3696-length-10138-cov-3.162749_pt1 | contig 10138 bp, 10 predicted proteins | sample MGYA00519861_ERZ824480 | MGnify/ENA primary metagenome ERZ824480 (study PRJEB31778, sample SAMEA3449152) | human gut metagenome | biome: human gut; feature: human-associated habitat; material: faeces | place: United Kingdom | collected 2010/2012 ...
AACGGATGTCGCCTATCATCGGGATACGCACGCAGTCTTCTTTATGCTCTACCAGAATCTCTTCCGGGATTCCGGCACTTTCTTTTCCGAACATGATGTAGCAGTCCGGTTCATAATTCACTTCTGTATATACCTTCGGTGCTTTTGTCGTTGCCATGTAGATCTTGGCTCCCGGGTTCTTTTCCAGGAAATCATTGTAATCAATATAGGTTCTGACATCCAGATGCTCCCAGTAGTCCATGCCGGCACGCTTTAAGTTCTTTTCATTCAAGCGGAAGCCGAGTGGCTCGATCAAGTGTAATCTGGTGTTGGTGGCTACGCAGGTTCTTCCGATATTGCCTGTGTTTGCCGGGATTTCTGGTTCGTGTAATACGATGTTTAACATGTTGTGGTCCTCCGTTTTTCTATTCTTTTTCAAATAAAAATTCTATATAGCTGCATATTTCCGAAAAGTCAATCTGACATTTTCCAGCAAATATATTCACCGGTACCTGGTCTTCAAAGCCATAAATGGCCGGTAACTCATTATGTTCCAAGTCATATACTACAACTTTTTTCTTATCCGGGTCAACCATCCAGTATTCTCTGACTCTTGCAGTGATATATTTTTTTAGTTTTAAGCCCATATCTTTTTTTCTTGTAGATGGTGATAATATCTCGATTACCATATCTGGTGCTCCGTAGACATGGCTTTGAAGTATCTTCTCTCTATCACAGCATATCACGACATCCGGCTGTATCATCGTCCTGTCATCTTCATCCAGCTGTACGCTGACCGGTGACGGCAGTACCATACATAATCCTTTGTTCTGCCTAATGTACTCTCTTAATTTGATACTGATCTCAAATGCAAGCTGCTGATGGATCGTGGTTGGCATGTTCAAATCGTAGATGACTCCGTCAATCAATTCTACTCTATATTCGTCCGGAATCGCTTCATACTCTTTTAGTGTGTATTCGCCTTGCTTTTTACCACGAAAACTTTTCCAGATATCACCTTCATGATCTGTGCCATCTCCATAGATGCGATAAGCCGATACGCTTTCTTTCATCATACCAGGATATGGATTAGAAACAGATCCTTTCATATCTTCTGGTGATCCTATGTTTCCAGACGCTTTGTAGTCTCGTCCATGATTATCTGTAAATATAATATGTTCAATCGGAAATGCTTTTCCCAACTGACAAATTGTGTCATATCTTGGTCTTTTGGTTATTCCGCTGAATATCTTCTGTACCGTTCCCAATGGTACACCGGAACGATCTGATATCTGTTCGCAGCTGAAACCTAATTCTGTTTTCTTCTTTTTCATCTCTTCTACAGTCATAGGATCACCTCCTTCTTCCGAACGCATAACAATCTATATTTCTAATATTGTTTTCCTTATTCTTCTAATAATCTGACATACTTCTCTCCACCTGCACTGCCGCGATCGCACCATCTGCTACCGCAGTCACTACCTGGCGCAGGCTCTTGACTCTTACATCTCCGGCCGCATACACGCCCGGTACGTTGGTATGCATATCCTCATCCGTCTTAATGTATCCCTTGTCATCCGTCTCTACTTTATCTGCAAACACGCCGGTATTCGGGATCATACCGATGAATCCAAACAGTCCGAACAGTCCGTCTTTCGGATCAGCTTCTATCTTCGTAAACTCCCCGGTCTTTATATTCTTCACGGTCATCGTCTGGAGCAGTCCGTCGCCGCTCACTTCTTCGACTACCGAATCCCACAGAAATGTGATCTTCGGATTGGCAAATGCTTTCTCCTGAATAGACTTTGCTGCACGCAGCTCGTCTCTTCTGTGAATGATCGTAACTTTTCTGGCAAATTTTGTAAGATACAGCGCTTCTTCCACCGCTGCATCCCCGCCGCCCGCTACATAGACTTCCAGGTCAGTAAAGAAGTTCGCATCACAGGTTGCACAGTAAGACACCCCGGCTCCTGCCAGTGTTTCTTCTCCCGGCACCCCGAGTTTCCGGTGTCCGGCTCCGGTTGCCAGCAGTACTGTTTTTGTCTCATAAACAGTTCCGGAAGCACCGGTGATTTTCCACGTTCCGTCTGTATTTTTCTCTACGTTATCCACTTCATCGCTGATGAACGGAACCTCCAGCGCTTTTGCATGCTGCTCAAATTTCTGTGCCAGATCAAACCCATTGGTTTCCGGCAGTCCCAGATAATTATCAACTTCCTGCGTATAAATCATCTGTCCGCCACCCATCGGCTCTTTCTCTAAAACAACCACATCCAGACAGGCGCGCTTTGCGTAAACAGCTGCCGAAAGACCTGCCGGACCGCTTCCTATAATGACTAAATCGTGCATGTTATTCCTCCTGATTTTCAAAAAATCTATTTCATAAATAATGGCATTTTTATTCTTTCCTATTTTACCATACCCCTATACAATGCGCTATTTTCTTTTCTCCAATAATAACAAAATATGCTCCTTTTACAAAAATTTTACGTGATTCAGGGTTGAAAAATCCATTTACAAATGCTACCATAACCAAGGATTTAAATCCACAATCATAAAAATCTGAGTAATGGAGGTGAAATTCATGGACAGTAGCGATAGTTTTGGGCGAAGTAGACATTTGAATACCGATGCTTTTTTCACTGGCAAAATTATCGTTTTCACTGGAAAATGAATTTTGCCGATTCATGATGTTTAAAGCACCGGTAGGTGCTTTTTTTGTGCCTGAATATATAAAACTGTATACCTGAGCCCTTTTCTATTGTGCATATCCGCAGCATGATGTAGCTTTTGTTGCACATGATGACTGCACACAAGGAAAGGAGAATTCATATGAACAAGAAATATTTAGAGCTTACAAAGCTGATCCGAAGCAAACAGAATGACCATGAAATCTTAAAATGCTTATCTAATTATCACGAAAACGACATTGCCGATATGCTTACGGTTATGACTCCAAAAGAAAGGAAACGTATTTATACGCTTCTGGGGCCACAGAAAATTGCGGAAATCTTCGCATATCTGGATGAACCACAAATCTACTTTTCCGAACTCTCCGTCAAAGATGCCGCCAAAGTAGTTTCCCTGATGGATTCCGATGATGCCGTTGACGTCCTCGAAACACTCGACGATAAAAAGAAATATGAAATCGTGGAAAACCTGGACAAAGCTGCCATAAAAGATGTAAAAATGCTGCTTTCCTATGACGATGACGAAATCGGAAGCTGCATGACAACCAACTACATCTGCATTCCAAAGGGACTTTCCGTCCGTCAGGCAATGAGCGAACTGGTACGTCAGGCCGGAACCAATGACAATATTTCAACCATTTATGTACTGGATGAATCCCTGAAATTTGCCGGTGCTATTGATCTGAAAGATCTTATTATTGCAAGAAAACATGATGTGCTTGACGATATTATCGTCCGCTCCTATCCATCGGTAACCGATCACGAAAAAATTGATGACTGCATGGAAAAAATCATGGATTATTCGGAAGATTCCATTCCTGTCCTGTCGCAGGACGGTCATATGCTCGGTGTTATTACATCCGAAGATATCGTAGAGATGGTTGACAATGAGATGGGGGAAGATTACGCAAAACTGGCCGGCCTCACCGCCGAAGAAGATCTCAAAGAAACCACGGCACAAAGCATGAAAAAACGTCTCCCATGGCTCATCATCCTGCTGTTCCTTGGGATGATCGTTTCCTCTGTTGTAGGTGTCTTTGAGCATGTTGTGGCTGTACTTCCGATCGTAATCTGTTTCCAGTCCCTTGTGCTTGACATGGCCGGGAACGTCGGTACCCAGTCTCTGGCAGTTACCATCCGTGTCCTGATGGATGAAACACTCACCGGAAAACAAAAACTTTTCTTACTGGTAAAAGAAATGAAAATCGGTCTTTTAAATGGTGGAATCCTTGGTATTATGGCACTTGCACTGCTTGGCATCTACATCCACCTGTTTAAGGGATACACCTGGATCGGAGCATTTGGCATCTCTGGCTGCGTCGGCATATCGCTTCTCGTGGCAATGGTGATCTCAAGCCTCGTAGGTACTGTGATTCCCATGTTTTTCCATAAGATAAAAATTGATCCTGCGGTTGCATCCGGTCCACTCATTACAACCGTCAATGACCTTGTGGCTGTTGTGACTTATTACGGTCTGGCATTTTTGTTACTGATCATGTAAAAAGATAATCTTTGCACCATACTACCGAAAAATGCTGCCTGACAACAATATGGTACAGGCAGCATTTCTATTGGACAATTTCTAAGCTGCGTAGGAGATATCGCTTACGCGAGATACCCCAGATAGAAAATCTATCCGCAGACGGATACCCTTTACTGAATAACCAGTTCTTCAATCGTCACATTTTTCTCTTTGTCAATGTCAAAAGCTTTAAGCACCGGCTGATCCATATCCATCAGGGAAAGAATCAGGTAATTGACCGTCGGATCATACGCCAGACGCTTATCTTCCTCGGACGGACGTGACGGCGATTCCGGATGGGAATGCCAGTTGCCAAGCGGCACCAGACCGTTTGCACGCATATCTTTGACAGCAGCAAGCTGATCCTTCGGATTCATAGAAAAATGCTCGTTGGTGTGATCAACATTTTCTAACAGATACACCTTCTCAATGATTTTTTTATCACCATCTTTGGTACCTGCAATTAAACCACATGCCTCTTCCGGAAGGTTTTCCTTCGCATGAGCTAAGATTTTTTCATAGTCTGCTTTTTTCATGGTAAGCATAAAATTTTCCTCCTTTTCAAGGAGCAAATCGCATATAAAGTCTGCTTCGCAGAGGCGATTTGCGTAGGAGATATCGCTTACGCGATACCTCATGTGGAGCAGTTCGCATATAAAAGTCCGCTTCGCGGAGGCGAACTGCGTAGGAGATATCGCTTACGCGATACCTCAGTGATCCGGGCACTCGATCTGCTCGTAATCAATCAGTTCTGTAATGGTCGGATGATCGCCACAGATGGCACACTTATGATCTGCCTTTGGCAGTTTGATCGTGTGGAATTCCATCTTTAACGCATCAAAAGTCAGAAGCTTTCCGGTTAAGAGATCGCCCACACCGATCAGATATTTGATGGCTTCCATCGCCTGTAAGGATCCGATGACACCGCCCATTGCGCCGATGACACCTGCCTGCTTGCAGGTCGGAACTGCATCCTTTGGTGGTGGATTCTTGAATACACAACGATAGCATGGTCCTTCTCCCGGAACATAGGTCATGAGCTGACCCTTGAAACGGATGATTCCTGCATGGGAAAATGGCTTCTTTGCCATTACACAGGCATCGTTGATTAAGAATTTTGCCGGGAAGTTATCGGTTCCATCAATGATGAAATCATAATCTTTAATGAGATCCATAATATTTTCAGAAGTAACGAACTCACGGTATGTATTTACAGTTACATCCGGGTTCATTGCGTTCATGGTCTCTTTTGCAGATTTTACTTTTGCTTTTCCTACATCTGCGGTGCCGTGAATGATCTGACGCTGTAAGTTGGACAGATCAACTTCATCTGCATCGACAATACCGATGGTTCCCACACCGGCTGCGGCAAGATACATTGCTGCCGGTGCACCGAGTCCGCCTGCACCGATAATCAAAACTTTTCCGTTAAGGAGCTTTTTCTGTCCCTTCACACCAACCTCCTGCAGGATGATGTGACGGCTGTAACGCTCCATCTGTTCATTGGTAAATGCCATTAGAAGCTTCCTCCTCCCATGAAGTATAAGAATTCAACTACATCGTTTTCCTTTAATGTTACGTTTGCAAGATCGTGATTTTCTACGAAATCATCGTTTACGGTAACGGTCACATATTCCGGATTTTCAACCTTCTCGTCAACAACGAGCTGTGCCAGCGTGGTTCCCTCTTTGATGTCTTTTACGTTTCCTGCGATTGTTACTTTCATCGGTAACTCCTCCTAAATATATTTTTTCACAATTTCTTCCAGTTCCGGCTTCTTAATCAGACCGCGCACACGCTCTGCTTCCTTTCCATCTTTGAAAAACAGGATGGTCGGAGAAACCATAACGGAATACTGTTCTGCCAGTTCCCCGTCAAAATTTGCATTGACTTTGACCACTTTTAAGCGATCCTCATAATCATCTTCGATATCGCCAAGAATCGGTGACATCTGTTTGCACGGAATGCAGGAATCGGAATAAAACTCCACCAGTACCGGTATAGAAGCCTGCAAAACCTCCGCTTCAAAATTATCTTTACTTACTCTTGCTGCCATGCGCTTAACCTCTCTTGTCTACTCTTCGAGTTTCTTTACAATAAGGTCATAAGTTCCATCTTCATTGTCGATCAGCTTTAATACCTGCTGTCCCTCTTCCTTGAAACTTCTCGGTACGTTCTGCACCGGCTCTCCATCATTCATATGTACGGAAAGCACCTGTCCGATCTCTAACTCTTCCATGGCCACCTTTGCCTTGACAAACGTCATCGGGCAGACCACATCCGTAATATCTACAGTTTCATCAATTGTAAAATCAGCCATTGTATGCCTCCTTTATCTTCTCTTCAAATTTATCAAGTCCCACTCTCTCGAGTGTCATGCGGAAACGCTCTCCTGGATTGGCATTGTCATCAAAGAACTGGATTGCCGCATCGGTAATGCGGAATAACTGTTCCTCGGATGTCACAAGCGGAAGATAATTCTCGCCCTTGTATACGCGGTTTCCAAACAGTCCACCGAAAGATACCTCAAATGCAGGTGTCGCTTTCCATGCATCGGTCGGACAGGCCTTTACACAGCGTCCGCAGTTGTTACATTTTTCCTCATCGAGAACGATTTTTCCGTCCACGGTGCTGATTGCATCCACGCGGCAGGTTTTCTCACAGATCCCACAGTTGATGCAGGCTGCTTCCTCCCATTCCACAATAGATGCACCCTTGATTCCGACATCATTTTCTTCTGCCTTTAAGCAGTTGTTCTGGCATCCGGTTACACCAAATTTAAACTTATGCGGAAGTTCTCTTGCAAAATAACGCTCATCCAGTTTTTTTGCAATATCATAACTGTCAATATTTCCACTAGGGCATACCGCCGATCCCTGACAGGCTGTAATCGTACGGACACGCGGTCCACACACACCCGGCTTACATCCCCCGGTTGCCAGCACTTCCTTAACTTCTTCTACATCGTCAAGTTTGATAAATGGGATTTCCACACTCTGACGGGAAGTCAGATGTACGTGTCCGTCTCCGTATTTTTCTGCAACCTTTGCGATAATTTGTAAATTCTCTGCTGTAAGATTTCCACCTACCACAGCCAGCCGCAGGGAAAAATTATTTTTTTGTTTCTGGCGCATAAATCCGCCTTTTTTCAATGTAGCATAATCAACAGCCATTACTCTCTCCTTTAAACCTTGTGTATTTTTCTTTGTTTATCCGGCGGTATTTTGGATTGCTGCTGTAAAATCCTGCTTCAGATCTTCGATATCCTCAATACCGACACTTATTCTTATCATATCATCAAATACGGCGGCGTCAATCTTTTCCTGCTCGGTTGAGTGTGCCGCCAGTGTGGATTCCGGATGTACGATCAGTGTCTTGGTATCTCCGATATTGGATACGATCTGCGGAATGGTCAGCGCATTCATGATTGCAAAAGCGCGTTCCTTGCTTCCCACGCGAATGGTTAAAATTGCTCCAAATCTTCCATCCAGCAACTGCTTTGCCACACCGTTCCACGGACTCGATGCAAGTCCCGGATAGTTTACGCTGATTCCCGGAATGGTTTCCAGATAAGCCGCAAGCTGCATTGCGTTGTCACACGCCCGCTCCATACGAAGCCCCAGTGTCTCCATACCAAGCAGATTATAGTATGCAGTCTGCGGCGCCATACAGGCTCCCATGTTGCGGAACAATCCGTTTCTCAGTTTTGCAGTAAAGGCAAATTTTGCAAACTTTTTATAGTCTTTCATGCCCGGATACCGCTCCAGATCCCATTTGAATCTTCCCGCATCAGTGATCACACCACTGATGGCACTGCTGTTGCCGTTGATGTATTTGGATGTGGAATTGATCACGATGTCTGCGCCAAGTTCGAGCGGACGAACGAGAAACGCGGTAGCTACCGTATTATCGATCATGAGCGGAAGATTGTGCCGCTTTGCGATCCCTGCAAGTGCCGGGATGTCGGTCACATCCAGCTTTGGATTGCCAATCGTCTCCGCGAAGATGACTCTCGTCTTATCCGTGATCTTGGATTCGAGATCTTCCAGATCATTCGTATCTGCAAAAATTGTTGTAATCCCAAACGCTTCCAGATCGTGGTAAAGATCAATCGTTCCTCCATACAGGCTGGTGCTTGTGATGATCTCATCACCACTTCCTACGATATTCAGAAGGGCATTGGTAATTGCCGCCATGCCGGATGCACAGGCAACGGATGCCACACCTTTTTCCAGAACCGTCATGCGTTCTTCAAATGCTGCGATGGTCGGGTTATTGATTCTTGTGTAAGAATATCCAGCAGCTTTGTTGTGAAACAGCTTCTCATGCTGCTCTGCCGATGGCTGAAAGAAAGCACTGGACTGGTACACCGGGGTAAGTGTGGCTCCGGTCACCGGATCTCCGGTTTTTGTACCATGTAGTAGTTCTGTGTTGAATCCCATTTCATTTCCCCTAATTCATACTTATCTAATAGGTTTAATATGTTATAGTTAATATACCGCAATCATACCCTATTGTCAACCTTTTATTTCCACTTATTTTTCCAGCAAAAAAATCCCCGCTGGTGAAAACCAGCAGGGATTCCATTCTCATAATAAAATTACTATTCTGTCCAGTGCTCATCCTTAAATACGATGCGGCGGTAAGTCTCAAAATCAACCCACTTATTAAAGAAGTTCTCAGAAATCTCACTGCCCTCTGCGGAAAGCTCCTTCTTGAACGCATCCACATCTGCGGCACTTGTTACATGAACTGCAAATCCACGGCCGTTGACGACAGGCACATCGTTGTATGCAAAGTCAGCAAGCGGAATAATTGCAGTAACCTTCTGGTCACGGATGGATACCGCTACCTGCTCACGCAGAACAACCACATCAAAGCTGTCCGGATACTGATACGTCTCACCCTTGACCGGAATCACATCACCGATCGTGTAAGTTTTATCGGAAGGCTGTACCTTAAAGACGTTCATAGCCTCAAGGTCATAGTAATATTCCTCGAAGATATCTCCGTTTGCCTTGAGATTTCCGTGGGCAAATGCGCATTTTAAGTCTTTCGTCTCATCGAGCGTTGGATTTTCCACAACACCACATGCGGAGGTCATGTTGGAAATACGGTCGATCAGGATCAGTTCTCCCAATGTCTTATGCTTTGCAAAAGCATCAATGACGATCTCTTCCTGCAATACCAGATCGCAGACCGCAATCTCGTTCTTGCGCAGGCGGCCAACCGGAATAAATTCACCGGTGTTGACATCAATCTTGTACTGGATATTCTTTAAGATACCCGGAATCGTACGTGTACCGAGTTTTACGAGATAATCTTTGCCGACGGTCAGTTCCTCATCGTCCATCCAGAGGATTGTTGCGGTAAATTTCTTGCTGACCGGAAGCTTCGTATCTTTTGCGAGAACACATCCGCGGGATACATCCACTTCCTTGTCAAGCTGGATGGTAACTGGACGGCCTGCATCTGCAGTCTGTGCATCTTTATCTCCGACTAAAATGCTCTTTACTTTTGCATGCTCATTGCTTGGCAGAGTCACGATTGTATCACCGACCGATACAGCGCCACTCTCGATCTGTCCCTGGAAACCACGGAACGTGTGATCCGGACGGCAGACACGCTGTACCGGCATATAGAAGCCTTCCTCCTGCTTCTTTTCGCTCACATCGATATTCTCTAAGTAAGCAAGCAGTGGCTCCTGCGTGTACCATGGCATATTGTCGGAATGGGTGGTGACATTGTCACCCTCGGTTGCAGATACCGGAATGATCTTGACACTTGCTAAATGCAGTTCCTTGGAAAGTTCCTGAATCTGGTCAACGATCTCCTTGAAACGCTCCTCGCTGTAATCGACAAGATCCATCTTATTTACAGCAAATACAAAATAACGGATTCCCATCAGTGCACAGATTCTGGCATGTCTTCTGGTCTGTACGAGCAC
>ERZ824480.3697-NODE-3697-length-10129-cov-93.368771_pt1 | contig 10129 bp, 14 predicted proteins | sample MGYA00519861_ERZ824480 | MGnify/ENA primary metagenome ERZ824480 (study PRJEB31778, sample SAMEA3449152) | human gut metagenome | biome: human gut; feature: human-associated habitat; material: faeces | place: United Kingdom | collected 2010/2012 ...
AGAGCCTGAGCAGTTCAGTAAACATCCCCACCTGCAACGATGTGATACTGGAGTCGCTGCAATGGAACATACCCAAGATGGAGCAGTTTTACTTCCGCTTCATACGCCTCGACTCCAAGGAGATGAAGGATGTGCATTATGTCACCTACGAGGACTCTGTGGAGCAAAACCTAATGGCATTGGTACTGACCAAAGAGCGTCTCAACGAGTTTATCAAGACGGGCGAGGTGAAGGAGCAGTCGGAAATCTTCGAGGAGTTCGATATCACCATGTCGGTCATCGACAGTCTGCTGATACGCTCTACGGATAGCGAGGGTAAGATACATATCAGCTGGGGAAGCCAGCGAGTAACAAGTTAAACAGAAAGTCTATGGAAAATATGGATTTGAACAATGCCGAGGTTGCCGTAACCACACAGCACATCTTAGACGGGAAAGAGTACAAGGACTACTGGGTGCAGATGTCCGATTACAGCGATATGGGAGAATTCCTCTGTGCCTGCTCTGACCTCTTTCCCGAAGAAGAGGAACCGGAGTACAGGTATGCCAAGTGGGAGAACATACCCGACAGGCTGATAAACCGAGAGTGGATATGTCCCAACTTCTTCGAGATACGCGATGCCATGGAAAGGCTTGACGAGAACGAAAGGGAGTATTTCGTCACTTGGAGCGAACACTTCGGATATGACATAACCACAGATGATCCGCATATGATGGTATCGCACTATCAGGATATATACGGTAACACCATACAGGAAACCGAAGAGGAACTTGCAGACATATCCGATGATGCTTTGGTATATACAGGCATATCGGGCAACTTCTGCGATATGCTCCCTCTTCAGTATGAGATATTCGATGATAACTACAACTAAAATAAAGGATATATGGAAATCAGTTTCAAAGGACCGGTAATGCCGATTGACCCATACTCGCAGTTGGCATTTGTGGAGATACTAAACATCATACTCATCGCAAAGCACATTATGGATGTGAACAGGTATCTCATAGCAAGGAATGTAAACCCTCTATTCGGCTCACTGTCGGGATATTTCCGATGGTCGTTTGCCGATGAGAGGTTCACGCTGTGGCAACGCACGGACTACAACTCCGATATGTGCTTCTCGCATCGCATATTGGATATACCATTCTGTATGCTTGCAGCAAAGGACAAAGAGAACGATGATAGAGTATTCAACTAACCATCAAAGAATATGGAAACGACAATCAAAGTACCCAACAGAGAGATAGCGATACGAGCCTTTGACCATCTGAGGCACGAAAGAAAGACCGACTCTGCACTGCGACTGGCTCACCACCTGCTGCACTATGACCGCATATCACTCGGTATAGGTGAAGTGGATTGGGAGATAGATATGGCAATCCAAAAGTTCGGTGGCAATCCCCGAACAGGATACCGATATACGGCACATTTCAGTTTCAAGGGTGAAACGGAGATGGAGAAAGAGAGATACGAAGAGATATTCAACGGTAATGAGTAACCGAAGAGCGGCCACAAGGTCGCTCTTCGCATTTATAGACATATGTACGGGAAACTGAATCCTGCCGTACACAGGTAACGACAAATGAACGAAGCAAAGAAAACACTCACAATGGAGTTCATAGAAAGCATAATGGATGAGAAATACACCCTCGTATGGGTGGACTATCGGGAAAGTTTTGATGAGAACCGAGACTTATTGCAGAAATGTCTTGAAAAACAAGGTTGCGAGGATCTGTGGTCAAAGGTCGAGGATTGGTATGAGGATGCCGAGGAGCAGGCAACACAAGAGATTATCAAGGGGCTGAAGAGCCACTGCATTGACTTTTACGACTTTGAGGAGGACGAGGTTGAAGCCTTCTTCGAGGAACACGATGATGAGATAAGGGATGAGATACGCGAGCGTGACGACTCCACAACAGTAAACGACCTTATCAAGAACACCAGAGATATTCCTGTACGGGTGGAGATGCTATCCAACTACGACTGTATCAACTCCTGCTGGCTGGAGTCGCAAGGTGGCTTCCGCTACAAAGAGAGTTACTTCGGTGATATGATAGATACTCTTCACCTCAACCCAGCAAAGGTGAAGAAAGAATTGACGGAAAAAGGCTATACGGTATATGGAAGATTCCCTAACAAAAAGTATCGTGACGGCAAGGAGCAGGTATCCTACGAGGACTTCTGCCAGGAGTTGGAAAACTCCTGCTGCGGAGCCAACCTGCTTACCTATATCGGTCTTGTAAACCTACGTGACCTCTACGATGCCGACTTCAAAATAAAAGAGGTCATTATCCCCAAAGGTAACACCTGCGGACTGTTCAGCTCGATGTATGGCGGTGGCAGTCTGATAGAGATGGAACTCAAGAGCGATGTCAGAATCCGACTGGATAAGGCACGCAAGGACGGCTATGGCTTCCGCCTGCGACTTGACAATGAATGCTCCGAGTATGACTGCTCCATCAAGCATGTCTATGGCGTATGCGACTCCTTCTTTGGTAAGCAGGTAAGCATTGTTCCGGCAAGCTAAATCAGTATTAACCATAAAAACATCAATGTATGAAAAAGATTGAAGTAAAGGTAAGATACCTCTTCGAGGGTACTTACACCGTAGCGGCAGATGACCGCAATGAAGCACGCACAATGGTAACAAGAGATTGCGGGCTGGTTCTGGGTGGAGATATCCATACTACACTCGATGATGATGAGGTGGATTGGGAGTTCGATGTTCACCCCGATATGCAGATTCTGTCCTACACAGAGAAAGAGAACGAAACAAAACGTCTGAAGATGGACTTCTCTGACCGAATAGAGACACTCCGCAAGGACATAATAGATGCCATAAGGCAGTTGCTCTACTCGCACGGACTGACAGAGATTACCTTCCCCGATGAGCAGGATGATCCTGTATGGGTGATATGGTTTGACAATAATGCCGACCCGTTTGAGTGCAAGGTAACAGGTATTCAAGTGACGGACAACAGTATGACGGTAGTAGCCCACGAAAAGGAGGCAAACTTTGAGGCTACCTGCCACACTCCGTTTGAACTCGGAGCATCCAACATAGATTGGTTGCAACAGATGTATGATGCCGTATGGCAGCAGTTGGAAGAGAACAGAGATAACAACGCTTAAAGATTACGACTATGAGATTAGACCCTGTAAATGCAGTATCGAGCTTCCACTACTATATGTGGAATGCTTGGAGCGAGGAAGAGTGCAAGATTACCTTCGGAGGTGCTTATAAGCACTTCTGGGAGAAGTGGAACTCCCTTGCAAGCAAATCAATACTCGGAGCAGCAGAACGATTCTATGCCGAACTCTCGGATAACAACCGAGAACTGCTTGTCAATCGTGCTGTGGCACTCTATGACGGCAAGGCTACAAGAGAGGAACCACACGATGATGACATTCTTGTATGTGATAGCTGTGGCTCCAGACAGATAGAGATTCAAGCTTGGGTAGATGCCAACAACGCAGAATATCTGAGCGATGTCGATGATGACGATACGGACTGCAAATGGTGTGCTGACTGTGAACAGAGTCAGAATTTCTGCACCTTGAGCGATTACAAACAGAAGATGCAAGACTGGTGGAAAGACCTCGACTTCATAACAATGGAAAGCATAACAGGTTTGCATGAGGCCGACTACTCCTCGGAAGATGGCTCACAATCCTTTATTGACGCTTGTAATGATTGGTGGAATGGTCAAGACTACGACACCCAGAGAGAACTCTATTTCAAATCACAATCTTAATACTTACTGCTATGGCTGAGAATGAAATCATCGAAAGAATATGCGGTTCGTGCGGTTGCGATGAAGCGACTGCAAAGGAGTATCTGAATGATGAGATACGCCACCTCAGAGAGCTGCAAGAGGTAAACGACCTGCAAGAGAGTGACATTGAACTCTCTTGCAGTGGCCTCGGCATTGAGTCCGAGTGTATGGAGTATTTCACAATGGTATTAACCTACTAACATCTACTATTATGGCTTACTTTAAGAATATACATTCATTGGCGGAGCTCAAGAAGGAGTATCGCCGATTGGCATTGGAGAATCACCCCGATAAAGGTGGTAGCACAGAAGTGATGCAGCAGATCAATGTAGAGTTTGAACGGCTCCACGAGATCTGGAAGAACGATACCACCATATCAGCAAATGCTTCAGGCTATGAGAATGACTATGCAGGAGCATCGGCAAAGGAGTATGCCGACTTCGTATATAACGAGTATCGTTGGAAAGGTCGCAACTATCAAGGACAACACACTCCTGAGATTGTGGAGCTGGTGCGTAACTGGATGAAGGAAACCTATCCCAAGTATAAGTTCTCCGTATCAAGGCACCACTATAACTCTATACATATCTGCCTTGTCAAAGCCGACTTCGAGGCATTCAAGAAGGATAAGGGCGTAGTGTTCCACCACGATGTGAATCACTACCACATTGACAATGATGATACCCTGACCGACAGAGCCAAGGAGGTTATGAAGAATGTCTGCGACTTTGTGATGTCATACAACTTTGATGACAGCGATCCGATGACCGACTACTTCTGCACCAACTTCTACCTTACGTTAGGAGTCGGCACCTATAAGAAGCCATACAAGGTAGAACTTCCGAAATTGGATTGCAAGGGCAAGAAACCCGATGTGTTCAAGCACCCCGAAGGTGTTGTACACAAGGCAATACGCCAGGCATTGGGCGGTGCATACTTCAGTTTCCACAACAGCCAGCGACTGCAAGGCAAAATGGTACTAGGTGAAGATTCCTACGGACATAGTGGCGACAAATACTTTTGGCCATTGTCATACTCAAGTGCCAAGATTGCACAGAAACGAATGGATAAATTGGAGAAAGCCGGTATCCGTTGCAAACTCACAGGCTACAATGGCGGCTGCATCGAATTTCTCGGCTACACTCCCGAAACTGAAGCTCTACTCGAAAAGGAGCGTCAGGAGATTATCATTGCTCATCAGGCATGGCAGGCAAAGCAGGTACAAACAGTGTAAAAGAAAAGTCGGTTGTCCTTGAATACTCTTGGGCAACCGATGATTATTCTGAAGTGCAAAAATTACATATGGTAAATTTCTTCAATAATACCCTTTATTGTATTGTTCTCCAACCTAGAATACAAGGTTTGACGCAAATCAATATTGTTTTTATTAGTAGCATGTAAAGGATCATTGTAAATTAATCCAAGTATATGGAATGTTTCTGGACATATAATGCCTAAATTTTCAACATAGTTTATCTTATTCCCAGTTCCATGTATATTGTCAAGAAAATACCTTCTTTGTTCATCATTTACTAACTTGTTATAACAATACTCTTCAATTATTTCTCTCAAAGCCACGCAAACCGCTAAGGCATCAAACTCTTCGTCGCTAATATATTTTAGAATATGATTTTTACAGTATGATTTAAACAAATGAACATCTCCCCATTTAGGATCATATATTTGGATGATATCTGTCATATCGTAATCATATTCATTATAATAATGTAACATATATTTAGATATAAGATCAGCTTTGTTTTTATCCTCTCTTTCAAGGACTTCTCTTCTACGTATTAATTTCAGCATATTATCGCAGGCATGAGGATATGGGATTTGATTTAAGTAATAAACCTTCATATCCTTAAATGCATATGTTTTGTAATATGTTGGATTTATATGGCTCAAAATAATTGGATAGATATTCTTGCCTTCTTCTTTCAATTTAGATATAAATTTATTAATATAGTGTTGTGCTGCAACAAGATTTGCATCATCCATATAATCAAAAACTTCGTCTATTATTAATATGTTGTCCTTTTTTATAAAGTATGATTCAGCTTGTATAAGCATAGCAATAAATGTTAAGGTATCTCTTTCTCCATTAGAAATACGTTGAGCATCCCCTATGCTGAGAATCATTTTGCCATCTGTTATGTGTGGCTTTATCCCTTTCCAAGTTTGCTTCATTGTACCAAATAACCCCCTAATTTTACTTTCGCTAATTTTGTATTTGGCATACTCTATTCGTGTTTTCAAATTTTCAGGATTACGATATGAATATGTAACAATTCTAATTGATTTTAATAAACATTTCAATTCATTTTCATTAGTAGATTCTTTAAGAAGGTCAGAAACATATTTTATTGAAGAAATATTATATATACTATCATAAAGATCCTCAATAATTTTATTGTGACTATTCTCTATTGTATCATTGTACCCTTTGATAGTATTGATTGCTTGAATTATTTTAGTCATATCACGCTTACCGCATTTTAATGATAAAATATCAAGTTTGTTCATTATAGTATTATTGCTGAATATAGTATTAGCTTTGGGAAATAAACCAACAGGCAGTTCTTGAAGATTATAAACATCTTCGAAATCATCCTCTATTACAATGTTATTAGGAGCTTTGCTAAGGAGTTCAATGTCTGGGACCGTTATTCTAGATTTACCCATGGGTATCCCAACCTTTATCCCAGGTGAAATAGCTTTCAAAGAGTTGTTTATAACAAATACTCCAAACCTTCTACTAATCTCATTTTGGTTATCGTTTGCTTTATAAACATTGTTATCTGCTTCATCAGTTTCAATTATAAGTTCAGGCTTATTATTGACATCATTATTGTATGCATCTTCTTCATTTAGTTTTATTCTAAGCCTATTAAGCCATTGGAATGCAAAAGCAAAAGAAGATTTACCTGCTCCATTGGGAGCGACAAGTATACTTGGTTTGTTTGGTATCATATTAAGAGTAACCTTTTTAAGGTTAATACCTCTTACATTTTTTATAGTAATAGTTTTTATATTCATATATACCTAATTTTATACAAAAGTATATCTTTTGAGCGAAAACGGGGTCTTATTTACATAAAAAAGAGTTTGTCTTAGGACAAACTCTTTTAAGGGATACAAAATATAGTTTCTACAATGACATTCTATAATTACCTTCTTTGTCTGCGAAGAACCATGAGTCACCAGCAATTTTAATTCTATATACATTTATTCTCGCATCATTTAATGCTTTTCCTAAAGATTCAGGAATATTACCTCTAGAGTTGTATCCCTTATCATAAACAATAATTAAAGCATCATTTGTTAAACAAGCAGAATAAACATGTCCATATTTATTTGCTCCTTCTTTAATTAGATTTAGAATTTCTTGGCTTGATGCGTTATAATGTTGTTCTGAAATAACAATCCAATCTCCATTATCATTGAATACAGCAGATGTAATGGTTTCTTTCTTGCTATTCATATCTTTTAGAGCCTCATACATACCTGTAGGAATATTATTGCTAAATCTAACCCCATTATTACCCCAGACTATGACATATTCACCTCTTTCTGTTAATGTAATATCTTGAATTGTTTCTTTCATATCACGTATTTCATCAATCTCCTTTAGCATTGAAGAAGGTATTCCATTAGAGGTATAACCGTTACCACCATTGATAGCAACATCTCCGTTACTCTCTGTTATCGCTACTAAACGACATTTTCCCCATTGTCTTATTTTTGAGGCTATATCTGTTCTTGATTTTTGGATGACAGTCTTTTTGTCGCTTATAGAAAAATAGCCTTGTCCTTCATTGTCATATAATAGAATAGCGTTTGAAAGACGTATTCATTGTTTAGTAGTTTTCCTGATAAAATGTTAAATTTAGGGTAGTTAGATTAGTTTTTCTTCCAATTGTTTGGTTTTTTGGAATTGAATGCCTACCTTTGCATTGACAAATCCCGCTCGCTTCCCATAAGAACAGCGTACCCAGCGGGACATTTTTTAAATTGTAGGTATATGAAAGTTATAAAGAACAAGACAATAGATTTTGCAACCGCAGTTCAGGCTCCCGTCATTAACGGAAATAGAGCTGCACGGACAGGTTATGTCCGTTTGGTTCGCCTTATCACTGACGAGCCTGTTCCTCAACAAACTTCATATACGGGAAAAATTGAGTTGAGGTAGGAATGGCTGTATATACAAAAGAATACGAATCCCAGCCAGAGGCTATTCTTACAAACGTCATTATCTGTCCAGCCGTAGATTTGTCGGCAAACGTGGCTGTTCCTGTTCATTGCCAAGTTGAAAATGTATTGTGGGACACAGGAGCGACCAATACATTGATTTCACAGGAAGTTGTAAATGCTTTAGGGTTACAACCGAAGAACAAGGCTCTTATTTCGAGTGCAGGAGGTGATGTCGAATCCTGGACTTACCTTGTTCATGTTATCCTTCCAACAGGAACAGCAGAGTTGAATGTTCAGGCTCTGCTTAACGACAATTCAGACTATGATGTGGTGATTGGCATGGATATTATAAATTCATGCGACTTCTGCTATACAAACAAAGACGGCAAAAGTACATTCTCCTTATGTCATCCAGCAAAGGAGAAAATCATTCTGAAATAAACCAGCCATAGGCTTTCTTTCAAGAAAGACATGTGCGACAACAATAATGACAGATGTGACATTCGCATCTGTCTTTTGCTTTTTACGCCAATAAGAGGCCATTTCCTTACACAAAATATACGAGATTTGAGCAAGAATTTAGTTAATTATGGTTAAATTTAAGGTTTATACATACTTTTCCATAACAAAATGAGGTTGTATTGAGATTTTCTTTGTACTTTTGCAGCGGACTATTATCGCCATGTTTATAGCCATTGAGGTTAGACGTGTTCTTTCGTGATGGCATACAAGGCAGCCTACGCCGTGCTGAGTATGGCGGAGTCATAATGACAAAGCGGTACAAAGCGGGCATTGGGTGGGAAAGATAGTCCAGACATAATGAAGGCGTTTACTAACGCTCTGTTTAAGACAGTCTGTAATCTAGCAAATTAACAGTTATCATAGTCTTGAGCAAAACCAACGGTAGATGTCCCGGGTGTGATAATATCGCTCCTGCGGAGACCTGTAAGCACGGATTGTACCTTTTCGGGCACAACAATTGTTTATTATGGTCTCCTAATGGAAATGATTATTCATATCGGCGTGGGCTCTGACGTTGTCTGTTCAACTATGATAGGCAATTGCTAGAGCCTCAGACTGTGGAATAGACAACAGACGTTTCCACGCTCTTTTTATGTCTATATTGCTATTAACGAGCAACGACATATAAGCCGATATGAACGCATTGCTTAATGCGCATACCAAACGAGGTTGCGATTCACCTCCTCACATTGGATTTGCCTCCAATGTCTCCCCCGAAGCCCAAAGCTCACAAACAGGGGTGTCCTCGGAATATGTCCAGCAGGAAGGTTACAACTGGTTTGTTCTTCGTGCTACTTATAACAGGGTAAATGCAGCCGTAGAGAAAGCAAAGAAGAATGATATTAAGACATACGTGCCGATGCACTATGTACTAAAAGTGATTGCTGGGAAGAAGAAGCGAATACAACAGCCTCTTCTTCCCAACTTTCTTTTTATATACGCCACAAGGGAACAATCAGACAGTTTTGTGAAAAAGACAGTTGATGCCCCAATCTCTTTTATAAAATATTATTTGGATAAGACGCTTCCTCCAGAGGCAAACGGTAAAAATCCTCCGCTTATTATACCATACAATGCAATGATAAATTTTATCAAAGCAACAAGTACTGATAGTGAGCATGTACGCATTGTTACAGCGGAACAGTGTCACTATAAAAGTGGAGATAAAGTACGAGTAATAGCTGGTGACTTCAAGGGAGTGGTTGGAAAAGTTGCCAGAATAGCAGGACAACAAAGAATTGTTGTTGAGATCTCGGGATTGTGCCTTGTCGCTACTGCGTATATTCCTACTGATTTTATTGAGATTGTCAAATAATGCCGAAAGGCATATTGTTTAATTTAAATTTTTTATTTTATGAAGAAAAATGGTAAGAATGAAGAACTTCAGTCTCGTCGTGAGTTCTTTAAGAGAGCCGCTAAAGGTGCTCTGCCTATTTTGGCTGGTGCAGCTCTCCTGTCAAGTCCTATCTTGTCAGAAACTGCAAATGCAATGTCATGCGCAGGATGTAACAACCGTTGTATGAACAGTTGCTTCAACACATGTCATGGTACTTGTAGCAGAACTTGCTCCGGTACAAACTTTTTAATTTAAAAGTTGCTTAAAACGACTTGTTGTGTTAAAATATACGCTGATA
>ERZ824480.3701-NODE-3701-length-10125-cov-2.504667_pt1 | contig 10125 bp, 11 predicted proteins | sample MGYA00519861_ERZ824480 | MGnify/ENA primary metagenome ERZ824480 (study PRJEB31778, sample SAMEA3449152) | human gut metagenome | biome: human gut; feature: human-associated habitat; material: faeces | place: United Kingdom | collected 2010/2012 ...
GAATGTGACTGGAAGGCAATTCAACGGATTCGTGATTCTCTCTCTATTCCTGTGTTTGCTAATGGCGGCATTTCATGTCTCTCTGATGTTGAACGTTGTATAAAGGAGACTGGTGTGAATGGAGTGATGGTTGGTGAAGCTATCCTTGAGAATCCTGCTCTATTTGTAAATGGGGTTGATCCAACTGATGGTCACAATCTCACTGTTGTAAGAATTCCATTTCATTTTTCATATAGGACGAAATTTGCTATGAATATTTGGATCTTGAAAAGGAGTATCCAGCTTTCTCTGCTGAGATTAAGGCTCATATGTTTAAATTACTTTATCGTGATCTCTGTGTACCCATCAGAATGTGATTTGAGTGTAGATATTCACTGACGAACGAACCCAATTAGCCATGAAGAATTTCAACTCTCCTGAGAAGAAAGAGGAATTGAGGGAGTTGATCCATCGGTTGGCTGATAAGATGCATGAACGGGGGGATGAATGGCTACTGAAAGATTGTACAGTGAGAGAGGATTCGTGGTATAATCGTCATCTTCGGAAAGTGTCCAAAGAATCTCAAGAAAAGAAGGAAATGCTCCCAAAGAAATCTGTTGACTATTCTGTTTCTTTGTAGTCAGGTTTTGCGTAATTGCGCCATCTTTCGGCTCTTTCTGTTTTTACAATTACGCAATGAACAAGAAACTCTTCTTGATTTCTTTTAGTATTACATGTGTCTTTATCACAGCTACACTTGTTGTATATTCCAAACTCTCACCTGTTATTGATACAATTGTTCTCGATTCTGTGCAGTCTGATGTAGACATAATTCAATTCGATGGTTTGTAATATTATTTGGTTATAAGAGGATAGATGCAAAGAAATTCGTGAATAGTCCCGAATTCGCACAGCTGTCGATTGACGAACGAACTGATGTCGTCCGAGAGTATCTTTTCAATCAGGCAAAACCTGTTTATGAGTGTCTTCTCCATACTCCCGAGAAGAAGTGCTTCTTGTACAATAGCAAAGATGGAATTTATGCGCCAAAGAAGTACCTCATTGAGGATATGACAATGAAGTATCCGCACACCTATCATACCATTGTGAATAATCCTCATGCTTGTGATAATGATGTTTATATTGTGATTGGAAGCCCTGTGGGTCCACGTCAGTTCGTAGAACGTGTTGCTACACGTGAAGCTTGGGGCAACATTCATAGTGTTGATGGCCATAAAGTGATCCATCTCTTCTTTGCAGGCCATGATGAAGATGATGAAGAAAACGATCGCCTTATTCGGGAGGAGAATGAGAAGTATCATGACATTATTCAGTTCGATATGAAGAATCATTTCATGAATCTCACTCTTCTAGCCATCCTTACCTATAATTGGACGTATCATTACTGTCCCAATATTGCTTACTATGTTCGAGCTGATAACGATTTGTGGTATAATCCTCGTTTACATATTCATAATTACTTATTACAGCGAAGAGAACAAACCCTAATAGGAAACATTGTTCAGGGAAATAAACCTATTCGTGTTGACGTTAGTCGGTATTGGATGCCAAAATCCATTTTTCCTGCTTCTACCTTTGATCCATACCCATCGGGTTGTTTTGTTACAATTGCTGGAGATACACTTCAAACGATCGTGAAGTATTGCGAACACATTGGACCTATCATCTATTTTGATGATGTTTTCTTGGGACAGATTGCATCCATTACGAATATTACATTGTTGAGTTATCCTGGAGGTGTAATGGAGTTCTTGTGGAAGAAGTACAATGGAAAGACATATAAGAAACTAGCAGCTGCTCATCGCTACACTCCTGTGGATATTGTTGCCTTGTGGCAAATTGCGAATCGATAGTTTTCTAGCTCAATTGTTTCTTAACAAACAATTCATTCGTCTTCATTTTCATCACTCTCTACAATATAGTCATCTTCTTCACTCTCTTCACTTTCCACAACATACTCCTCATCATTCCCTTCCTCCTCCATCTCACTTCCACAATCGACAATACTGACATCAAAATTGTTTATATCTTCCGAAACATCAACTTGCTCTCCAGAAATCCGTCCATTCTTTGTGAAAACGTATCTACTGATCATTCGCAAATACATCGCAAACACAGCAGGACAATCTTCTCCAATGGTATAAATCTATTTTTTATATTTCACTCTTTCCATTACCGTAGATGAATACTTGTATGACTTCCAATCAAACAAAGGAATCAACTACACTGGATCTGGTATTAATCACATACACGAGAGAGAAACTCTTGCATTTGACCATCTCGCGAGATTTGAGAAACAAGGATCAAGGATCCCTCATCCAAGGCGTCAGTAGAATTAAGGAACCTGATTCTGCTAATCGAATGGATATTCCATGCAGGTTACAAAGTCCTCCACTATTTTGAATTCACCACAATTCAGAGCATCTAAAGTACCCTTATCAATGACAGCTCCAAGAATGTATTGGTACTTTCATTTTTTCTAGATGGAGATAAGAAGATTATTGCTCGTTTGGGCCCTGGTGCTGTTGTTGGAAATGAACTGCTGTGTGATGGTAACACCGCCATGTACACAGTCACTACTTCTACTGCATCCTTACTCTGGTCCTTATCACGAGAAGCTTATAAGGTTTATCTGACTGTAATATCTCTGTTTCTAGTTCATGCATAGCTTGATACAGAGCAGGAGGAAGCTCGAAAGGCTTATGATCAGAAAATGTTTCATTGGGTCAATACAAATCAGTTACCTCTTAGTGGAATGAAACTCCAGGTGCTAAAGTTGATAAGTGAAGTCTTTGGAGGACGATTGTATGCAGCTGGAGAAACGATTTGGACACCAGATATGAAGGCAAAGAAACTGAGTCGAGTCATCGTGACTGGAAAAGGCATTGTAGGAGCAGAAGCAGCTCCTATAGTTAAGGATACAGATAATGAGTTTGATGTGGATTTATCAGGTTGGTATCTGAATCGAATGTCATCTAGTGATTACAGCTTCAGCATCTCAGAAGGTTGTTGGACCGGGCTGTATTTTGAATCAATTCAATGAACCATTACGTGCTGTGCAGGACTGTGTTGTATTAGATCTTGATAAGAAAGAGTTGAAGAAGCTTTGTATGTTACTACGCTGGAAGTTCTTTGGAGTGGGTGCTGCAAATTGTAGGCGAAGAGTAGCAGTTTAAGTCGTAGATGGATTGTCTACCAAACCTATCGATTTCAAGGGATATGCTGGTCTCCAGGTATGTGTGAATGATCTGGATGGTATCCGACCTATTGGGTATTGTTTTATCATTCTTCTCATTTTCTAGAGCTGCTCGTGTGATTCTTACTGCTGTGGATTCTATGGCTCAACCTGTCCTTGGTGAAGAAGTGACAACAAAGGACATTCGTGTGAGTCCTTATTACTGGGGTGAAAGTCACCGCTTTGGTCGAGGTGCAATGGGTCTTGAGGTCCTTGCTGGTATTCGTATTCAAGTGAGTCAGGGATTGGGACGAATTCTGGGAGAAGGAATGTTACCTTTGGATGCAGTGTTTACTCGAATGGATGCTGATGGTTACTGCCGTCAAGTAGTGAAGCTGAAGAATGACCAAGGAGGCGGCGGCACTCTTTTCCTTACAATGAAGGGTCTGAATGCTCAGGATATGGCCGCATCTCTCCAAGATCGGCCTTTAGAGGACATAGCAGTCAGCAGACAGATCCAGAAACCAGAGACACCTGATAAAGAGTCGCTTCTTCAGAAGGTAGGGCGTATTGGACGTCAAATAGCTGAACTACCCTCTCGACACAATGAATTTGAGGAACCACGGAGAGGAAGACAGGAAGAGGAATTACCACCTCGCAGAGGTCCACCTCAGGAAGAGAGAAAGCCTTCTCGAGGTTTGCCTTCGTTACCTCCTCGTCCTCCCTATCCTATGCCACAAGGACCTCCTCCTCCAGAATCAAAAGCAAAGCTTGCTGTTAGTGGTTTCCTAACGAAGATTGGGTTCGGACGCAAAGGGCCACAGCCAGAAACAGCACCTCCCTCGCATCCTGAGTATCAAGAGCCTGGTGATCGAAGGAGTCGGTTTGAAGAGGATAAATATGAACCACCTCGTGGGAGACGTAGTCGATATGAAGAGGAGTTTGAAGAGGAAGAAGATCTCCCAAGAAGACGACGTCGATATGAAGAGGAATTTGAAGAGGAGGAAGATCTCCCTAGAAGACGACATGGATATGAAGAGGAGGAAGAACCTCCTCGTAGACGGGAAGCACCGTCCAGAGCCAAGAAGACGAAGAAGGCGAAACCACAGATTGAAGCCATCTCCTCTGAAGAGTTCACAGAATCTGAGCCTGAAGTACCAGAAGGCAAGCCTACTCCATTCCACACTGGCAAGCGAATTCCTTATATCCCGCCTCCAGTGAAAGATCCTTCAGGAAATCCCTTCGCCAGATCCTGTGGAAATCCCTTCGAGTTCGTCAGTACCAAACCGCCTGTACCACGACCTTCTCCTCGTCCTGGTGCTGCTTTTGACTTGTTTGCTGAACCTCCTGCTGAAGTGGAACAGGAAGAGGATCTCCCTGCTGAACCGGCGAAGAAACCGGTTCCACGACCTGGATACAACCCATTTGCAGCGAGACAGGAAGGTGATTATGGTGACATTTCGAAACTGTCGAGGAGACCTTCACCGATTCCCGGCTACAACCCATTCGCAATGAAAAAGTTGAAACCACTTGTAATTAATGGGAAGCAGCGTCCGAATCCGTTCAATTAGATCATTTGCAAGTGCTATGGTGTTTGTTTGATAGAATCGACATTCCCGTGTTTCCATTGTTTTGGCAATGTAAACATGAATGAAAGAAAACAAACGATTCACAAGGCAGATATCCATGCAATGTGCATTGCTAAGGATAACCGTCTTGTTCTAGGTGATGATAACGGTCTGATCACTGTAAAGCATCAATCTTGTTTCTAAATCCATAGATGGTGAATCTAGGAGATGGAAAGGAAGATCGGATAGGAAGCCATCATTCTGGAGTATACAAAGTGGAAATGCACGATGAATCGATCGTTTCTAGTAGTTCTGGAGGTCGGATCAAGGTTTGTAGAAATTGTAGATATGAATTTCTAGTTTTGGAAGGGAGTAAATGCGGAATATACGGACAAACTCACTCTCGACCATAATCGAGGTCCAATTTTGGATTTCACTACTGTTAACAACAAGATATTCACTGTTTCTCATAAGAATTCTTCAATTTGTGTATGTTTGAAGGGATGAGGTGATTTGGAGGTATTTGATGCGAATAATAAATCCCTCTTAAAGGAATCTAAACAAAAGTTCCGTCATGCAAAGTCTCTCAGTGTTGTATCAACTCCTGAGGGAGAAATGGTGTATGTGGGATGTTCAGCTGGATTGTTTATGTTGGATGCAGAACTAGAAGAGGTAACAAATTTGACAGAGGATTTCAAAGCTAAAACCATTCTATTTGATGGATCGAGTCATTTGGCTGTTCTCGGAAAGTCGAAGAAAGATAAGAAATGGTATCTATACGAATACTCGGTCGATGATAATATGCTGTTGTCAAAACGGGCTATCCCAACAAAGTTTGTGAAAGAAAGGAAGTGGGGTTGCTTCTGGGGTTGCTTGAGTGTCTACCAAGATTATTGGGTCATTACAATGCCTATTGGATTGCTTGTTGATATCAGTCGAACCTATAATCTGTAGATATATCAACAAGGAACTGGCTCACAACCAACGATGATATCTATTCCACAAGATCAAAAAGATGCCACTTGTTCTGTTATTGACAAAGATGTGGCGTATGTGGCTTGTCATGATGGAAGCATTTGTGTATGAGCATAATGTAGAGCTTATGCATAGACTCTTCATTTAGGAGAACGGATTGCTCCTGATAGCGATATTGCATATCTCTGAATCTGTTTGACAAGAAACATATACACTCACTCAAATAAACCTCAAATTCACTTAGCGTTTTCTTCAGATGGAACAGCTCCTCAATAGAAGGACGAATATCGTCTTTTGACAAAAATGACAAGAGAACTGTTGACAAATTGTACAACTAAAAATGACAGGAGAGAACAAGAATCACTTCATGATCACTCTTATCATCAAACCACGATATAATAGGAATCCCATTCTCAATATGGTAACCAAAACTACTAATATAATTATCCACAATTACAGTTTTTGACTACATCTCAACAGCGATCTCGCTTCCTACCAAATCACGATTCAATACATTTAAATCCTTGATATAATTGTTATTGACGTATAGACAATCATCACGATACAAACGATGTCTAGAATCAATCCTGACCTCTTTGCCTACGAAATGTAATGACTTTCAGAATCAAGAATATCCAAAATACGATCTGCGTAACTACTCATAAATCATTCTCCAATGAACCACCATTGCTGCGAAGCAGTGAAAATGATGATTTCGTAATAAGGATGGATGCGTTTCAATAAGTAGAATAAAAATGGACGAATGTTCGCGTACACCCGGTATTTCTTTCCATCCATTCGTATCTACCATCAATAGAAGTCGAATGACTCACTGAAAATGCAAGATCTGGAGTACCAATCTTTTCCATAGAACAATGAACAAGTGTTTCATCAAGATCCAAAACCTAATCATCATATGCATGAAACGCAACTACGAGGGTATATGGTGGAGTACCTTTTGTTTTAGATGGAAGAAGGCGTCTATTTCGTTGATACAGAGGAATAGTATTATATAGAGGAAGACATTTGATAATAATTACACTACAAATGATATAATGTATTCATTGCTACGGGTTATAACCAGAGTCAGCAAAGTCATCATCCTCCGTATTAGAAACTGAAGTTATAGGAGAGTCCTGAAAATAGTTACATTCATCACGTATAGCCTGTTGTTCAATTTGATTCTGAGAACTAATATGGGTTTGGGTCTCTTGATCTTGGAGAGATGCTTCGATAAGCGATTCTTCATGCACGGGAAGTTCTTCACCCGCACTATAACTTGTAGTACATTAAGACTCCCTCTCAATTTCAATCATGGATATTTTCGAATGATATTAGTAGCATCATCTAGGGTCACTTCATTTGCAGTTTCTGGAGCAATAACCTTTATACTTTGCCGCACAGCTAAAGCTCATTCTCAAATTAAACAATTACATGGATCAACACGTTCTGTTGGTGCAAATATCTTTTCCTCCTCAGCTGTATGCTTTACATGAGATGAGCGAAGACTATCAGAGATTGAGGAAGAGGAAGCACATTTAGGTCTTCTATTCTTTCGACTAGATAGATTAGCCCTATAGAAGACTATACATACAGTCTCACTGTAACTGGTGCATTTACTTGAGATTCCTTGTTCTCAAGAGAAACAGCTACCGATAACATTTTAGACTCATCTCTACCTGTATCTTGCGAGGACATTCACTGATAGAGATAGAAATGATTGTGTCAAACAAACAGAACAATTCAAAGAACCTTCAATGTCCTGAAAAACAGCGACATGCTCCTCAATATCAACTTCATCACAATACACTGCCTCATTCTCCAACCAATCTACCTCCTCCAACAGACGCTGTCTCAAAGAAATAGCCTTCTCACTGTTACCCAAACGGAGAAGCTTCTTCATCAATATATCTACCTTCTTCTCCATATCATTTCGCATACGTAATTGCTTCAATTCGGAACATTCATCCAAGGCATCTCCTCGACATAAGAATGATGTGCTCTCCTTATTGCCTGAAGCTACATCCGTCAGAATCACAGTTAAACGACCTCGATCTGAATACGTAATAGTTAGCCCCAAACGACACTTCTCTGCCAAGCAAGGCTCCGGAATATCGATCGAGATTCGTCCCATCAACATCATCGTCGCATCATTTTGTGCATAAATGTCAATTGTGACCTTGGATAGATAATCGATCGAAGGACATGCATATCGATTCAAACGGAAACCACGACTTCCATCCTTCAAACGACCCCATACTTTACCCTTCTCAAGAATACGATAATACCCATTCCCACAGGTATAGAATAACGTATATGGACTGGAAGGAATTGGATCTCCGTCTCGAGAAGTGAAGATCTCCTGAGGATCGATCTTGTTAGGGTCAGTGGAAGGACAAAGTTCAATTCCTTCCTTCAACGAAGCGGCATAGATAGCAGCTCCTTCAGCAACAGCCTCATCAAGATTAACAATGGTAGGATCAATAGGTCTTCCAAAGAACTCTGAGAGACGGGTTTGTACATATGGAATACGTGTGGAACCACCAACTAGAATGACTTGATTGATGTTACCAATCTGGAGAACAGCCTTATCAAGAGCACGTTGAATATATTCAATCGTTCTATCAATATGAGTTTTGATAAGACTCTCAAATTCAGCGCGTGTGAATTGATGTGAATATTCCTTTATAGATTTTGTAACAGGATCAGTGATCTTGAAAACCATATTATGAGCAAGAGAATCTGAAAGATCAATCTTTGCCTTTTCGGCTAGATCCTTTAATTTTGATAAATCCTTCTTGTTATCATATATATCAATATTATCCTCCTTCAATTCATCAGCTACAACTTTTACAATAGCATTATCAAAATCAGCTCCTCCTAAGTGAGAATGACCATCACTAGTCAGAACAGAATATTTACCATTTTCAATCACCACAATACAACAGTCAAAAGTACCACCTCCAAGATCATAAACAAGAACAATCTCATTATCTACTTTCCTAGCATGACCATAAGCAATAGCTGCTGCTACAGGCTCGGGGAGACATCTCATAACATTCAAACCTGCTTGCTTTCCAGCTTCAGCAGTAGCAGCTGTTTGAGCACCTGAGAAATAGCTAGGGATTGTGATGACTGCATCCGTTACACCCTCCTTAACATATCCCTTCAAAACTTTCAGAATCTCAGCATCAACATCAACAGCAGACAAATCGAATGTTCTTCCATCCTGCCCACTTACATGGTAATAAGGCAGACCATCATCTCCTTTAACAATCTGAAAAGGCCAGAAATGCAAGTCTCTCTTCACATATTCATCATCATAAGAACGTCCAATTATTCTCTTTGGTTCATAAATTACATTTTCAGGACATTTTGTTCGGACATTTCTTAGTTTAGGTCCTGACAAAAAAATAGGAGCATCAATACTCTTTGGATCCACAGCAATCTTCGATTCCGTCAAGTGCTTTCCAGTAGGTCCGACAATAGCAACAGGGTGTTTGTCCACGTACTTGTAGATCTCAGAGTTGGTTGTACCAAGATCAATACCAACCGAACTAAGTTCTGTATTCATAATTCTAAGTAATAATTGAAAACTGAGCTTTTCCTGATGACAGAAAGTACTATTATCTGAACTCAACGACATACTCTTTACAAAACAAAGATACCTAAAAGGTACTTCAAGTAAAATACTTCATTATTCCGTAGCTACCAAGTACAGAGATCATGTTATGAGAAACTGACCACCCAACGATTATCCAAACAAACAAATCAAACAATCAGCTACTTACGAAGAGAATGATACTCTTCGGCCTCTTTTACAAGGTCAAAGAGGCTCATCTTCTTCTCTGGAACTTTGAACACTTTACCTAAAAGAATGGTCCGATCACGACATGGAGCATGACCCAAATCAGCCTTCACATCAACATCACCCAGAAGAGTCTTATCAATAATCTCTCCTTTGCTTATCTAGGGATTATTCACATTAATGACTAGTACCTTAACCAAACGATATAACATATCATAAATAACTTCTTCAGGAACCACACTGTCATGCTTGTAAAGAGGATGATTCATTACGAAAGCCCTCATCCACGCTGCTCCAGTTAGGATTTCTCCAGTTGCTCTCTTGTGAATGAAGGATAAGTACTGATTCACAATACTAAGAGTACAAGGAGAACAGTTAATCACTTCCAGATAAGAGCGAATCAAAGGAATGAATCCAGGGAAATGTTTCTATTTATCAATTCAACACAATAACTCTTACATTGCCATCAAGAATCTCCAATATAGAATACTCACTATATTCATCCTCATCACAAGAACAACAACAACACTTGAATGAAGCAAGGCGATCAATATTTGGGATCCCACAATTTGTAAACCAGAACTTCTGTTCTAACAGAG
>ERZ824480.3704-NODE-3704-length-10116-cov-3.785807_pt1 | contig 10116 bp, 8 predicted proteins | sample MGYA00519861_ERZ824480 | MGnify/ENA primary metagenome ERZ824480 (study PRJEB31778, sample SAMEA3449152) | human gut metagenome | biome: human gut; feature: human-associated habitat; material: faeces | place: United Kingdom | collected 2010/2012 ...
GCGAATTCCTCGACGGCATGGTGCAGAAGGTCTATGAGTTCCGCGACGGCGGGGTGAAGGAGTACCTCGGGGGTATCTACTATTTCCTCGAAAAGCGGAAGCTGGAATCGCTCCAGGAGGTCGAACGCAGGGACACCCCGCAGAAACCCGCCGTGCAGGCAACTCCGAAACCCGAGGCCGCCGTTTCCGGCAAACTCACTTACGAGCAGCGCAAGGAGCAGGAGAAACAGCTGCGCAAGCTGCGCCGGACGGTCGAGGGGATCGAGGCGGAACTTGCCGCAATCGAAAAACAGATCGCCGCCTACGATGCGAAATTCGCTGCGGCGACCGCCTACGACGAAGCCGACTACAAGGCCTACAACGACCTGAAAGCCCGTTACGACCATCAGATGCACGAGTGGGAGAAGGCATCGTACGAACTGGAACTCGTCGAAGAACAGTGATTTCCGGGAAATCCGGCTGAACCTTGTGCCGCCCGCCCCGGGGCAAATGAAAAATAAGCTGCTATGGACAACATTATTTTCGGGATACGTCCCGTGGCCGAAGCCATCGAGGCTGGACGCCAGATCGAGAAACTCTACATCCGCAAAGGTGCCGAAGGGCAGCTGATGACGGAGCTGAAAGACCTCTGCATCCGTCACCGCGTGCGGATGCAGGAGGTGCCTGTCGAAAAGCTCAACCGCCTCACGCGCGGTAACCACCAGGGGGTCGTGGCGCAGATTTCGGCCATCGAATATGTCGGGCTGGCCGACATCCTGGAACTGATGCCCGAGGACGAGACGCCGCTGGTGGTGATCTTTGACGGGGTGACCGACGTCCGCAATTTCGGCGCCATCGCCCGCTCGGCCGAGTGCGCCGGGGCGCACGGTCTGGTGACGCCGCTGAAGAATTCGGCCCCCGTGAATGCCGAGGCAATCCGCTCGTCGGCCGGGGCGCTGACGACGATCCCGGTCTGCCGCGTGGGGTCGATCCGCAATACGATCAAGCAGCTCCAGACCGAAGGGTTTCAGATCGTCGCCGCGACCGAGAAGAGCCGCAAACTGCTCTACGATGCCGATTTCCGCAAGCCTACGGCCCTGGTGATGGGCGCCGAGGATACGGGCATCTCGAAGGAGGTCCTCAAACTCTGCGACGAACAGCTGGCAATCCCCCTGATCGGGCATATCGAATCGCTGAACGTCTCGGCCGCAGCGGCCGTGATGCTTTTCGAGGTCGTGCGCCAGCGTATCGGACAATAAACGAAAACCATGAAAGCGAAACTCGGACATTACGTGCAGTGGCTTCGGGAGGGGTTCCTGCAAATGCTGCGCCTGCACCCTGTGGAGGCGGGATTGATTGCCCTCGGATGTATCGGCTGCCTCGTCGCCTACGAGACGGACAGCGACGACACCCTGGTCAGGCTGGCGCTCGTGCCGCTGGCCTTCGCTGTTGCGCTGGCCTTCAATAACCTTGCGGGGCTGGGGCCGTGGCGGAAAGTCTACTGGGTATGCTGGGCGCCTTTCGTGCCGTTCGCGCTCTGGGGAGGTCTGGAAGAGTGGCTCGCCAGCGAGCCGTCGTTCATCACCTTCGGCATCCTGGCGCCCTTGGCGCTGCTGCTCTGTCGCCGTGCCGTGTGCAACAAGCGGTTCGTCGACGACATCATGGTGTGGCTGCGTTCGGGCATCCTCGCTGCGCTCTTCGCCAATGTAGCGCTGGGGTTGTTCTCCGCTATCCTCTTCTCCACGACCTATATCTTCGGGCTCGAAGGGAGTTGGATCGAGCATGTCTGGATCTATGCGCTGATCCTTTTCGAGACCTTCGCCGGCCCGGTGCTTTTCCTGATGATGTACGACCGTTGGGCCGGTGCCGAATGCCGCGGCACTCGCATCCTCGACGTATTGCTGAACTATATCGTGACGCCCGCACTGCTGATCTACACCGCCATACTCTGCCTTTACATGGTCAAGATCCTCGTTACGTGGTCTTTGCCCGAGGGCGGGGTGGCCTATCTGGTATTCGGGTTCACACTGCTGGCTATTGCGGTCAAGGCATTGCAGCCGTTGTTGCAGAAACGCATGTACGACTGGTTCTTCGACCGTTTCAGCCTGGTGTCGTTGCCTACGCAGCTGCTGTTCTGGATCGGCGTCCTGCGTCGTACGAACGAATACGGGCTTACCGAACCGCGCGTATACCTGCTTGTCTGCGGCGGGCTGATGACGCTCTGCGTGCTGTTGTTCCTCTCGCGCCGTACCGGGCGCTACCTGTACGTCGGCCTGGCGGGGTTCGTCTGCTTTGCGGCTCTGGCCTACCTGCCTGTGCTCGAACCGCAACGCATAGCGACCGGCTCGCAGGTGCGCCGTGCCGTCCGTGTGGCAAAACAGCTTAACATGCTCGACGGCGAGGGCCGGCTGCAACTGGACGCCTTTGTCCCCGACACCCTGCTGCGCCGGGATTACCGCCGCCTTTACGAGGCGCTCGACTACGTTGCCGACCATGATACGCTGGCCTTCGCCCGGTTCGGGGTGGAGCTCGGCAAAGTCCGCGAGGCAGTGCCGGATGTGTTCCGCGATTATGTGGTCTACGGCTACGATTACCGTACCGATGACAACTGGGTGTCGGTGTACCCGGACGGTGTGCGACGCATCGACCTTGCCCCAGGGTATCGGGTGCTGTATGCCAACCTTTCGTACAATCGTTATGACCAGGGCCGTATCCCGTATTACCGATTCGAGGATGATACGCTGCGGATCGACTTCGGCACGGATCGCCCCGAATTCGTAATTTCCGCACCCGCCCTGTTGCAGCGGCAACTGCGGCGTGCGGGCAAGGGGGATTATCCCCTGCCCTCTGAGCTGGAGAACGCTGCCAATGAACTCCTGACCTATTCGGATGAAGAGTTGTTGATCCTTTTTTTCAGTATGAGCATCGAACGGCGGGATTCTGCGCTTCGCCTCGACGATGTGGATATCTCGGCCATTATGGCCCGTTAGGCATGATTACGACCGTCGAACATCCCCGGCTGGGTGAGGTCGTCCTCTCCCAGTCGCGCCGCGCACGCCGTATTTCGATCAGCGTGCGCGGGACGGGGTGTGTCCGCCTGTCGTTTCCTTGCGGGGTTTCCGCACGGCGAGCGATGGAGTTTCTCGAGTGCAAAGCCGGATGGGTCGAGGCGGCCCGGGCACGGCTTGCGCAGCGGCGTGCGGCACTCCCGCCGCAGTTGCCGCCTGCCGCGGAAAAAGCCCGCGTCGAAGAGCTGCGGCGCGCCGCCAAAGCCGACCTGCCCGACCGTATCGGTCGGCTCTCCCGCATCACGGGGCTGAAGTACAACAAGCTGACGATCCGTGCCTCGCGTACGAAGTGGGGGAGCTGTACCGGGACGAACAACATTTCGCTGAGCCTTTTCCTGATGACCCTTCCGGAGCATTTGCGCGATTTCGTCATTGTCCACGAGTTGTGCCATACCGTTCACCACGACCATTCCCCGAAGTTCCATGCGTTGGTCGACCGGCTGGTCGGGGGCAATGAAAAAGCCCTTAACCGGGAGTTAAAGGCTTTTTCGATTCGGGGCTGACGCCCCACCCAAACATAACAATCCTATAAAAGGAACCCCTCGCTCCGCAGCGGCCGTCCGAGCCGCCGTGAAGCCTTGCTATTTCCGTTGTTTAACCAGATATTGTTCTTCCCGGTAGGTGAAACTGATGAAGAGGAAGGCCAGTGCGCACGCCGCGAGCAGCATGATGAATCCCCAGTCCCAGCCCAGGTGCTGTACGATCGAACCCATGGCGATGTTGGCGAGGATGGCCGTGCCGAAGAAGTATCCGAAGAATCCGGTCAGTCCGGCGGCTGTCCCGGCGGCCTTCTTGGGTGCGAGGTCGAGGGCCTGTACGCCGATCAGCATCACGGGGCCGTAGATCAGGAATCCGATGGCGATCAGCGATATGTTATCCAGCAGTACGTTGTCCATGTTTTTCCAGTAGATCACGATGAAGACCGCGACGAGTGCCATGTAGATCATGGTCGTGATGGCCCGGCGTCCTTTGAAGACCTTGTCCGACAACCATCCGCAGATGATCGTGCCGGGGATGGCTGCCCATTCGTATGCCGAGTAGGCCCAGCCCACATCCTTGATGTCATAACCCTTGATGTCCTTCAGGTAGGTCGGCGCCCAGTCCAGTACGCCGTAACGCACCAGGTACACGAACGCATTGGCGAAGGCGATATACCAGAGTATCTTGTTGTTGAGTACGTATTTGAAGAAGATTTCCTTCGTCGTAAGCTCCTGCTCCGACTTCTCGCTGTAATTTTTCGGGTAGTCGTTGCGGTATTTCTCGATGGGCGGGAGCCCGGTCGACTGGGGCGTGTCGCGGATCAGCAGGAATGCAAGCATCGCGACCACGATGGCCACCACGGCGGGGAACCAGAACGTACCGATCTGCCACGACCCGAACCACAACAGTCCGTAGGCCGCCATCGGGCCGATCATGCCGCCGCCGACGTTGTGGGCCACGTTCCAGATCGACATCTTCGTGCCGCGTTCGTTCTGCGAGAACCAGTGGGTCATGACGCGTCCGCACGGGGGCCAGCCCATACCCTGGAACCAGCCGATGAGGAACTGCGTGATGAACATCATGATGATCGACGAGATACCGGCCGATGTCCCGAGGAACATCGTCACCAGCGCCGACAACACCAGTCCCAGCGGCAGGAAGACACGGGCGTTGCTGCGGTCGGAAACGCCGCCCATCAGGAACTTCGAAAGCCCGTAGGCAATGGCGTTCGCCGAGAGCGCGATGCCCAGGTCACCCTTGTCGAATCCCATTTCGACAAGGTGGGGCATGGCCAGCGTGAAGTTCTTGCGCACGAGGTAGTAACCGGCATATCCGATGAAGATGCCGATGAATACCTGCAACCGCAGCCGCTTGTACTCTTTGTCTATTTTTTCCGCAGCGACGGGCGGTTTGTGTTTAGGGGGTCGTAGTATTTTCCACATGGTTCAGCGATCAGTTTTGTTCAAAGATATACGTTTTCGCCAAATCCGTGAAATCTTTTACCTGAGTGTCGATCCAGGCCTGGTCGCGTCCCAGCTCCCTGGCCATCATCGCGGCTACCTTCGGCGCCGCCGCGATGGCTTCGCGGGCATCGACGAAGAGCAGGCGCACACGGCGCGAAAGCACGTCCTCGACCGTCATGGCCATCTCCTCGCGTACGGCCCACAGCACCTCGGCATAGGTATAGCCGTATTTGGGCGAGAGTTTCTCGCCCAGTTCGGGCTGCTGCTTGATAAGGTCGAGGATCTTGGGCTCGTCGCTGCCGTAGACGTACATGTGATCCGCCAGGTTGGGGTTCTTGCGGTAACCGTGGATGCGCAGTTTCTTGGTCACGCACTTGCGGACGGGCAACTTGGCGACCTCGATCGCCTTGTCCACCGTATCTTCGGCCATCAGACGGTAGGACGTCCATTTGCCGCCCGTGATCGTCACCAGCCCGTTGTCCGAAACGATGATCTTGTGGCTGCGCGAAATTTCCTTGGTGTTTTTGCCCTCCTTCTTGGGCGCCGCCAGCGGACGTTGCCCTGCGAAGACCGAAAGGATGTCCTTGTAGGTCGGCGCGGGGTTCATGTAGAGTCCTGCCGTGCCGAGGATGAAGTCGATCTCTTCTTTGAGCGGGCGCGGGTCTTCCTCGGCCTTGGGCCGTACGATGTCCGTGGTGCCGACCACGACCTTGTCGTGCCAGGGCACGGCGAACAGCACGCGGCCGTCCGAGGTCTTGGGTACCATGATGGCGTAGTCGCTCTGCAGGAATTTCATGTCGAGCACCAGGTGCACGCCCTGGCTCGGAGTGACCATCTTGCGGTGCGTAGGGCTGTCCATGTGCATGATGTCGTCCACGAAGCACCCTGCGGCGTTCACCACGCTGCGGGCCTTGATTGTGTGTTCTTCGCCCGTGAGGTTGTCCACGAATTTCACGCCGGCGGCACGTCCCGCATCGTCGTGTACGATCCCCGTAACGCTCGCCTGGTTCACGACCGTGCCGCCGTTCTCGATGCATGTCTGTGCGAGGTTGATCGCCATGCGCGAGTCGTCGAACTGCCCGTCGTGGTATACGACGCCGCCCTTGAGTCCCTTTTCGACCGAAGTGGGGATGTATTTCATTACTTTTTTTGCCGAGATGAATTTCGAACGGCCGTAACCGAAACCGAACGAAAGCATGTCGTAGAAGGTCAGACCGCAAAAATAGAGGAAATTATCCCAGTAACTGTAATTCGAGATCACGAATGCCTGGTCTTTGACCAGGTGCGGGGCGTTGGCTTTCATGCGGCCGCGTTCGCGCAGGGCTTCGAGCACCAGCATGACGTCGCCCTTCTGCAGGTAACGTACGCCGCCGTGCACGAGCTTCGTACTGCGGCTCGATGTGCATTTGGCGAAGTCGGTCTTTTCGAGCAGCGCTACGCTCAGCCCGCGGGTCGCTGCGTCGACCGCCACGCCGAGGCCCGTGGCGCCCCCGCCTACCACTACGATATCCCAAACCTTGTCTTTCTCGGATAGTTTTTTGATCTGTGCAAGTCTTTCCATAAATTCATGAATTTCGTTTCGCAACAAAATTACATATGATTTTTTGTATTTCAAAATAAAATATGTTTTATTTCATAATATTTCGTTTCGGAGCACAATATATTGCCGAAAAAAATATTTCTCCGGAAGGTTTCGATCTAATTTCGGATTATTTTCGTATCTTGCATTATAAAACCAAATTTTTAATCGACCTATGAATAAATCCGGCGAAGAGACTATTTTGAGCCTTCCGGAGCGTCATAACCGGATCCTGGCACTGTTGCAGCAGAACGGCTCCATATCCGTCGTGCAGCTGGCCGAGTTGTTCAAGGTTTCGGAGGTCACGATCCGCAAAGACCTCTCTTTCCTCGAACAACAGAAGAAACTCTACCGCACGCACGGCAGTGCGATCCTTATCAGCCCCTATATCAGCGACCGCCACGTCAACGAGAAGGAGAAGAAAAACGTGGCGGAGAAACGGGCCATCGGGGCCAAGGCCGCAAGCCTTGTCGCGCAGGACGATTCGATCATCATCGCGTCGGGCACGACCATGGCCTTCCTCGCGCGCGAAATCAAGCCCGTCGGGCACCTGACGGTCATCACGGCGGCCGTTCCCGTGACATCGATCCTTTCGCAGGACACCAATGTCGACGTGATCCAGTTAGGGGGCATTACCCGCAGCAGTTCGGTGTCGGTCGTGGGGCCCTTTGCCGAACAAATGCTCGGCAACTTCAATTGCAGCAAGCTGTTCGTCGGTGTCGACGGCATCGACCTCGAATTCGGGCTTACGACGACCAACATGCTCGAAGCGGCGCTGAACCGTGTGATGATGAACGCCGCGCAGAAGGTTATCGTACTGGCCGACAGTTCGAAATTCGGACGCCGCGGCTTCAGCAAGATCTGCGACCTGGAGGCTGTCGACCGCATCATTACCGACAATGGCATCCAGCCCCTTTACCTCGACCGGCTGCGCGAGCGCGGCATCGAGGTGATCGTCGTCGATGCATGATATACCTTAAATATAGGGACTCTTTCAGCCCGATTGCGATCAGACTCTTGTGAGGTGCCGGTCAAATAAAGGCGACGGTGATTTTCACCGTCGCCTTTATTATGGTTTACCCCCTCCCTCCAGTTCGAAAGGTAATTCCGTACGTTGCGTTTGCAGCTGGACTTGTGTTTTGCGGAGATGCGAATGCCGGAGGTTTTGAAGGAGAACCCAGTCGGAAGATGCTTGCAAATATTTATTTCTGCCTGCGGTAAAAATCGCCTGCATGTTTAAATTCAAATCCGATCATTCGTTCATTATAGATACTGTCCATTTTGGAGATTGTTATACTGATTTTTATATTGCCGTAATGGGGCGGATTCGTTTCCGAAGGTTTCTTGTCGTAAAAATCATAGTAATCTATTATCGGCAAATCAATGACTTGCGCCGGGGCTCCGCAATATTTTCCAACCGTTTCTACGACTTCTTCTCGTGTGGCTATTTTGCTTGCCAATCCAAAAACAGCGAAGTCGGAAATATTATGCCAGTTATCGGATCGCGGCGTAATACTGATGCTGTTCACAATGCAATCGGTTTCAGGGAGGGCTTGGGCCGTGGGGTTAAATATCACCGCGTTGATGATTTCTCCCTTTTCGTTTTTTACCGTTGTTCCCCAGTATTCATCTTTGGCAGTGGGAGGGATCATTGCGACGCCAGCACGGCTTTTGTAGTTCCCGGCCTGCATCAAATCTATAAGTTTGCATGGAAATGTGATTTTGCAGCCGTTGAGGACGAATCCCGATTTCCAGAATTCTTCCGGTATGTTTTTTATAGCTTCCATGGTAAGGCGCTTTTTGGGGGATTCTGCGTGGGTTTTCTGTTTTATTTGTGCTTCGATGCCATTGAAGGGGCTGAAAATCAACAACACCAGCATTAAAAGAATTTTTATGTTCATATTTCTGTATTTATGTTCGGGTAGCCCGATTTTTTACAAAGTTACTTGTTTTTACGGAAGTCAGTGTAATATTTAGGTGAATTTCATTGCGCAGCAGCAAGCGCTCAGTGTCTTGGACGGATATGGCCGCCGATAGACAGGCTGTAACAGAAAAGCAGCCCGGAAATCCGGACTGCCTATAATAATCGGACGGCTTGAATTAAACGGCAAGCCGTCCGATTATACATTTATATTGCCGCTGTTATTTCAGCAAGGCCTGCAGCCGCTCGGGGTAATCCGTCGTGATGTAGTCCACGCCCAGGTCGATGAAATAGCGCATGTCCTCTTCCTCGTCGACCGTCCATACGTTCACCTCCAGTCCCAGCTTTTTTGCCTGTTCCACCCATTCGGGGTGCTTGCGCAGCACGCGCATCGAGTAGTCGATGCCGGTGAGGCCGAGCCCCTTGATGCTGCGCGGGGAGAGGTCTCCGTTCAGGTAGAAGATACGCCCGTCGGGCAGCAGTTTCCTGAACGCCAGGCAGGCATTGATCGAGAAGGCGATGATGTCGGTGCGGTCGAGCAGGTTGTACTTGCGCAATGCCTTGACGATCTTCTCGGCCGCGAGGTCTTCGCGCCGAAGGTCGGAGAGCGATTTCATTTCCAGCACCAGCCGGGTGTCGGGTTTGGCAGCCACCAGGCGCAGATAGGCGTCCAGCGTCGGGATGTTCTCTCCGTTGGGAAGCACGATCGAGGTGATCTCCTTCAGCGTACCTTTCTCCATGTCGATTTCGGTACCCTTGTATATACGGTCGTGGTTTACGATCAGCTTGTCGTCGGCAGTCAGCCATACGTCCATTTCCGAGCCGAAGGCCCCGACCGAATCGGCTTTGGAGAACGAAGCAAGTGAGTTCTGCGCCGAATTGGGTGCCGTCCAGTAGCCGCGGTGCGCAATCACCTTGGGCTGAGCGAAGGCCGCGGCGGTTCCTGCGAAGAGCAGGGCGGCGGCGAAGATGAGCTTTTTTGTCATATCGTTTGAAATGTTGGTTGAGTGCTTATAAATCGAAACTTCAACAAAGTTAGTAAACATTTCCGGAATAACAAGCCCGGCGGGGTGCAAAAGGTGTTTTTTCAGGACGATGTCATCATACGGGAAGGGTTTGTGATTTTGAAACGAAACACGGAGCGGAACGATATGTACGATTTCCCGGCGAAATATATCGGAGTTTCGGGATTTTTTCCTATCTTCGTATGATGTGGAAATGGAATCCTTAACTTAAAACCAGAATAGACCATGAAAGAAAAAGTCAGCAAAAAGTTCCAGGAGATTTACGGCTCCGGGGCTATCCTGTTCGCCTCGCCGGGGCGTATCAACCTGATCGGGGAACATACCGATTACAACGGGGGCTTCGTTTTCCCGGGGGCGGTTGACAAAGGAATCGTGGCGGCCATCAAACTCAACGGCACGGACAAGGTGCGCGCCTATGCGCTCGACTTGGGTGAAAGCGCGGAGTTCGGGCTGAACGAAGCCGATAAACCCGCCCAAAGCTGGGCTTGCTATATCTTCGGCGTATGCCGCGAGATTCAGAAGCGGGGCGGTAAGATCGGCGGTTTCGATACGGTATTCGCGGGCGACGTGCCCCTGGGTGCCGGCATGTCGTCGTCGGCAG
>ERZ824480.3707-NODE-3707-length-10116-cov-2.738197_pt1 | contig 10116 bp, 17 predicted proteins | sample MGYA00519861_ERZ824480 | MGnify/ENA primary metagenome ERZ824480 (study PRJEB31778, sample SAMEA3449152) | human gut metagenome | biome: human gut; feature: human-associated habitat; material: faeces | place: United Kingdom | collected 2010/2012 ...
GTTCTGAAGATCAAGAGGAAGATGTCGTTGCAGATGATGATGTAATAAAGAGTGTGAAAGCGACATTAGAAGGAGTCGAAAAGCGAATTCCTAGTAAAGAGGAGTTCTTCTCCAAGGAATCAAAACAAGATGAGCCACCAGCTCGGAATTTCACAGAGTTGCATTTATCACGTCCTCTTCTTCGAGCTGTTAATGAGATGGGTTTTGTGACTCCTACACCAATCCAGTCTCGATGTATTCCCTTGGCTTTGGCTGGAAAGGATATTTGTGCTGCTGCAAAGACAGGAAGTGGCAAAACTGCTGCATATCTCCTTCCAATTATGGAACGATTGTTGTAGGCATCAATATTTAATAGGACTGTAGATACAAGAATGCTTCTCGAAATCTGATTCGTGTGGTGATTGTAACTCCCACACGTGAACTGGCTTCTCAAGTATACAATATTGCATTGAAACTGGCGAAGTATACTAAGATCACATGTGCACTGATCGTAGGAGGTCTACCACTTCAGAGTCAGGCTGTGGATTTGAAGTATCGACCAGATATTGTGATTTGTACCCCAGGTCGAATGATTGATCATCTTCACAATACTATGTCAGTGGATCTGGATGATGTGGAAGTGGTGATTCTGGACGAGGCAGATCGATTGATGGATCTGGGCTTTGTGGATGAAGTGGGGTTCCTCCTTGTTATTGATGGCTAGTTACATGAGCTGTTGAAGCTATGTCCTGTGAAGAGACAGACATTATTATTCTCAGCTACGATGACAGATTCTGTATCCGATCTGATTGAACTCTCACTTCACAATCCTGTGAAGGTATTTGTTGATCCTGTCAATCTGGTGGTGGATAAGCTGGTTCAGGTATGTACTGAAGTTGTGATTCATCGATAGGAGTTTATTCGAGTACGTCAGGAGGATCAACGTGAACCTATGCTTCTTTCACTTCTGGTTCGTCATTTTCCCTCCGAAACAATTGTATTTTGTGAGACAAAGATCGAAGCACATCGTCTTCATGTGATTCTCGGTCTTATGGGTCTTCACTCATCCGAACTACATGGAAATCTCACACAATCACAACGTCTTCAAGCTTTGGATCGTTTCTCGAAGAAGGAGGTTGATATTATGTTGGCGACGGACGTAGCTGCTCGAGGCTTAGATATCAAGGTTTCTTTCATGAAGTGGATTGATTGTAGGGAGTGAAGACGGTGATCAATTTGCACATGCCAAAAGACGAGGCAACGTACATCCATCGTGTGGGTCGAACTGCTCGTGCGGGTCATGCAGGCCGTGCTGTGACATTCGTGGAAGAAGAGCGCCGAATGATGATGAAGGAGTTGGTGAAACGTGCTGTGGCTGCCAACCAGCAGATCAAGACTCGTGTGATCAGTAAGGGCGTATGGGATTCTTGGATTGTTGAAGTTCTAGTCGATTGAAAAATTCAGCAAACAGTTAGAGGCACTTCGTCCTGATATCGAGGAGATATTCCAAGAAGAAGTACGTATGATGTGAAGGGATCACAACTAGAAAACCGAAAAGGAGATGGAAATGGCTACGATGGAACTGACACGTGCAGACAATCTCCTGAAACATGATAAGGAGATTCATTCTCGTCGTAAGCGAACTTGGTTCAAAACGGAGAGGGAGAAGAAGATGACAAAGGCAAAGGAGTTTGCTACAAAGAAGGCAAAGGAGATGTGATTTAGTCTTTTTGAGTGTTTGTCTGAAACAAGAGATGGGTAATCATCTACTCTTCTCCAAAAGGATACCATCATGACACAGAATATAACAATTCCAAATGAATAGATACAAAGAGAAATCCGAATGAAGAAAGGCCTTCTCATGACACGACTCAATCATACGAACAAGAGGTATTTTCGACCTGGAAATGAATTGAAAGGAAAGAAAATGTAGATAAAGAGCATGGCTACGTTAGAGCAAGCAATGATCAGCTACCTAGCAAGAGACTGAGACCTTCATACAGACAGTATCCTGCATATCCTCGTTTCATAATAAAAGAGACAATAGAATCATCTATCAATTGTCAACAGTCGTCCGCTAGAATCCCTGAAAAACCAGTCTTTCGTCTTAAGGGATTATTCCACCTTAAGAATTACTTTTCAGTGTTAAGTGCTGTCTGGATGGATCAATCTCTTTCAATTGATTCTCCTAACGATAATGGAGTTGAATTGAAGAGATGTGCCGCTATTCCTGCTGAAGACCAAGCACAAAAGAATGAACAGCCGCATGTTGTGAATGCCGTCGATCCTCAGGAACCTGAGTTGAGATTGCGGGAAGAAGATGGAGCCAACTATTCTGTATCGCAAGAGGAGATTTCAAATAGCCCAAAGGAATCATCAGACCGTGATTCGCATGACAGTGGTTCATCACCACCAATTGTTGACAACCAGACGGTTCTAAGTAAAAAATCATTTCAGTCATTTCTATCAAATGCTCATGTGCACCAGTCCCAGGGAAGTGGAGAAAGGAGACCGCGTCGTTCTGGGTCTCCAGTTCGTGGTCATCAACGAAGAAATAGTCAGCCTTCGTTGTACGAGACAATTGTAAGTGTCAGTCTGTTTGATTATACGTAGCGACGACCAAGACCACGAATTCAAGTCTCTTGGATTCAAGATAAGCAAAAGCAGATCCGGAATACGTGGAATTCTCGAGGAGATTCATTGAATGACATTTCCCTTGTGACACTAAATTCACCACATTCTCCACGTTCGTCTCCCTTGCCGCCACCCTCAGAACAAACAATGGATATTGTATTGTCTCTCCCAAAGCGTTATCCGAACCGTCGGAAAACAAGAACATTTCTGTATTCTCTGAATTCATTGACTTCAGGTGAAACGAGTTCGCAAATGTATGGCCAAGATTCGTATTCAGAAGATACCAATCGCAATTCAGTGAGTCCTCTTGCTGATTTGCAAGTGTTGGTTCCTCCATCAGATGGATCTGAAGCTTGTTATTCTCCTTCTCATTCTTCATTGATTCAGTTACATCAACCTCTTCCTCATACTTCAAACACATGTGTATTGAGTGTATCGAATGATGTTGGAAGGGATGATCTAATTCGTCCAGATGATAGGGTGATGCACATTCGACTACCTAGACGGCGAGACCGAAGACATGGGAGTATTTTGAGGAATCTGGTTGAGTCAAGGCTTGCTGCTGTCTACAGAAAAAGTGGAGAATCTGAAGAGAATGATGGAGTCAGTCAGAGAGAGACTTCAGAGATTCAGAAAACTGATAAAACCCAGAAGGTCTCAGAGACTGAGGAGACGCAGCAGATTGAATTAGCAGAGAAGGTTAATGAAGAGCAACAAACTGAGGATCCTGAGACGATAGAAGATCGGAAGGAAGAGAGTCGTACAGTGGACGACTTGATCAATATGGTGGACAGCGCCTCCCATCCTGAGCCTCATAGCATCGTATCGTTTGATGAGATTGATTTCTCACATCCATCCACACCTATCCAAGATACAGAGGAGGAGGATGAAGATTGGATGAGCTTGTTCAATGAGTTGATGCGTGAGGAATATCCGGTGCCAATTGATGGAGAAGAGATGGAGAGAGGAACAGGAGAAGAAGAGCGATTGATTTGGGATGAGAATGAAGAAGAGAAACAAGAAGAAGAAGAGAAACAAGAGGAAGAGGAGAAGAGAAAAGAGGAAGGGGAGCAAGAAGAAGAAAAGGAGCAAGAGGAGCAAGAAAAGGAAAAGGAGGAAGGGAAAGAAAGAGAGGAAGAAGAGAAGCAAATAGAAGAAGCAGAACAGGAAGAACCAAAGCACGAAATGAAGGCGGATGAGCCGGAAACAGATCCATTGGAGGAAAAGAAACCCAAGGAGAGTCAGTGTCTACTGGAGACTGAAATTATACCTCAGAAGATCTCAACAGAACCTCGTGTAATCGAGATGCCAATTGAGACAATGTTACAGACAATGGGATATAAGTTATCAACCTTTACTCAGCAGGAGAGTCCTCAGGAACCTACTGAACCCAGTGTAGAAGAGATTCAGGAAGTACCTTTCCCTGTGCCGATAGTGGAGGTGGAGATGAAGGAATGGGAACCAACAGAAGAACAAAAGGAGAGAGTGAGGAAGTGGGAAGCAGAGTTTCAACTCCGGATGGAAGAGAAAGAGGAGGAAGAGAAGGAACGAAGAGAACAGATTCGTCAGCAGGCGAAAGTACAATTGGAAGTATTGAATGAAGAGTTTTCTCAGTTATGTGACTTACATCGTCATGAGAGATATGAAGTCAAACCAGCTACTCCACGATGGCGTGAAATTGAGTTTGGAAATGTGTTAGGTGAGTGTGCTCCTCTTCTCTTTCCTCTGATTGGTATCATGGATTTGCTGTTAGGAGTTGTATTGTATGTTGTTCTCATTGTCTGATATGTAGACAACCAATAGATGATTTGAGGCATGCAAAAGAAGCTATCTTGTCTCGGCTGCAGTATGATGTGTGTGAAGATTCATTGATCATGCGGTCCATTCGATGGAAGTGTCCTGAAGGAACCCCTGAAGTATGGTTAAACGAGATGCGTCATATTGTATCAACGTCTCGATATCTTGAGACTCTCTTCTCTTCCTTTTCCTATTATGTTGATTGCTGCCTGGGTTTTACTGCGGAGAGAGTTACTTCATATTATGGAAGACTATGGAGTGATTGATACCTTATGGAGATGTGACTCTTTTCCTCTGTACTCTATGTAACTATACTAGTTGTAAAGAATGTTGGTTTCTAACAAAGATATCATAGTAATAATTGCGTTAAGAATAAACGTTGATACAGACATATTACATTTTACCAAAGACCATTGGCAAAGGACAAAAGATACTCCGCAACTCCCTTTGGTGGATCTGCTTTCTTCACAGTCTCAACCTCATAGTTCTTCTTGAAATCTTTCTCAAATGAAAACATCCGATTCTGAAGGTTGAGTACACGATTTGCAATACGAGGATGATCCTGAACAATCTCCTTCGTTTTAGTAACAAGATCAATATCGTCTTCAGGATCATCCGGTAACAATGATAAGGTCGTAATCATACTGGAAGGATCATATCCACATCGTTTCAAAAGATACAGCGCTTGGTAATCAGCTTCAAACTCTTGCTCACGACTCACTTTCTTATCAAAGATCCCTTTGATCACCGGCATCACCACAAGATCTGGAACAAGGGTAATGTAAATATAGTAAGCAAAACTAGTCCATCGGAGTAATGCTTCTACAGGGTGTCTATAGATGAGATGTAAAGACTATCAGAACCTTGATAGGGAATGAGATAGTTCATGAGCCAACACACCTGCAATACACTACATATAAGGAGAGAATGCCAGTCCTACTTCCTCATAATTGTAGACCTTTCCTTCCTCTTCTTGTTTCTTGAAATAATCAAGGAGACCAGTATAAACAACAACTACAGAGCCCATTGTGGTATAAGCGTTGACTTCATCGCTATCAACCACAATAATCTCCATATCCTTCATGTACATCTCACATTCAGGAGAAAAGTATACACAAGCCTTTCCTAACTTGGAGACAAGGCTTCGAACAAACTGAACCCGTTCATCAGACTCAGGAAGAATAAGATTATGTGTCACATCATTCTCTGTGACTGTGAATTGCTTATGAAGACTTGAAACCATCGCATCTTGATACCGGAGTTCAAAATCACGAGGAATTACCTACGTTCAAGAACAGAATGAATTCATACTGCAAAATGCTTTCGTTTTGTAATTGGAACAATGTTTCGATGCTCATAATATTCTACTGATACAATACCAAGCGCGACAAGAGAGGCCAAGTACCAACGTAGCTTCTTTCTCGCTGACGAATACTGCAAACGTTCCTCTACACGTTAGGACACAAAGACCTAATCTACGAAGTGGTTGCTTGTAAAAGGGAACAACTATCTTTGCGACATCACCAATTGACTGGCTTCCGTGAATAAATTGATTTATGCCTGAACCAAGTTTCTACATATTATTCCGATTCGCTAGACGTACTGCCCATCTTCGATCTGTAGCTAAATAACGTCCAACGGCAAATGCCTTAAGGACTAGTCGCACTTTACTTGACATACAAAATCAAATTCTGTTCTTCCTGTAATTCTTTGCTCGAGGATATGGATGTACTTTTTTCCCTTGGATACGTACTTTTTTCTCCTTATTGAAGGATCACAATCCCTTGGCAAATATGACTGGAAGAAGGAATTTAAGGTTGGAAATGATACATCCAGATTGGTTTAAATAGATGTGCAATTGTTGCATCGGTTTGTATTCAGATGGTATGACACAATGTGATTTTAATACGATAATTCTATTGTACTTACTAATGTATTCAATTAGACTGTGATATAAGGGGTCATAAAATGAATGGAAAAAAGAAGGAAGTCGAAGGGAAACTTTCGGCAACAGAGATAAAGAGGAATCTGTTAAATGCACTAAAACTATGCAACGAATTACGGCGGCGATGTGAAGAAGGGTTGTCTTCTGTTTCAAATGAGTCAATTTCTTCTCTCATCGCTTCCTGTGATTCGGTAAAAGATCAACTGGATTCATCTATGGAATTCATTAATTCTCCTTCGAAACGAACAGATGTGTTAAATAAACTACTTCGAACAGAACGAAAGAGAAGGTGGAGGCTAAAGAGACGTCGACTAGGGCGTGTAAAGAGAACCTTCTTCCGAAGCATGCTTATTCAACGAAATCAGTTTGGTTTATCGATGGGACTAATTTATAGACAGTTGGACATGTGGAGGAAAGAGAGAGAACAACAGATGGAAGAGGAACAGGAGGAAGAATGGAAGAGGGAAGCAATATTCGAAAAGGAAACTCGTATCCAACATCTTTTGAAACAAAGAACAGAATTGCAGAAACTGCTGTTGTCTGTAGATTCGTTGCGACGAATTCGGATTCAGAAATTACGAAATCAAGGTTATTCGGAAGAATCTGGAACGGATCCTGTTGAAGAGGGTTTACTGCGAACGTGTAAGAAAGAGGTAGAGGGATATAAGGAAGTGATAGTATCAAAGAAGAAATCCGAATGGTAGATACAATAGTATCGCTTGAGTGTTTAGGAGGTATGTAAGCGAAGAAAAGGAAGAAAATGACCACGATTACTACTTTGGAGCAGAAACAGATATAAACAAACTCATTGCAATTCGGTATATATATTGTGATGGAATGATAAGCAGACGGGCTTGGGATGCATATTTAGTTCCTCGAGGGCGTGGATCTCGAATTCCGACCCATTTTGTAGAACCTCCTCAGCGCCCATGGATTTGATAGTTTGCTTTTGTTTATTCTGGAAGAAAGGATCAATCCGCAGTATCAATTAAGGATATAACTCGATTCATATAAAGATTAGTGCCCGAAAATGTTGTTTCATTGAAATGAAACTCCTATCAATTCTAGAAACTTCCATTTGTTGACAGATACTCATTTTTCGGAGAATTTACCATATTAGAATGAGATATACCATTTTAGGCCTTCTCTTGATTTGGTAGTTGAATAAGGATAATGTGATGGATAGTTCTGTCTTTGCATTTTATAAGGAAGATGGACCTGTAACTATTTTGACCCAAAAGAACTTTGACGAACTAGTCTTGAAGAGTAATGAAGTGTGGATGGTGGAGTTCTTTGCACCGTTTGTTATTCCGATTTCGATTCATCTGTAGTTGGTGTGGTCATTGTAAGGCTATGAAGGACGAGTGGATTAAGGCTGCTGGAGCTATGGGAGGCATTGTCCATTTTGGAGCCGTTGATTCCACTGTTGAGCAGAGTCTAGCTGCTAGATATGGAGTCCAGGGTATTGGATATGGAAAATGACTGAGAGATAGGTTATCCAACAATTAAGGTGTTTAACCCTGTTTCTTCAAGTCCTGCAGACTACCAGAATCCTCGTGATGCGAAGTCGTTCTGTAAGGCTGCTTTCGCTGTAGGATTTGGTAAAGGGCTTGAAATTAGGCTGCAAAGGATCTGGTTCGTGCTCGTCTTGCTGGAAAGGCTGATAGCTCTTACAATGGTAATACAAACACCAAGAACACTTCCGAGGAGCCCAGGAAGGCACAAAAGCAAGCTGAGCCACCTAAACCTGTGGAAGTGAACGAAATTACCAACCAAGCTCAGTTTGATGCTGCTTGCAAGGAGTCTACTTGTATGCTTCTGATTGTACCTGACATCCGTGATGCAGGAAAGAAGCAGCGTGAGGAAATGATTGCTACTATGAAGGCCGTTGCGGATAAGCAAGTGAATGGACTGTTCCAGTATGGTTGGATTGTTGGAGGTACGCAATATGATATGGAGCAGAAGCTGAATCTTGGTTTTGGCTATCCTGCAGTCCTTGCTGTATTGGCTCTTCTTTCAACTCACTCTTAGATCAGTGGTAACAAGGGCCGTTATTCCGTTCATACTGGTAGCTACACAGAACATAATCTGAGTGTGTTCATTCAGGGACTGCAGCTCGGTTCGGCTCGTACTCGAACGCTTCCAGAGCTTCCTCCTTTCGTTGAAGTTCAGCCTTGGGATGGAGAGGATGCTCCTGTAGAAGAGGAGTTGGACGATGACTTAGAGGTTGAGATTTGATGTGTTTGTTGTGAACAGGAGGGTTCTATTATGTATTCAAATTGTAATTATTTTACGTTATTTTTCTCTAACGATGAGTGTATCGAAGCGTTTAGAATTGTTAGATCACTTATCAGAATTAATAGCAACTATTCATGACAATACAATTCGATTGAAGTATCTTTGTGATTCCAATCAAGAGTATGTGATATTGGACTATTTTGATATAGAAAACTTATAAATCTTCATCGTGATTCGGTAACAGTGGTAGGTTTCGGAAGTTGATTCTCCTTTCTAGTATTCAGGTCTTCAACAGAATTCTGTAAATGAAGAGTTGCAGAACGTCTCTTTAGGACAGGAAGTTGAAGATTTGCGATGTAAATTGCGAGTGCTGACTTCTGAGACGAATTTAGATGTAGGAGAAAGAGGAAGAGGTTCTAGCATTGCAAAAAGAACGAAATGGATATCTAGTATTGACGTGTATATCCTTTGAAGGATAGGGAGAGATAGAACAATTCAACGATGCCTTACAGATGTTTTCGGATGATCATTTGACACTGGAAGTATGATTTGACTATATTGCATCTTATTTAGAACGAAATTCGAGAGAAGGAGGAATTACAAGCTCAAATCCATTCTCTACGAGAAGAGATTGTTCAACGTAATGTGGTGATTTCTTGGTATTGATGATCGCTAGAGTATGATTTCGAAGTTACAGATCGAGAATTCTAGGCTAAAATCCGAAAGTGGAAAGCTTCTTGAAGAGTTTGCCCAAGCAATTCAAGTGGATGAAGGTCTCTGTGAGACCGAACAATAGTTGTATATTGGATCTGTTTATTTCAAACAGGGTATTCTTCTTCTTTAATCTTTTGCCATTTTTTTGCATACGTACAGCTACACACAGCGCTTTCATCAATCTCTTCTTCAACGAGGTGTTTCTTGTTCGTCTTTTCCCGCTTCTTTTCCTTCGGAATACACTTTTCTACCATAGATCTCTACAAATAAGTAGCCAATAATCAATCTACATCTGAGAGACGTACATGAACCGTAAGCCATTCAATGAATAGATTATTTGCCTACTTGTTAGATTTCTAGCAGATAATACCCTTTTTGCAATATCACGAGATTTAAAAACAGACACTTGTTTCAATAGAGCTTGAATTTTCTCCCGAAATGCCTATCTCTAATTCAATCATAGTATCATAACCTGATGTTGAGAATAGTGTTTAGTTCGATTCTTGTCGTCCGTTGCTTTAAAGGCTTCTTCTTCTCTGGCAAGTCCAGTAATAGAATAGTCGCTTGCAAACAATAACACATCTCGAATATTCAATTTGAGTTGATTCCCATGAACAAGATGTGAGGTAGCATTGATCAATGTAATCAACCACTGTGTCAACTGATCCTGAACTTCGTAATTTGTACTCATCAAAATAGGCGTCCACTCAAGAATGGGCTCATCTATTGCATCAGAGATTTCACGCTTCTGTACGATTGAGAAGCATAACTTCAGAAAGAGTAATATCTTCATCTTCCTCAATAATAAC
>ERZ824480.3708-NODE-3708-length-10115-cov-3.435586_pt1 | contig 10115 bp, 8 predicted proteins | sample MGYA00519861_ERZ824480 | MGnify/ENA primary metagenome ERZ824480 (study PRJEB31778, sample SAMEA3449152) | human gut metagenome | biome: human gut; feature: human-associated habitat; material: faeces | place: United Kingdom | collected 2010/2012 ...
TGTTTGCAGTGGTCTCGGATGTCTGCGTAAGTGTCTGTACAGAAGATATACCGGTGGTAATGGTTTCTCCGGTTGCAGAAGTAAGTTTTCCCAATTCATCTGCATTGGAGCTTACATTATTAATCTTTCCCGATAAGGAATCCATCTGACTCATACAGTTATCGGAACCGGTATCCAGTTTGTTCACACCACTCTCAATCTCTTCAACTGCACTCTGAATATTCTTAGAAGTTTCAAGGAATGTTCCAGATGCCTCTGCCACATGAATTGCCGCTTCTCCAACCTGCTGACTCACATCATTGACATCCAGAATCAGCGATTTCATATGCTCTACGGTATCATTGACACCATCACACAGTAAACCAAATTCATCTTTGTGCTTTGCGGAAAGATGAACCGTAAGGTTTCCATTGGAAACTTTGCGCAGCTGACGCAGAATATATTTGATGGTTCCTGTCATCTGACTCGAAAGGAATAACCCAAGTGCAAGTGCGATGATCATACAGACAATCACAAGTACGGTTGTCAGCTGTTTGATTCCGGATGACTGCTCAAGCAGACGGTCAGAAGGAATCAGTGCCGTAACCATAAGATCTCCGGCTGAAAGTTTACTGTATACAAACATGTATGACTTTCCATTAAATGTAATCATCTGGTTTCCGGAATCTTTTTTCCCGTTCAATGCTTTCTTATAAAAACTTGTACCGTAAATCAGTGCTTTTTCCGTCTTGACGGATTCATCGGAATAAAACTCTTTTCCATCCGTATCCGTAATTAATGCTACATAGCCTCCCTTTCCAGGGTCCAGTGACTGCATGGCGGAACGGATAAAGGAATCACTGATGTTTATGATCATCATGGCCGGCTGATTGTTCATTTTTTTGGTAATTCGCAGACAGTAGGAATCAATTCCCAGATCCAGTGCTTTATCCGAACTTTCATCTGCCCCGAAGAAAAACCAGTTTGTTGCACTTTTGCTGACCAGTTTTCCCTGATCGCATCCGACATAGTCCGTATAAACATTTCGGTCACGAACAATTCCCTGACAGTCAATCGTACGCTTGTTGTCCGCGATAATATAGGCTCCCTGAATCTTGCTGTCGAGTGCCATCTTATTGCGCAGTCTGCCCTGATAGTCTTTACGCACGGAACTCTCATCATACATATCCATCAACCCCGCAAAATACTTACGCAGATCCGACTCGGTCAGATAGGTCTTAAATTCGTCCTTCTCACTCGTGATAACCAGATTGATATACTGCTGCATCGTATCAGCAGTCTGCTGTACAGATTCTTTGTATGTATCCACAATGGCATTGGACGCATTATTGTAAGAAGTAATACCAAGAACCAGTACACCTATCACCGGAATTAAAAAAGCCCCAACCAGCCGCATCGCAATGCTGCGATAGAATGGAATTTCCGATTTTTCCTTTTTCTGCCCACCGGCCACCTTTTTTATTTTAGGAATTTTTGTCTTTTTTTCCTGCCGGGAAGCATTGTCACGTTTCGGTATTTTCTTTGTTTTTTCTTTTTTGACCTTTTCTTTCTTTAGTTTATTTGTTTTCTGCTCATCGTTTTTTCTCATATTGCATACGCCTCCGTAAATTCAGACGATTCCTCCCCGCCTATAATATAGATAATATACTACAATCTGACAAAAAACTCAACTGGAAACTACTATAATTTGTTATACTTTACTATTTTAACACAGCAATACTGCATGCCGGCATCTCTAGTTTCCCATCTTTCAGCTGTACCGTCTCTTCCTTCAGTGTCAGGCTTCCCTCCAGGTTCATATTTTCAAGTGCTGTTTTCTTCAGGTCAACCGTACCGTTTCCTTCCCCAAGATTATACACAATTCCGATGGTACTGTCCTGATACGTTTTCGTGATTGCCGCCTGTGAATCTTTACACAGACTTTCTACTTTTTCTATGGTTCCCCTTGCAATTTCCGGATTCTGATTCCGCAGACGAAGCGCATTTTTATAGTAACTTAAGATAGAATCCTTATCCTGTTCCTGTTCATCTTCTGCCGGAAACGGAGATTCAATTCCAGCATCCATATCTGCCGGTCCCTTTGTCATTCCTGTGGTGTCAGTTTTTGACCACACCATCGGAATACGCTTATTTTCATCCTTTGTTCCGGAACTGTTCATGCCAATTTCTTCCCCATAATAAACAAACGGACTGCCGTTCATTGTCATCAGGAGACCTGCTGCTGTCTTAATCTTATCCGGATCATTCACCAGCGTATTGGCAATCCTTGCCATATCGTGATTGGACAAAAACGGTGCATCAATATAATCCGGATTTTTTTGGGAGAAATCATTCTGATATTTCAGCATGGAATTCACAAGGCTTACCGGATCGCCCTTTCTTACCGCATTGACCAGTGCCCCTTTTGCCGTTCCCGCATCAAAATTGAACATGCTTGGTGTTCCACTCGCATAATAATCCGCAATGACATTCTCACTCGCCCACACTTCGGATACCATATAAAACTGTGGATTTTTTTCTTTACAGTATGTGTACAGTTTATTTAAAATATCACAATTCGCATTGGTTGCATTTTCTTCATAATGCATGGCCGCATCCATCCGGAAACCATCCACACCAAGATCTATCCAGTAATCCGCAACTTCTTCAAATTCCTTCTGTACTGCCGGGCTTTTCAGGTTCAGATCCGGCATTTCCGACCAGAAGGATCCCTCATACCACCAGCTGCTGCTTCCCGGCACTGCATAGTTGGTTGTTCCCTCCTGCTTGTCAGAAAAATGATAGTAATCCACATACGGACACACCGTATCGTCCGGTTTTTCTCCTGCCTTCAGACCGGCAAGATACTCACATGCCTGTGTAAACCATGGATGCTGGGAAGAACTGTGATTCATTGCCACATCAATGATCAGCCGGATACCTTTTTCATGACACGCACTTGCCAGCTCTTTAAAATCATCCGCCGTACCATATGCCTCGTCCACCGCTTCGTAATCCGTTGTATCATATTTATGATAGGTTGGGGAAGGCATGATCGGCATGAGCCAGATTCCGTTGCATCCCAGATCTGAGATGTAATCCAGCTTTTCTTCCACACCCTTTAAATCCCCCATGCCGTCCCCATCACTGTCATAAAAGGAGCCGACAAAAATTTCATAGTAATTACGGTAATATTTAATTTTGCTTCCTGTGTACCGTGCCCCGAAATACAGCCTGCAAGCACCCCGGCAAAAAGCACCAGCACAACAACTGCCGACAAAATTCTTTTTTTCATAACCTTTCCTTTCTTCATCGGATGAAAAAACCGGCGGTCAAACGACCACCGGCTTTCTATCTTTCATCATTAACCCTTTACAGCGCCTGTCAGACCATCTACATAGAATTTCTGCATAAATACGAAGAGAATAGAGATCGGAATAGACACAATAACTGCGGCTGCAGCCCATCTTGTAAACCATCCGTTTACAAACTCTTTCTCCAGCATATTGTACAGGAGAAGTGATACCGTCCAATACTTATCCTTTGGTCCAACAATGACACGTACAAATACGAAGTCAAGCCATGGAGCAAGGAATGCCGTAAGGATCGTATATACAACGATTGGTTTACTGAGCGGAAGGATGATCTTGTAAAATACCTGGAACTGATTACATCCATCCAGAATCGCTGCCTCTGACAGAGACTTTGGTACCGTATCAAAGAATCCCTTTGCGATATAAAATCCAACACCAGATCCTGCAGAATAAATCAGAATCAGAGCGATACGAAGCCCACTTCCCTCGGTCAGTCCAACTGCTTTTAAAATAAAGTATACTGCAACCATGGACATGAATGCCGGGAATAATCCAAGGATCATTGCCAGATTCATAAATGCTTTACGCATTCTAAAGCGCAGTCTTGACATACAGTAAGATACACTCAGTACGAATGTCGTTGAAATCAAGCATGAAAAAATGGAAATGATCAGCGTATTCATAAAAGCTCTCGGGAAGTTCAACAATGTTGTCTCCGTAAAGAGTCTCTTATAGTTATTAAATGTCAGTTCTTTTGGGAAGAAGTATGCAGTATATGCACCACTTTCCCCTCGCAAACTTGTCATGATAATCCAGAAAATCGGGAATAACCAGATCACTACCAGGATGGCAAGGATTATATGTACCAATGAATTTTTTGCAATTTTCTTTGCCCGGCCAGCGGTCATAGGGCGTTTGCTTACTTTTGCACTGCTCATTACATGAATCCCTCCTCATCTTTGTATGCTTTCGTATTTCTATAGGTGACTAATGCCACAATAGAAAGAACGACGAATGTTAAGATACCAATCACGGCACCGATGTTGTAATACTGATAATCAACGGTTAACTTGTACAGCCATGTTACCAGAAGGTCGGTCTTGCCCGCCGTTTCACCAACCGGAGTCGGCTTACCTGCAGATAACAGATAGATAACGTTGAAGTTATTGATATTACCTGTAAACTGTGTAATGATGTATGGTCCCATAATAAACATAATATATGGCAATGTGATTTTGCGGAAAATCTGTGCGGCATTGGCACCATCAATCTTGGCTGCCTCATACAACTCTGCCGGTACATTCTGCAATACACCGGTAACCTGAAGCATGGTGTACGGAATACCAACCCAGCAGTTAATTAAAATAACCGATACACGCGCCCACATCGTATTGGTCCAGAACGGAAGCGGATTCTGGATAAGCCCCCACTCCATCAGCAGGTTGTTGATCGCCCCATGTTCCTGAAGCATCTGTCTCATAACCAGTAAAGATACAAACTGTGGTACTGCAATGGAAATAACAAAACAGGTACGCCAGAATGCTTTGCACTTTGTCTCTTTGCGGTTGATGACAATCGCAAGGATCAGTCCCAGGAAGTTACATAAGAATGTAGCACATACTGCCCAGACAATGGTCCATCCTAAAACCCTCCAGAATGTCTTGCCTATCTTTCCGCCAAGTCCAAGTACCGTCTTAAAGTTCGCCAATCCAACCCAGTCAAACAAGGTCAGATGCTTGTTGATCGTAGAATAATTGGTAAATGCCATTGGAATCATGAATAACAATGGTAAAACTGTAAAAATAAGAATTCCCATCAATGGGAGAAACATTAATGTCTTGTATAAATTTTTATCAAATAAACTTTTGACATCCTTGCCAAAAGAATTGATTTCTTTTCCCTCTTTTGCGAGGCACTCTGCCATATATGCGCTTCTTAAATTTTCAGCCCACATATAAATAAATAAAAGAGTGATCGCAATCGTAGCAACACCGTATAGCAACAACAATACGGAATTGTCACCCTGTACATACTCATAAATCTGTTTCTGTTTATTAAATACCTCTTCCTGTTTTCTCCATCCTAATGAAGGAAGCATGGAAAGATAATATGCACCTGCATTGACCATAAACATAATATAGCCAATCTCAATTGCCAAAAAAATTAAACCTTTGATAATCTGCTTGTGGGCGATGTTTCCCAATCCCATTATAAGCGCTGATAACTTAACTGCAGCCCCGCCCTTCGTAAGCGCATTGGATACAGTGTACGGTGTAGCGAAGTCCGACTTCTTTTTGTTTGCACCTATCATACTTATCCTCCCGGCACATCTCACTGCGCCAAATTAATATGCTAATTTATTCCAAGGCTTCAGGGAAACATCCCCAAAGCCTTGAAATTGTTTATTTATTTGCTTGTACCCTGCAAATGATTGATTACTCTGTAAGTGAGCTGTTTAACTGCTCGTTTAATGCTTCTGTCTTTTCCTTAGCATTGTCTGCTGTGATCTGTCCTTCAGCACCGTGTACAAATGCATCACCGAATGGTGTAGCTGCATCCCAGTAAGCCTGCATTGGGATGATTGGCTGAGCGATAGAGCAATTTGCTGCTACGTTTGCCAAAGCTGATGCAACTGCATCCTTAGCAACTTCTTCGTTAGAAACAAGATTTGTATTAACAGGAGCCTGCTTTCTTAACTCAAAATGCTTTAACTGTGCGTCTTCGCTTCCTAAGTATGCAGCAAGCTTAACAGCAACTTCCTGATTCTTGCAGTTCGGGTTAACACCAATAGCCTTAGAACCAAGGAATGCCTTCAGCTGGCAGTCTTTTCCGTCAACGTTGATTGTAGGAAGGGCTGCAACACCAACGTTCTCCTCACCAAGGTTCTTAACTACTGCATCATAGTTCCAGTTACCATTGAAGTAAGCATTTACAGATCCATCCTTTAATCCGGCAAGACCAATGGATCCATCGTGATCGTCCATTACGAAATTCTTGTTGTTGAATAAGTCAACAATGTACTTTGTTACTGCTACAGCGTTGTCTCCGCCGAAGTCATATCCCTTAGATGCATCTGTACCATCTCCGAAGATTGTACATCCGTTTGCTGCATAGAAGGAAGCAAGATACCAGCCATTGTCAAATGGGAAAGAAACTTTTCCTTTCTCAAGCATTGTATCAAGGCTCTTTACATCATCTTCTGAGAAGACTCTCTTATCATAATACATAAACCATGTATTTGGTGTATAAGGAACACCATAAATATCTCCGTTGTATGTAACAGTTGCTGCCATAGCTTCTGGGTTAGAGCTCTTAACATATTCTGCTACATCTCCACCAAGCTTTGTTAATGCTCCGGCATCAACCAGCTGAGCAATCTGGTCATTTGCAAACATGAATACATCCGCTGCACTTGCAGGATCCTGTAATACGGTGTCTTTTGCATCAGACTCTGAACATGTTACATAATCAAATGTAATGTTCCACTCCGGATGTTCCTCGTTAAATGCCTCACACTCTGTCTTTAACCATGCCCCCTGTGCATCATCCTGATCCTCGGAAGGTCCCATAACTGTAAGTTTTACATCAACTGGTTCTGCTGACTCGGAAGTGCTTCCATTGTTTGCTGCCTGTGTTCCATCATTAGATGCTCCGTTGTCCTTGCTGCCGCATCCAGCGAACATTGTAGCTGTCATTGCTGCAACAAGCATTGCTGCTAATACTTTCTTTTTCATCGTTTTCCTCTCCTTTTTTCAAAAATGATAGTTCAAAAGTATCTATATAAAGCGCCTCTGCGCTCTATATCGTAATTTCTGCGTCATCTGCGGTATACCGCCGCAAGATTCCGTATCCACGCCCGACGGCTTTCCGCGAGCTGTTCTTTGTTCAATCTCCACCGCCAGTTATAACCCACGGTAGACGGTGCATTCATTCTTGCCTCGTTCCCGAGTTTCAGCAAATCCTGCATCTGTATGATCGCGATATCTGCAATACTTGCATATGCACACCGGATCAGTGCATCTGGAATTTCTTCCTGACTGCTGATGTTGAGGTATTCATACAGGTAAGCCAGTTCATATTCTGTCTTGTCCCTGAAATATCCTACAATCGTATCATTGTCATGCGTTCCCGCGTATACCACTGTGTGGCTTCCCGGATAATTATGTGGCAGATGTTCATTGGACGGATCTCCATCAAATGCAAACATCAGAACTTTTGTGTCCAGCCACCCTGTCTTTGCAAGGAGTTTTTTCACTCCCGGTATCTATGCCTTGCCGCCGTAATCATCGGCGATCACTGTGGTTCCATTTAAAACGGAATTCAAAGCGTCGGTCAGTTTGCGCCCCGGTCCCTTCATCCACCGTCCGCCGGAAGCATCCGTGGCATCTTTCGGAACCATATAATTTTTGACGAACCCGATGAAATGATCCATCCGGATTACATCAAAGAGCTTTGTACTGATCTGCATTCTTCGTTTCCACCAAGAAAACTCATCCTCCTGCATGACCGGCCAGTTGTATAATGGATTTCCCCATACCTGACCTGTTTCGGAAAACTTATCCGGAATTGCAGCCGCCACATAAGCAGCTTCGCCATGCTCATCCAGTAAAAATTGTCCCGGATGCATCCAGGTATCCACACTGTCCTTTCCCACATAAAACGGTACATCTCCGATCAGCTGGATTCCTTTGCTGTTGGCATATTCCCTAAGTTTTCCCCACTGCTGGAAAAACTTGTATTGGCAAAACACCCAAAACATGATGTTATTATACATCTCTTTTCGGCACTTTGCAAGCGCAACCGGTTGTTTTTTTTGAATATTTTCCGGCCAGCTCTGCCAGTTCTGGTTTCCATTGGATACTTTCAGTGCCATATACAGTCCATAATCTTCGACCCAGTCCCTGTTTTCTTCTACAAACTGCTGAAATTCCGGTTCGTGTTCGTCAAACCGACCAAATGCTTTCTGCAGAACCAGCGTCCTGTTTTCAAAGAGTGCTGCATAATCAATGGCAGATTTCTGTGTTCCCCAGTAATAGTTCCGGATTTCCTCCGGCGTCAGAAGCTTTTCTCTGGCAAGCTGATCCAGATCAATCAGATAAGGATTTCCGGCAAATGCCGACAAGCTCTGATATGGGCTGTCCCCAAAACTTGTAGGTCCGACAGGAAGCACCTGCCAGTACTTTTGTTTCAGATCCACCAGCAGATCCACAAAATGGAATGCTGCATCACCCAGAGTGCCAATACCATACTCTGACGGTAGGCTTGATACTGCAAGAAGGATTCCGGAACCTCTTGCTACTTCTTGTCCTTCCAAGATTCTTCACCCCGTCTTTTAAATCACGAATTCTCCTTCGGATTATTGGAAAAACCATCTAAAAATCTTTTTGGATTGTTTCGTGTTTTTTCGTATCTGTCTTAATTTTAGTTTCTCTACATCATTTTGTCAACGGTTTTGCGTTTTCGGACACCATTTTCCCCACTTTTCACGTATTTTATATTGTGTTTTTGTACATATTCACAACACTATTGTTCTGTTTTTTCGAAACTTTTTTTGAGAAAGAATTGCACAGTTTCCCAAACTGATTTATAATCATTTAAACATAAGAAATCACAGGAGAAAATATATGGCTACAATCAAAGATATTGCCAATCGTCTTGGAGTTTCTGTAAGCACAGTCTCCAAAGGTTTAAACGGCGCAAGTGACATAAGTGATGAGCTGCGGCAGATGGTTCTCGATACCGCTGTGGAGATGGGATACAGCACCAAGCGTTCCAAGAAAGTGGAAAACCGCAAGCTTTGCATTTTCATAGAAAACATGAATTACGAAACAATTGATGAATTCGGAGATGACATAGTTCTCGGTTTCAAACAGAATGCGTTCCGCCGCAAATGGGATGTTGATATTCTCCCCATCACCCCGGCATTTCAGGAAGAGGAAAAATACGATACCTTTCTGTTGAAAAACGGCTATTGCGGAGCCTTTCTGATGGGTCTTGCATTGCATGATTCCTGGATCAAGCAGCTGGAAAACACTACCATGCCAACTGTGCTTTTTGACAATTTCATCTCTGGAAATCCAAATGTCTGCTATCTTGGAACCGACAGCTACGAAGGCATCACCATGGCAGTAAATCATCTGGTTAATCTCGGGCATAAAAACATTGCATTCTTAAACGGTTCCTTATACTCACTGGTTTCTGACCAGCGGCAGGAGGCCTTTGAAAGTGCTATGGCTGCTGCCTCACTTCCTGTACAGAAGGATTTGACAGCTTACGGCTACTATGTATCCGACAGTGCCAAATATCATGTTCCCGGATTTCTTTCCGCCGGTGCCACTGCCGTGGTCTGCGGCAATGACCTGATTGCCAAAGGTGTCATTGACGAATGTACGAAGCGCGGATTCCGCGTGCCGGAAGACGTCAGTGTTGTTGGTTTTGACGACATATCCATTGCTGCCACTTTTGACCCGCCGCTTACCACAATCCGCCAGGAACGCAACGAACTTGGCCGTTGCGCTTATGATATTTTAAATTCTCTGATCCATCACATCCCGATCAGTAAAACGCTGCTGCGTCCTAAACTGATCGAGCGTGAATCTACTGCGCGCTGTGCGCACCGCGACTGACAATATTTTATTATTTTATCCGCATAATCGCTTATGCTTTATGCGCATTCTTTTTAAGATTTTCCAACAATACCTTATTTCATTTTTTAATAATCTGCACAAAAAAAGACCGACACAATGTCGGTCTTAAAAGAATGGGCAGAGGTGGATTCGAACCACCGAAGCAATTTGCAGCAGATTTACAGTCTGTCCCCTT
>ERZ824480.3712-NODE-3712-length-10112-cov-3.032813_pt1 | contig 10112 bp, 9 predicted proteins | sample MGYA00519861_ERZ824480 | MGnify/ENA primary metagenome ERZ824480 (study PRJEB31778, sample SAMEA3449152) | human gut metagenome | biome: human gut; feature: human-associated habitat; material: faeces | place: United Kingdom | collected 2010/2012 ...
CGCTATCGGGACACCCGCCCGCCGCGTTCGGCCAAAGCCAGAATCGGCATCATTTGGCGCGGGGTCTTTGCTGCAAGATCGGCATGTTCGAGCAGCTTGCGATCGTTGGTCACCAAGTAATCGACCTGCGCGCGCTTGCATGCGGCGAGCACCAAGTTGTCCTCGTAATCGCGATGGAGCGCTAAGTATTTGTCGGCCAGCCAAAGGTCCGATGCATCTGCGCCCACGGCTGTGGCGTTTTCGGTCATATTCCGAACAAATGCCAGCGCCGCCTCGCCAATCGCTTGCGCCGACGCTTCGTCGACCGAGCCTTTTTCGGCAAGAACCCTGCGCTTGAGCTCGTGCTGAACTACGTACAGCACGTCCTTGGCGATATGCACCGGAAAGAACAGCAATGCCCCCGTCTCCGCCGCCTGCCCAATAAACGCACGCGCGGCAAGCGACTCGGCATGGTCGACGCAAAACGAATCAACCCATACGTTGGCGTCCACCATTATTTTGAGGGGAGGCCCGCTCACAGGATCATCCCCTTTTGGCGATAGCGCTCGTCCATGGCTTCGGAATAGATTGCGTCCCAATCGCGATCGTCGGACACGAGCGACGTAGCGATGCCCAGGTCCGCGTAAAGCTGATCCGCCGCCGCCCATGATGCGGCGAACGAAGTATCGTGCGCGACGGTCTGTTGCCGGTCGTCGACGGCCGCAAGCACTTCCTCGCACTGACCGCCACCCTGCGCGACCTTGGCCACCACCTTTTTGATAAGCTCGGGCAGTGACCTGCCCGAAAGCTGCAGTGCTTCCTCGGCACGGTTCTTGACCTGGCGATCCACGCGAACGTTCACCTGCGCCATGCCACTAACAGCACCCACGTCGAACCCCTCTCTTCAATTGCTAGCTTTGCTAGCAACACTATATAGAGAAGCTAGCAAATGGTCAAATGCAAAAGGTCTGCGCCCAGACGGCATCGGTGCCGCCTGGGCGCAGACCAGATAACGTGGGCGAACACGCCTGCTAGCGCAGATATGCCTTCGCGTTGCCCAGGCTGTAGGCGATCGTTGAGCCGTTGTGCAGCAGTGACGACGTCTGCGGAGTGATCATGCCGGTAATACCCAATGCCAACAGCGCCGAGTTGGTGAGCATCACCTTGGAATACGAACTCGTCAGACGGTCGATAAGCCCCTGACTCATGCGGCGCAGGCGCACGATTGCGGCCAGATCCGTATCGGTCAGGATGATATCGGCGACCTCCTTGGCGATGTCGCTTCCGCCGCCCATGGCCAGCCCCACGTCGGCCAAACCGAGCGCCGGCGAATCGTTGACGCCGTCGCCCACCATGGCAACGTGGCGCCCCTCGCTCTTAATGCGCTCCACATAAGCGTACTTATCCTCGGGCAGCAGCTCGGCCTTAAACTCGTCGACCCCTGCCTCTCGCGCAATGCGCTCGGCCGTGCGCTCGGAGTCGCCCGTGAGCATAACGACATGCTTGACGCCAAGCGCATGCAGGTCGGCGATGGCCTCGCGAACCCCGGGCTTGAGCGGATCCTCGATGCCGAGTACGCCGACGACCTTGCCATCGACCGCCAGATACAGCGGCGACAGGCCCTGCATCTGGAACTCGATTTGCTCCTTAATGTCGGACTCGAGCTGCGCACCCTCGTCCTCAAATACAAAGTGCGCGGAACCGATGATGGCGCGACGTCCTTCAATGGACGAAGCGATGCCGTGCGCCACGATGTACTCGACGGCGGCGTGGCGCTCGCGATGCTCGAGCCCGCGCTCGCGTGCCGCATTGACCACGGCGCGCGCCACCGGATGCGGGAAATGCTCCTCCAAGCAGGCGGAAAGGCGCAGGACCTCGTCCTCGCTCCAGCCATCGGTGGTAAGCACGCAGGCAAGACGCGGCTGTGCCTCGGTGAGCGTGCCGGTCTTATCAAACACAATGGTGTCGGCCTTGGCAAACGACTCAAAGTACTTGGCGCCCTTGACCATCACGCCCATCTTGACGGCATCGCTCATAGCGGTCATGACGGCGACGGAACCCGTGAGCTTGAGTGCGCACGAGTAGTCGACCATCAGCGCCGCCGAGGTCTTGATGAGGCTACGCGTGGTGAGCGCAACCAGGCCCGCGAGCAGGAAGTTCCACGGAACGATCTTGTTGGCGAGATCCTCCATGTGCGACTGGCCCTCGGACTTGAGCGAGTCGGCCGCCTGCACGAGCGAGACGATCGAACGGAGCTTGGTCTGTGCCGTGTTGGCGCGTACGCGCACTAAGATGCTGCCGTCCTCCACGACGGTTCCGGCGAACACGTCGTCGCCCACACTGCGCTCGACGGCCAGCGGCTCGCCGGTCAGGGTCGCCTGGTTGACCATAGCGCTCCCCTGTTCAACCACGCCGTCAATGCAGATAGACATGCCAGTGCGCACGGCGACCAGATCGCCGGGCTCGAGCTCGGTGGCGGCAACGCTTACCTCGGTGTCACCGACAACCTTTTGCGCCTTATCGGGCACATCGAGCAGCGAGTTGATGAGCTCGTTTTCACTCATGGCGCGCGTGTAGTCCTCGAGCAGCTCGCCCACGTTGAGCAGGAACATCGTCTGGCCTGCGGTATTGACATCGCGCTTGACAAACGAGATGCCAATGGCCGAGGCATCGAGCACGGGAACAGTCAGGCGCGGCTGCGCCAGCTCATGAAGGGCAGCGCGCAAAAATGCCATGTAACCGGCCACGACAAACACCGCACGCAGCGGTGTAGGCAGGAACCAGCGCCGTGCGTAATGGGCACCGACGAGTGTCGCCAGGTCCATAACGAGTTTGTGCTTGCGCGGCTCGAGTTGCATCACGTAACCCGACTTGGCATCGGCGATAGCTTGAGCATCGAGTGCACCCAGGGCATCGAGCACGGCCGTGCGACGCTGCTCGTCATATTCGAGCGCCATCTGGCCAATACGGCCGTAGACACACACCTTGTGCACGCCGTCGATGTCGCCGCTGAGCTTAAGAAGTGCATCGAGATCGCTCTCTGGCACAGGACCCGCCAATTGAAGACGGGTCCTGCCGGGGATCTCGCTAATAATCGAGAATCTCATAGTTTGTGCCTGGAGTGCTACTCGGCTGCCTTGTCCGCAGCGGCCTCGCTCTGGGTGATGTAAGCAGCCTCGGCAACCATGTCATCGACATTGGCCTTGGCCTGCTCGACCATGTCCTGGTAGCAATTCTTGACGCGCATACCGCACGCGATGCCCTGCACGCAGGCGTTCTTTACCGGAGCGCTAGTGAGCAGCTTGATACCGGCCGTACCAAGCAGAAAACCGCCACCGACAAGCAGGGTGTTAAACGTCGACTTCTTCATGTTGCTTCTCCCTTTTGCCGCACAAGCGCGGCATGGTGCCTTAGCACCCGAGTTCATTAGTTTGCTCGAGCACGCTTTTGAGAACAGTTTAGTATAACTATTTGGTCAACAATGGCTAACTTTTTGGAAACATGCGGTCCAGACCGCCCGGTACTCGGCGGTTCACTCACCACGATGCAAATCCGCACCCCCACGGGTATCCGCCCCCGCCCTTGCGAATCAAAGGTGAATACTTTTCCGCGAAGTGAACGAGTCAAATCGAACCCCTGAAACATCCGCATTTTTCGCCAACAAAACCGCGGGAAAAACTTGGCAAAACCGCAGGAAACCAGCTCCTAAAAGTGTCGATGCTCCGAGGGTCCAAATAAGGTCGTTCACTTCGCGGAAAAGTATTCACCTTCGATTTCCACCTCCCCACAATGTGACAAAGGGACTGTCCCTTTGTCACAGTCCTACAGCTGCCAGGCAGCCGCTTCCTTTTGCAGCGCAACCATGCGGGCGAATTCTCCACCTGCCGCCTTGAGCTGCGCCGGAGTGCCCTGCTCGGCAACCACGCCATCCTTGAGCACAACGATTTTGTCGGCATTTTCCACCGTACGCATACGGTGGGCAATAACGATAACCGTCTTACCTGTAAGCAGACGGGAGAGTGCCTGTTGCACCACGGTCTCGTTCTCCACATCCAAGCTCGCCGTCGCCTCGTCCAACAGCACGATAGGCGCGTCTTTGAGCAGCGCACGGGCGATAGAGATGCGCTGGCGCTCGCCGCCGGAGAGTTTGGAGCCGTTCTCACCGATCATGGTGTCGTAGCCCTGCGGCATGCGGCTCACAAACTCGTCGCAGTTGGCGGCACGCGCGGCCGCAAGCACTTCCTCATCGGTGGCATCACGACGCCCGAGGCGGATGTTTCCCATCACCGTGTCGTCAAAGAGTAGCACGTCTTGGAACACGATGGCGTAATCACGCAGCAGTACCTCGGGATCAACGCTCGCAACATCCACACCGCCCACGGTAACCTTGCCCGCGGTGGCATCCCAAAAGCGCGCGGCCAGGCGGCTCACCGTAGACTTACCGGAACCCGAAGGACCGACCAACGCCGTAACTTCGCCTTCCTTGGCGGTAAAGCTCACATCGGTAAGAACTTTCTCGCCGGCGCGGCCGTCCTCGCCCGCACCATAGCCAAATGCCACGTGATCGAACACCACATCGTGGCCCGCGGGCTCAAATTTCTCGCTGCCCCGCGCCACAGGCTCTTCCATGATGGAACGCATGCGCTTGGCAGACGACTCGGCGGCAAACAGCTCGGACATTAACATTAACGCCTGGTCAAAGGGCGCATAGATACGGCTCACCATAAGCAGGAAGGCAAATATCACCAAAAAGTCGACCTGCCCGGAGGCGACCACCGCGGCGCCCGTAACCAGCGTGGTGGCAATGCCCAGACGCAGGATGACAAAGGCGGAGTTGACCAAAAGCCCGTTAGCGAGCTCGCCCTTGGTGGTCTCGCGCTCCTCGGCATCGATCACGGCGTTGAGTCCCTCAAGATAATGGGCCTCCTGGTTGGTGGCGCGGATCTCGCGAACGCAGTCGAGCGTCTCTTGAATCGCCTCGGTAACCTTGACCTTCTCGGCGCGCACGCGATCGAACACCGGAGTCATGGGACCGCGTGTTAGATACAGCACGGCAAAGGCCACGGGAACGCTCCAAAACGCCGCGATCGCCAGCTGCCAGCAAAAGAACAGCGATGCCACGAAGACAATGGCGCTTGCGATGATGGCACCCCAAAGCTCTCCCAGCACGTGGCTGTAGGCGTGCTCCATGGCCTGGACGTCGCCCATGATAGTCTCGGTTAAATCGGCCAGATCACGACGACCAAAAAACAACAGCGGCAGTTTGCGCAAGCGCTCAGCAATCTCCATACGCTGCTTGCCGCACTCCTCGTAAAAGATGCAGTAGGTGTAGTAATACTGCTGCCAGTTAGAGGCAAAGAGCAACACGAAAAAGACCAGGAGGCCGCCCACGATCGGCAGGGCATCCGGCAGGTCAGCCCCGCTGGCGAGATGCTCGACAAAGCCGGCCATAACCAGGAATAAAAAGCCCATGCCGGCCATGGTAATGAGATTGGTGAGCGTGGTCCAGAAAATGCCGCGTTTTACGCCGGCGACGCCTTTATCGGATAGGAAATACTTCTTTTGGAATGAGGCGAACATTTAGGCCTCGCCTCCCTTCGTGACGGCGGCATCCGCGGTCGCTGCAGTGATTTTCCAGCTCGCGGCCTGTTCGTATTCGGCCCACATCTTGGCATACAGGCCATTTTGGGACAGCAACTCGGCATGGGTACCCGACTCCTGCACGCTGCCCTGGTTGAGCACCACGATTTGGTCTGCGCCCACTACAGTCGAGAGTCGGTGCGCAATCATAATGACTGTGCGACCAGCTTGCTAAAGGCGCGCTGAATGAGCGCCTCGTTCTCGGGATCGGCAAACGCCGTGGCCTCATCGAGCACCACGATAGGCGCGTCTTTAAGGATCGCGCGGGCGAGTGCCACGCGCTGGACCTCGCCGCCCGAAAGATATGCTCCGCCGGCACCGAGCATGGTATTGATGCCCTGTGGGAGCTTGGCCACAATGTCGTCGCACTGAGCTGCGGAGAGGGCCGCACGCACTTCGTCGTCAGTGGCCGCAGGCTTGGAGGCGCGCACGTTATCGGCAAGTGTTTGCCGGAACAGCTGGTTGGTCTGGAACACGAAGGCGACCTGGTCCATAAGCTCGTGCGGATCCATATCGCGAACGTCAACACCACCTACGAGCACTCGACCCGAGGAAACATCCCAAAAACGCGGGATCAGGCTTGCGCAGGTTGACTTACCGCCACCCGAAGGACCCACCAGGGCGAGGGTGCTACCAGCGGGAACGCTGAAACTCACATGGCTAACGGCAGGTGCTTCGGCACCCTCGTACGTAAAGCTCACGTCCTCAAAGCGCACATCGCTGCCAACAGGACGCTTAGGCTGAGCGGGCACCGGGAGCTGCTCGGACTCCATGATGCTTCGGATACGCGCCAGCGAATCGGCACTCATTTGAGACGCCTCGCCCACAAACATAAGCTTGGTCATGGTCGTGGGCACCACGGCCGAAAAAATCGCGTAGAAGGTGAAGTTGGCCAAAAAGTGCGCAAAATCCGTCTCGCCCGGAGCTAGCAGCAACGCCACCGGCAAAAAGAATGCCACGAGGCCGTTGAGCGCGGTAAGGTTGAGTACCTGCGGACCTCGGCAGAACGTGCCCGCATAGCTTTGTGCCATGTCGGCATATTCGGCGATCGCATCGTGGAAGGCCTTAAAGGAGTAGACCGTCTGCTGAAACACCTTGACCACGGGGATGCCTCGTACGTATTCGGTGCCGGTCTTGTTCATCTTGACCAGCGCTCCCATGTAGGCCTTCATGAACTCGGCGCCTTTGCCGCTCATCATGGTGGCCATGGCGCCAAACGAAATGGCCACCGAGATGAGGCATGCCGCGCCCAAGCGCCAATCGAGGGCGAAAAGCAGCACGAGCAAGCCCACGACCATGGCGACGGCGCCTGCGATATCGGGCAGCATGTGTGCGAGCAAAGTCTCGGTGGAGGCGGCACACCCGTCTACAATGCGGCGCAGCTCGCCGGTGGCATGCGTGTCGAAGTAGCCGAGCGGCAACTTGAGCAGGTGCTCGCTCGTAGCCTTACGGATATTGGACGCGCAGCGAAACGCGGACAGATGCGTGCACATGAGCCCCACGAAATAAGTTACGATGCTTGCCAGCGCAAACCCCACGGCCCACCAGCCATACATCGCGATGTCGCAGGCTTCGCTCCAGTTAGGTGCCACGGCGATCAGGTCGCGAGCGACAAGCCAAATGCACACGTACGGGCCAAAGCTCAGCAGCTGCGAGAGCGCCGAGAGCGCCATGCCCAAATACGTTAGGAATTTACGGTCACTGGCATACGCGAGCAACTCGCCGATGCCTCCACCTTCCCTTTTTGATCCCTTTGCCATGAGATTCCTTTCTAACGGCTTGAGAGTTAACCGTAATGAACTTATCATTGATGTGTTAGCCATGGCTCACAATCAAGCCAGGCGTGGACGTTTCTGCAAAGGAAAGGAACGCTTTTGCAAATACGGCGGGCAGCGACCGACATAACCGAGCTCTACGCACCACAGTTTGAGCAGTTTGGCCTGGAGCTTTCCGGCAAGGGCGCTGTCTTTACCGGCGAGGTGGCAAACGATCGGGCGCACGGACGCGCATGGATCATGCCCCTCTCCCCTGCCTGCATCGTCATGGAGCATTTCATCACCCCGACGCACGATATGCACCTGGCCGAATACACACCCGAGCCATATGCCTGCGTGAGCGAGGTCAGCGCGCCCACACTTACATGCATGCCCGAGGCTGGCATAACGCCCGCGAACCTCAAACCATTGCATGGACCGTGGCCAAACAATGCCGTTTGCAGCTTTATCCAAGATAACTGTGGCGAGGAATTAAGCCCGCTGTTTGCGGGGGAGCTCTATCACTCGCGCTCGGTGCTCTTTTTGCCTGGATATTTTGACGAACTGGAGCACCGCTATCCCACCGAGTTCGCGGGAATCTTTGAGGCGTTTGCCGAGCCATGGCACGAGGAAGCGACGTCTGCCATCTGCCACACGCTGCGCCGGATTAACGAGGACCGCGCCCGCACCGTAGGCGGACACGTCTATATGCAGGGCATCGTGGAGACCATGGTCGCGGAGCTCGCCTGTTCGCGCGCGGCCCACAAGCAGGCGCGGCAGGCGGCAGACACACGCGTCAGCATAACCATTGCCGAAGAAGCAACGGCAATGATTGAGCGCGCGCTCGACAAAGGCAGACGTGTGGGTATCAACGAGGTGGCCGAGAGGCTCTACACAAGCCGCTCCAAACTATGCGCCACCTTTAAGGCCCAAACAGGCGAGTCGATGGGCGCCTACATTCGCAGACGCCGTATGGAGCGAGCACAGGACCTTTTGGCCGATAGCGGGCTCACGATAGCGCAGGTAGCAGAGCGGCTCGACTACCCTCAGCAAGCCGCCTTCGCCCAAGCCTTCAAACAATACACCGGCACCACCCCCACCGCTTGGCGAAGCAAGCATCGCTAAGGCCCAAGCTCCCTGGCCGTAACGGAGCGATTAATTAGCCACCGCCCGTCAGCTCACCCAGGATCTAAACGTCAAGATGCGCACAATCAAGCGCCTTTTTGATAAGAGGGACAGATCGATCAGCCAAATACAACGGAATGTTGAGCACCCCGTCGTCGAGCTTTAGGTTCTTAAGTGAGTAGCGGACCCTCAATGGAGTCGTCTCCGCATGCTTGTCGGCATAGTACTTAAGGCTCTTGGAGTGAACGACCTCTCCCGATTTGACCTCGACGGGAACGATTTCGTTTCCGACTTGAATCAAAAAATCGACTTCGTGCTTCGGCTTCTCGTTTGTCCAGTAACGCGGAGCAGCATCTAACTGTGAAAGTAATGCCTGAAGCACATAGTTCTCGGCGAACGAACCTTTGAACTCCGAAAATAGCGCATCCGAGATGGCAAAAGCGGACGCATCCAGCCTTGCCATGCGGCGCAGCAAGCCGACATCAAGACAGTAGACTTTAAATGCCTTGAGGTCATCGTACGCAGAGAGCGGCACACCACCGGCAGCATTAAGGCGAACCGCCGTGATGAGCCCAGCATCGGCAAGCCATTCCAGAGCATCCTCGTATTCTCGAGCACGAGCCCCCTCGCGCACCGCACCCCAAACGAACTTTTTGTTCTCGCGCGCCAACTGAGCTGGAATCGAGTTCCATATTTGCGAAAGCTTGGCGAACTGCGCACGGCCACCATGCTTGGCAAAATCGCGCTCGTAGGAATCCAAGAGATCAGACAACACCTTATCGACCTGAACGATATCGCCCGTCTCCACCCACCGGCCAAGAGCCTCTGGCATGCCGCCGCATGCAAAATAACGACGAAGATGCTCGACGAGACGGACATGGAAGAAATCGGGCACTGTTTCGATCTGATCCAGGCCGCCAAGGTATTCGTCGTAGTTTGTAGCGCCCTCGGCTTTCAGAAACTCGGAAAAGCTCATGGGGCGCATCTCCATGAACTCGACCTTTCCCACCGGAAAAGCGCTGGTCTCACGGGACAAGCGAACGCCCAACAAAGACCCTGCGCATGCGACGTGATACTCGGGGGCCTCGTCACAGAAGTATTTAAGGGCACCGACTGCAGAAGGACAATCCTGGATCTCATCAATAATAAGCAGCGTCTCGCCAGGATCGATAGGCTGTCCAAGTGCCAGGGAAAGATTTGAGATGATCCGTCGAGGATCGCGCGTACCTTCGAAAAACTGAGCGTACTCGCTCTGTACCCCAGGTGACGGCTCCTCGAGCGTCAGATACACATAATTGATGTACGAGGTTCGGCCGAACTCCTTAAGCGCCCACGTCTTTCCAACCTGGCGCGCCCCCTTAAGGATAAGCGGCTTACGATATTCTGACGCTTTCCAAGCGTTAAGCTTGGCAATGATATCTCGCTGCATGACCGAACCTCCCGCAAAGAAACTTCCGTAAACGTGATATTACCCACATTTTACCCTAGGTAAAACGTGACATTTATCACATTTACGGAAGTTTTAAGCTCATTTCGCCACACTCTCATCACATTTATTGCAATGTGACAAAGGGACAGTCCCTTTGTCACCCGCACAAAAATGGACGCGCCAAC
>ERZ824480.3729-NODE-3729-length-10079-cov-2.625698_pt1 | contig 10079 bp, 19 predicted proteins | sample MGYA00519861_ERZ824480 | MGnify/ENA primary metagenome ERZ824480 (study PRJEB31778, sample SAMEA3449152) | human gut metagenome | biome: human gut; feature: human-associated habitat; material: faeces | place: United Kingdom | collected 2010/2012 ...
AGTTTCTTCTCTTGAAAACGAATAGTTAGTCCAAAAGTAATGAATAAGCAATGAGCAAAAAACAGGATCTTTTCATCCATGATCAATGACAGAAACCGAGCAAATCATAGGGATCCCCTTTTGCTGCGTCAAACCTAATACTTGTCGCTACTCGCAAAAAGCAATAATCATGCCTAACGTTCCCCTAGAAAGAGATATGCTGTTCCGGTCTTTGGGAAAGACCTTCACTGACAAGGAGTTTGATGAGTTGTGTTTCGAGTTTGGCATTGAACTCGACGAAATCGTTACGGAAACGAGAATGAAGAGAGAGAAGTGGTTGTGTATAAGATTGATGTGCCTGCAAATCGTCATGACCTTCTCTGTTTAGAGGGTATTTCACGTGCCCTGCGTATTTTCATGGGAATGGAATCAAATCCTGTAGGTATTTCGTGTTGTTGTTGATCTTTAGGTTTACCGTCAATTAGAGCCTAAGCAAGAAAGGATCAAGATGTACGTGGAGAAAGACACCAGAGTAACGTTTTCTTTGTTTGAATGAGGATTGTAGTTAGTCCGTCCTTACATTGTGGCTGCAGTTCTCCGGAACATCCACATGAATCACGATGTCTATAACAGGTGTTGAAGAGGTTTAAAACTGATTGTTAGTTTCCTTGATCTGCAGGATAAGCTCCACTTCAACATCTGTCGTCGTCGTTCTCTTGTCGCAATTGGTACATATAACTTGGCTTCCGTCAAGCCTCCATTTTACTACCGTGCTCTTCCTGCTGAGCAGGTCAAGTTCAAGCCTCTGAACCAGACTCGTGAGTTCAACGCACGAGAAGTAGCTATGCTGGGTGGGCTTCATAGTTAGTTGATGGACTTCTATCGTGATCCCAAGAACGATTGTAAGCATCTTGCCCCATACACGGATCTGATTTATGATGCTCCTGTCGTTCCTATCGTTTGTGATAGTAATGGAACAATTCTGTCTCTTCCTCCTCTGATCAATGGCGAGTACGGAGTTTGAGTCTCTCATCAACCATAGTCATAGTAAGATGGATCAGAATACAGAAGATATCTTCATTGAATGCACAGCAAAGGATGTGACTAAGGCCTCGATTGTGTTGAATACCCTCGTTGCGATGTTCTCACAGTATTGTGATGAACCTTTCACTGCAGAGATGGTGGATGTGGTCTATGAGAAGGATAGTGTGTTCCCTGAGGGTAAGGAGATTACATATCCCATCTTTGAGGAGAAACAGTTAACTTGCTCTGTGAGTGACTTATGTTCCACGATTGGTGCTGAGATTCCTATGGAGGCTATTCAACGTGACCTTCAGAAAATGCAGCTATTCTCTGAGAAGGTTGATGATGATCACATTCGTGTCACTATTCCGATCACACGTAGTGATGTGATTCATGCAGTGGATGTATATGGTGAGAGACGAGGAATGGAATGAGTCCTAGAGGATGTGGCTATTGCTTATGGTTACAACAATATTAAGAAGGCCCAACCTCCTACTCTGACCATTGGAAGAGAACAGCCTGTGAATCAACTGTAGGAATAATGAAGAGATGTGAGTGTAGATCAGATATGCTTCGTCAGCAGGTGGCTATGGCTGGATATACCGAGGTTTTAACGTTGTCTCTATGTAGCAAGGCTGAGAATTACAGCATGCTTGGTCTGGAGAATGATGGTTTGGCTGTGGCTCTTGCCAATCCAAAAACAATTGAATTTGAAGTATGTCGTACTTCTCTGCTTCCGGGTATTCTGAAAACATTCCGTGAGAACAAGCATGTTCCATATGCTAAGGGAGTAAAACTGTTTGAAGTGAGTGATGTGGTATTGAAGGATTCGACGAATTATGTGGGTGCTCGCAATGAGCGTAGACTGTGTGCTGTGTATATGGGTCAAGCGGCTCAAATTGAGATCATTCATGGTTTGATGGATCGAATTATGAGGCTTTTGGATGTGTATCCTGCTCCTCAGTATTCAGGAAGTGCAGAGGTGGTTCCTGAAGGTAAGAAGACATACTACATTCGTGAGGGAACATATGGAGCATTCTATCCTGGTCGCTGTTGTGATATCATTGTAGTGGATGGTGATAAGGAGATTGTACGTATGAACAGAGGTAATGAATTATAGAATGTTGGTCACTTCGGAGTATTGCATCCTAAGGTTATCAAGAACTTCGAGTTACGTTATCCTGGTTCGGCTATTGAGATGAATATTGAACATTTCATCTGAGGGATTCATTTGTTTGTTGATAAAGAAACAGTGAAATGGTATTTGTTGTGTTGAACCATGTTTCGGAGATCCAAAAGATACTGCCATAATGTGAATCGATCGATATATGCCTCATATTCATCTGTTGCCTCTTTTTCAAATATGGAAGTTTCTAACTGATGATGAGAATAATAGACCAAATCGAAGCCAACCGCCATATTATTGTAAACTGCATGTTTTTCGCCTTTTGGTAAGATCTCTAGAACACCAGATTGAGGTAGCATAAACAGGGCTAGTGTCATGATTGGACCTGAGACACCAAACAACACATCAATCTTCATAGCTTCTGTAACCAGATCTCGAGTCGTTGTTGCTTTTATCTGATACTTTCGAATAATGGATGCTCCCTAATTCTCATGCCTTTCCTTAACTCGAACTCGAAGCTTCTTATGAACATAATCGAAAGCGTTCCTATTGATTCGTTGTTCTGGGTAAGACTGATTCAACTGGGTAACATAATACATTTGAATCGTTTTATCCTGTCGGTAATTCTGGAGATCCAAAATACGGTAGTTTTTGTAGATTGCAGCACGATAGAGATGTGAATCATAGACATGCTGAACGAGGCCTGCCATGTCTCCTCGATGAATTGATCCTAATAAAACAAGAGAAGGAAAGAAGATCCATTTCTTGATAGCCTGTTGCGTTAATTCTGACTTGTATTTCACTGAAAACGCATGTCCACCTTCTGATCGCATGGATGCAATTACTGGAATGAGGGCTTCTAAGCCTTGCGCTGGTAAGTTATCTAATGAGGGAAGGAGAAGTGAATGCATCTGCCCTTGAGTCATATGAAATCGTATACTTCTGGGTAGAATTGAGGATACAACTGCGTATTCAGAACAGCAAAGAGAAGATTCATTGTCAAGAAGGAATCCTGCGAAGGAGGAAGGAGAAGCATCCATGGGTTTGGACCATTCCACTGAAGAGAGGAGCCAGATTCATGTTTCTTTCCTGTCTCCGTTTTCACAAAAGGGAAGTGCTCTGATATGATTCCAACAATTTGGTCTAACCTTTTACATAATTCAACATATCTGAATCCGAAATGTCCAGTATTTCATCCTCCGGATTAAAATACACATCTTGCAAAATTGCATAATCCACATCATCATGCGACGCTAGAGTCATTCCAATGACCCTATCAATTCAAAAGAATATGAATAACACACCCTTTACTTCGTTCCTCAATACACTTCATAGTATTATCATACTCGGATATCCTATACTAATAAACGAATTGGAACGGTTACCAATCCTTCGACTTTAACGAAAGTACTCGAGACATGCAAAGAACAGGATCACCTCTCTTCTCAGACTGAATATATGTTTCTTCCTGTGTACTAACGATAGAGTATGTTACATTCCTAGATATGGGATTTTTACTTGAAGAACTGAAGGAAATTCTGCAAATAATAAAGCATTCATTCTATTACCTATCATGGACATGATGCAATAATTCGATTCCTCCCGTAATAACTGCAGATGTAAATATTCCAAAGAGGAATAAGATGAAATTATTCCACTTTGCTCGCATTTCTTTACAACAAAGAGGAATAGAAAGCCATGATAATTTCGCATTTGCGATATTTCTCTGGTATTAAAACGATTTGGGATCATCAAATCCTTTTTGAAATGCTACCAAATGTCAGTCAACTGACGGTTATCATCATTTATAACAATCAGAAGTATGGGCTTCTTCTGCCTGGTTCATCTACAATCCGACAAATCAAAAAGGAGATTATGGTATATTATAGTTTATAGTACTCATCATGTAGACTCATCTAGGAATAAAATTAGAGAGTCAAGTGTTGTCATACGAGAGTGTGATTCTAGAGAATGATAAAACGATCGCATACTATGGAATTGGAGAAAGAAGTGAGATTCTTCTAATTGAAAATGCATTTCAAGAGCATTTGGTGAATCAAGATGTTGACCTAATTGAACTGGATTCTTGGTTGGATTATTTAACAACAGACTACGAAAACTGTTCTCGATTTGTGAGGGATATTGACTACATTGTGAACAAACTACATGAGAATGAGCATAAACCGTATGCATTAGAAAGTATCGATCGTGCTATGCAATATGTAAAGAAGTGTGGTGAAAGGGCATTGAAGTTACAGCAGGTTACAGATGAATTATCACAGAAGTACCGTTATTTGAATTCAGAATGTATCCGTTTCTACCAGGTGATTCGTGCTTCCAAGGATGAACAAATAGCACTGGCTAAAGGTTATTATTATAATGCTATCTGATTGGTAGAGATGGATATGCTGAATCTTCATATTGCTCAAGAGGGAGATCTCAATACGCTTCGAATGTCAAGTGCTTCGGTTTCTTCTCGTGTCTCAACTTCATTACCAACGCCTCAAGCAAGAAACCCAATTGAAGGCTATTTGTGGTCGCTCAATGCTATCTCAAATGACAAAGAGAATCGAGATACTCATGAAACGATTAGTGATGGTGAGGAAGACACACAGTCACATCTAAATCTTCAAGTACCTTCGCATCCAGCAGCTCGTTCTCGTTTGCGTATTGTGCGTGTGAATGATCAAGGAATGATTGTGAAAGGACCTTGTGATAAGCTGGAAGAGGAAGATGAAGAAGAGATTCGACAACGTGAAGAGCTTCGTAAGGAAGTCAGAGAACAAATCACATTGCCTCGTCGTTATCCTATTCGAGGAGAGATAAGTAAAGAACAATGTGGATTATTGAAAGAACATACACGAGATGAGGCAATGCAATTATTAGAGGATTTAGAACATAACACATCCAAGTATGTGAAGATGACTATCCTGGATTTGTCTTGTATCCAATGAGAAAGAATGTAATGAATAGATTGTAGTATTGGTAATGATGGGTTCATGCGTTTGGTTAATATATTCATGAATAACAAGGAAATACCTCTTCATGAACTTCATCTTGCTGGGAATGCCTTAGGATCCAATCAAATTATCTACCTCATCAATCAATTGCATTTAGACTCTCTTCGAAAGAGTCTTTCGACTCAAGATGATGATGTCTTTATTTTCCCTTATCTCCGTATTCTTGATCTGAATGGTAGGAGTATTTTCTTTTCCAATTCTCAGATAATCCTCTTGGAAATGATGGAGTAAAGCAGCTCTTCAAATTATTGGAGCATCATTCTCTTCCGGAACTTCAGCAACTGTTTCTTATCAGTAATTATTGGTGATGGCCTACAGAATAGATACGAATCTGACCACAGAAGTGACATCCATGCTTATCAATGTGAATTTACATGAGAGCAATCGTGTGAATATTGTGATTCCAGAGACGCAAATGGCACAAATGACAGAAGGAGAACGGGAACTAATGCTTCGTTTGTATGATAAGATTGAAAAGAAGACATGTGTCATTGATATTGATCGTATTTCTTTGCATGAAAAGTTACAGATAGAACGAGTTTCGGATACTTTCCTTCAATTATTCTTCTATACAGTGATATCATCTCTGAATGACATGGTTCAGAAGATTACCCTCAAAGAAGTTGATTTCTCTGGAAATTGTTTCTACATATTCTTTACTCTCCTATCTCGATACGTTCGATATGGACGTTGTAATCATCTTATGAGTATGACTATAACTCGTATTTTTAAAGTATGATTATGATCTGTAGGCTGCCGCTTATGTGATGCTCAGATTCCGACGTTATGTGACATGCTTCACTTATTCTCTGAGAAGAATCTCAAAGAATTCTCATTTCTTAATCTTGATGGTAAGAATGAAGTGGACATCTGAATCGAAGACAACGCCCTTTCTGCTACAGGTCTGAAAACACTGATTTGTACGATCATGGAATGCCGACGCAATAACATGTCTATTGATTTCTCCATTATTCACAATCCATTAGGTAATTCTGGTATTGAAGAATTACTGACTAATTATTACCTTCATAATTCGGAGTCATTGGATACCTTGAACCTGAATGGTTGTTCAATGACCGATCTTGGTGTTGAAAAACTACTACAGGTTTTCCAGTCTCTTGATGGAAAGAATACTATATATGCTCTGAATCTGAGTGGTATCATTATTGATCTCTCTCCATAACTAGAGAATCACATTTCAGATATGGCAGTACCTTCTCTAACAACTCTATTTAGTTTGTTACCCAATTTGCACAATCTCTATTTAGAAAGTGAGAATTCTGGAATGAATTCATTTTCAGACACTGATCTATCTTCTAATGGACTCTATGGAGTGATTAATTACTTTTTTTCAAGCCGTCCAATTTCTTGTATGTCTGCATGAGAAGTGGGGTTGGTGGCGGTGATTAAGACTAGACAATAATGTGGATGACGTTGAGCGAGCGAATCTGGAGGAAATGGTTCGAACGAATTTTGGAGGCGATGAAAATGTCATAATAGAATTACCTTAGTTGTATTTTGTTTGATCGATAACTGAATTATAAGAAGGTGGATAAAACTACCAAGAAAGGAGGGAAAAATACCTCTTAGATTGCCCAAAAGGATGGCGATTTCATTTTCCACACAAATTTGAAATGCCCATTCTGAAAGCACAAAAGGCTGAAAAGATTTCGACCGACAAACTTGTTGGTGAGACGATGGACATTGTAACCGAAATGTTAGACATCATTGTGTCACGTACAGGTATGGATACAAACGATCATGGTATGTGAAAGATGACATCGATCATATGTAGATTTCATTCACACAGGAAATGAATTGAAATATTTCGGTGTTGGACATCAACTCAAGATTTCCAAACTCGCAGATACACTGTATTCTACAATGAAAGATGTAATTGTTTTTGTTATGGCAGAGATGGCAAAAGAGAGTGAAGTAGATTATAAATTCCAAGTGCCCAAACATACTAGTTTTGTTGGTTCTATCGTGAAGGTATACTTCCTTGTTGTTCTCTGATATAGTGTGTGGCAATTGATGTTCTCTCCTCCAATGCCCATTATAAAGAATATGTAAACTCTCTCTGCGAAATGACTGGAAAATATGTTTTTGATGTCAATAATGAGACCTTCCGGAGCATTTATCGAGATACGGTATTACGTCTGGATGAGCGTCATTTCCTCTTTGAAGATGATCCCGAACTCCTCAGTATTCGGTGTTCCATGAAAGGTCTTCCTCAGATGGATGCTCCTGTTTCTCAGTCGAATCCCTTGGAAGGCATAACCATCTCACCTGAAGATATTATTCCTACTATTCAGAACAACGGGTTCCCACCAATTCCTATTAAAGTCACAGCGCCATCAACTCAGACTGAAGAAGATATGGAAATGGTCGTGTTATCGTTGAACTCTAATTCGTAGTTACATTACTTTGAGAAGATCAAAGCAAGTTCTCGCAATCGGATCATCTTTCCATATTTGCGTCGACTTTTTGAAACCCATAAATCGGTATGTGTAACACGCAAACGAATCGAAATGAATGCCAGTTATTTGATGCCTGATGATGAAATTAAGCAGGCTTTTACACAGAAGTTCAATGAAGTCTATATGGTTGTACTGCATTTTGTAATTGACTCTTAGCATTCCCAAGGACAGTTAAATGCTTCGGGAGAGATAGTTCGGGGGCATTGTATGTTCTTGACACTATCCTATCTGAAAGAACATTATCCAAAGGATCGTGTAGATATGATGGAGCAGTATTTGAAGGAGGAGAAATCCTTGAACAGCAAACCTAGAAAGAGATATCTAAAGATGCCTTCTGGAAAACGATCTCGTTTTGATGTACCTTCAGGTGACTACAACATGGTTGCTTCTAATGAAATGGTCCAACATGAACCCATTATGCCAATACTTTGATTCATTTTATTTGGTAGTATTGCTTTCTTTTTGTTTTCAAATTGGATGTACAATTACTATCCTTCGCTACCTCCTACTGTAGTTTCGGATCGTAATTGTCAGCATTCTCTTTAATCTCTAGAACTGTCAGAATCGGCCATCAGTACTCAATTCCAACCACCAAAGTATGAAGAGGTATGAGTATTTGAGGATATGCATTTTGAAGACAGTTCCAAATCAATTTCCTAATTTCTAGTCGCAAGCAGTACGTGTTGAAGATATGAATCATCATATTGGGCCCAATCGTCCATCTCTCTCTCAACCACGTCCTTTGAATCCCAACCTTGATATTCACTTCAATCAAAATCCGATATTGAATGCAACTCCAAACTTGGATCCCTTTTCGCCTTCAACTCCTATGACGATTCCAAAGAAGGAACCCCAACGATTGTGGACAGAAAACGATTTCCAGCTTGCTGTTGTACCGTCCTCTTCCTCTTCCTCTTCGTCGTTGATGGAATTGGAGCATAAAGCAGAGAATCAGACAGATCAGTTGAATACCTATGTAGGACAATGTGGTTTGCCAACACTTGATTTTTCAAAGATGAATTCTCAGAATAAGGATCGCATCGTAACTTCAATTGATGGATTCTATGTAGTATCAAGATTATATCTATCAGATTGCAGAGCAATATAGTCATAGAGAGAGTTTAATGAAAAAGATGGCCAAGAAAACCTTGTATACGCAAGATGATAAAGTTTCTAGTGATATAGTATTGATTTGACTGTCTCCTCATGAGATATATGATGCTAATACCCAATTGCAACGCATTCTTCGTGAAAATGCTATAACGAGCAAGACAAGTCTTGTTGACAATATTCAACGAATCGGTCATCGCTTGCGGAAGAGTAGCAAGAAATTACGTGGTTTGGAATTACTCCTTGATCTGATGTGTGTACTAAAGATTGAATTAATTGTAGTGAAAAGGATTCAACAGAAATTCCATCAGTAGAAGATGTCAGAACAATGGATTCAGAGTATGATAAACGGTTTGAAGAAGATGTGAAGCGATTAGTCCATATGAAGAAGTACAAGCAGAAATACAAGGAATTACTAGTACAATTCGTTACATTCTTTCTGAATCTAGTATGTCAAGTATAAGGTTGTGGACATGTTGAATCAGTTGACAGAATCATCCATTGATCAGTTTATAGATTGTGATAAGGTGAAATTCTCTTATTGGATTGTCATCTAGTTATTACCAATCATAGAAAAGACTCGAATCCCGATGAAGAGGATTTTTTGAAAACAAGGGCATATACTCCCGAATGGAAGATTCGAGCATTGATGGATCTTTTACATATATACCTTGTTTGTTTCTGGATTCCAAATGTATGTGTCTTTTTTCCGTATGTGCAAATTATCGTTCATTTCTTCGAACTACAGCATTTCTCATTTTTTGAGACGATCTTTCACTTACATACATTGAATATACGAAAATATGGTAGATATCGAATGAATATGTCATAATCGTGTAGCCTCTTCAACTTGAGATCCAAGTATCTGTTTCTTATTGTACGATAGAGTGTAGAAGCTCCTGGTCAATCACTCCGATCGAGTGAAGTGCGTTGACATGCATTCAACTGAACCTTGGGTATTGACTTCTCTGTTTTCGGGAAAGGTGTACATCTGGAACTACAATACTGGGGATGTAGTTCGTCAGTGGGATGTCGCAAGCGTTCCAATTCGCGCTTGTAAGTTTGTGGAACGGAAACAATGGGTTGTTTTAGGATGTGACGATCTAAAAATCCGTGTTTATAACTTTAATACAGCAGAGAAGGTAGGGATATGGGGAAGTGATCACTCTAGGTGACAGAATTTGATGCACATTCAGATTACATTCGTTGCATCGATATTCATCCAACGGAACCACTTATGTTGACTTGTGGAGATGATATGAGTATTAAGCTTTGGAATTGGGATCAGGACTGGAAGAACATCCGCGTATTATTTGGTGATCACTATTGATGAACTAGACA
>ERZ824480.3733-NODE-3733-length-10057-cov-12.165567_pt1 | contig 10057 bp, 7 predicted proteins | sample MGYA00519861_ERZ824480 | MGnify/ENA primary metagenome ERZ824480 (study PRJEB31778, sample SAMEA3449152) | human gut metagenome | biome: human gut; feature: human-associated habitat; material: faeces | place: United Kingdom | collected 2010/2012 ...
GACTGTTTCTGAGCAGTGGGCAGCTTATCAGGCAGACCCCAAGGGCTACTTCGACTCTGTGGAGCTGATGGAACTGGACACCATGATCGGCGGCAAGGGCATCAACGACCCCGCTCTGGTGGAGACCCTGTGCTCCAACAGCGCTGACGCCATCGACTGGCTGGACGAGCACGGCATCACTCTGCACAGCGTCTCCAGCTTCGGCGGCGCATCCGTCAAGCGTATCCACCGCCCCGTGGATGCTGAGGGCAAGACCCTTTCTGTGGGCTCCTACATGATCCCCCTGCTGCAGGAGAACTGCGACAAGGCCGGCGTGCAGACCCTGCTGAACACCACCGCTACCGAGCTGCTGACCGATGCAAACGGTGCCGTTGTGGGTGTGAAGGCTACCGGCTCCACCGGCGAGACCATCACCGTGAATGCCAAGGCTGTGGTGCTGACCACCGGCGGCTTCGGCGCAAATCTGGAGATGGTCACCGAGTACAAGCCCGAGCTGAAGGGCTTTATGACCACCAATGCCGCAGGCGCACAGGGTCAGGGCATTGAGATGGCTACCGCTGTGGGCGCTGACACTGTGGACATGGATCAGATCCAGATCCACCCCACCGTGGAGGCTAACACCGCTGCCCTGATCACCGAGGGTCTGCGCGGCGACGGCGCTGTGCTGATCAACGCCGAGGGCAAGCGCTTCATTGATGAAGTTGGCACCCGTGACGTGGTTTCCGCTGCCGAGATCGCTCAGACCGGCAGCTACAGCTGGCTGGTGGTGGATCAGGCTATGGTCGATGCTTCCAGCGTCATTCAGGGCTACATCAAGAAGGGCTACACCGTGACCGGCCAGACCTACGAGGAACTGGCAAAGGCTATGGGCGTGGACGAGGCTGCTTTTGCCGAGACCATGAAGACCTGGAACGGCTACGTTGAGGCCAAGAACGACCCCGACTTTGGCCGCACCAGCTTTGCAAAGGCTCTGGATACTGCTCCCTACTACGCCATCAAGGTCACCGCAGGTGTGCACCACACCATGGGCGGCCTAAAAATCAACACCAACACCGAGGTGCTGAAGGCTGACGGTTCCGTGATCCCCGGCCTGTTCGCAGCAGGTGAGGTGACTGGCGGCGTGCACGGTGCAAACCGTCTGGGCGGCAACGCTGTGGCCGACTTTACCGTCTTTGGCCGCATTGCCGGTGCTGCTGCCAGCAAGTACGCTGCATGAGCATAAAGCAAAAAAACTCTGACACCGCCGCCCCCAAGGGCAGCGCGTGGAAGAAAAATGTGATCTTTGCACTGGTGGTGCTGGCACTTGCCGCAGGTGTTTTTCTTGCGGTGCGGGCGCAGCACCCCGCAAAGGGCAGCGGCTTACAGGCTGTTGTGGATTTCGGTGACGGCGTTACCGAGACTTTGCCCCTTGCGCAGGATCACGATTACCTGTACGAGGTAGGGGACTACATCGTGCACCTGCAGGTGAAGGATGGCGCCATCGCGTTTTTGGACAGTCAGTGCCCGGATCATGTCTGTGAGCAATTCGGCTGGCTGGACAAGGACGGCGCATGGGCCGCCTGTGTGCCCGCAGGGGTGTATGTGGTGGTAGAACCCACCGCAGACGCAGGGTAAAAACAAAGGAAACAGCACCCGGAGGGAAACCTCCGGGTGCTGTTTTTTGCTTGAATAAAAGCCATTCTTTGTAAAAAAGTCTGAAACTTTGTGGAAATGCCGTGAAACGAAAATTGGACGCTTGTTTATCGGGGCAAAATGCGATACACTACAAATAAGAGTTTCTGATGGATGCTTTTTACAAAAAAGCATCTTGTCATAAAAGAACCTAGGAGGAACGGCAAGAATGATCTGGAAAAAGTCTAAACAGCCCGCCGACTCGCAGCAGGACGCAGCGGCTGCACCGAAAAAAGGCGGCGCGGCGGCATTTGCCAAAAAGAACTGGAAGTGGCTGGTGCCGGTAGCCATCGTGGTGCTGGCAGGCGGCTGGTGGCTGCTGAAGCCCAAGAGCGCAAAGCCCGCAAACGTGGATACTTCCTATACGGAAGCAGCGCCCGAGACCCGGGATGTCTCCAACACGCTCAGCGGCACCGGCACGTTGAAGCCCGCCAATACTTACAGCGTCAAGTCGCTGGTGACCGGCAAGGTGCTGACCGGCAGCTTTGAAGAGGGCGATATCGTGGAAGAGGGCACTGTGCTGTACACGGTGGATTCCTCCGACGCTACCACCAAGGTGGAGCAGGCAGCTATCACCCTGCAGCAGGCGCAGCGCAGCTACGATAAGACCGCAGACCGCCAGTATGTCCGCGCCGAGGTGGCGGGCGTCGTCAGCAGCCTGAAGGTGAACAAGGGCGATGAGGTAAAGAGCGGTCAGGAAGTGGCTGTGGTGCGGGACAGCTCCAAGATGAATCTGGTGCTGGAGTTCCCGGCTGCGGATGCCGCCAATTTCTCGGTGGGGCAGACCGCCGAGGTGACGCTGGACGGTACCTTTGAGGTGCTGCCCGGCACCATTACCTCTGTGACCGGCACCGATGCCCTGAGCACCGGCAATCTGCTTACCCGCACTGTGACCCTCTCGGTGTCCAACGCAGGCGGCCTGACCACGGCACAGGCGGCAACGGCTACTGTCAACGGGGTCAGCTCCATTGCAGCGGCAAACTTCCAGTATCAGGCCGAGCGCACCCTGACTGCGCTGTCTTCCGGTACTGTCACCGCCATCAATGTGCGGGAGGGCGGCAGCGTGAACAAGGACGACATCATCCTGACCCTCAGCGGTGAGGACCTGACCGAGTCCATCCAGTCTGCCTCCGAGACCCTGCGCGGTGCGGAGCTGTCCATGCAGAATATGCAGGACGCTATGGATAACTACACCATCACCTCACCCATCAGCGGCACCATCATCGAAAAGAATGCCAAGGTGGGCGATGCCCTGAGCACCGGCAGCGACCTGTGTACCATCTACGACCTGAGTTATCTGGAAATGACCATCAACGTGGACGAGTTGCAGGTCAGCAGCCTGAAAGTGGGGCAGACCGTACAGGTGACTGCAGACGCCGTGAAGGATAAGACCTACGAGGGCGTGGTCACCCGTGTGTCCATGAAGGGTGATACCAGCGGCGGCACTACCACCTACCCGGTGACCGTACGCATCGACGAGACCGATGGTCTGCGCCCGGGTATGAACGCCAACGCCGAGATCGTGGTGGCACAGGCCAAAAATGCGCTTACCGTGCCCAACGCCGCTATCGTGCGCGGCGGCTATGTGCTGGTGCGGCAGGACTCGCCCAGCGCCGTGAACGCCGATGACTCCATGAGCGCACCGGAGGGCTATGTGTACGTCAAGGTAAAGACCGGTGTCAGCGACGATAACTATACGCAGGTGACCAGCGGCCTGTCCGAGAGCGATACCATCGCCTACGACCCCAGCTCTGTGAGCAGCGACAGCTACTACGACTACGGCTCTGGCGGCTATGACGATATGGACGGCGGAGAGCTCGAGGATGCCGGAAACGCCGCAGACCTCACTGAGGGCGGCGAGGAGACGCTGCCCGAGGAGACGGAAAACGGTGAAGCCCCCGCAGCGGACGCTGAAGAGCCGGCAGACGGCATCGACCCCGCTGAGGCCGGCGCGGTCGTGGTGGATTGACGCAGGAGGGATGAATGAGCGCTCTGATCGAGTTTGATGAGGTCTGCAAATATTACCAGATGGGCGATACCACGGTAAAGGCTGCCGACCACATCACTATGAAAATCGAAAAAGGCGAGTTCGTGGCCATCGTGGGCCAGTCCGGCTCGGGTAAATCCACCTGCATGAACATCATCGGCTGTCTGGATGTGCCTACCCACGGCACCTACCGGCTCAACGGCCGGGATGTGGGCAAGATGAACCGCAACGAGCTGGCCGCTGTCCGCAACGAAATGCTGGGCTTTATCTTCCAGCAATACAATCTGCTGCCCAGGCTGAACCTGATGGAAAACGTGGAGGTACCGCTGGTGTATGCGGGCATCTCCCGCGCCGAGCGCCACATCCGCGCCCGGGAGGTGCTGGAGCAAGTGGGGCTTGGCGACAAGCTGAAAAACCGCCCCAACCAGCTTTCCGGCGGCCAGCAGCAGCGCGTGTCCATTGCGCGGGCACTGGTGCGCAACCCGCCGGTCATTCTGGCGGACGAGCCCACCGGTGCGCTGGACTCCCATACCGGCCGGGAGGTGCTGGGGCTTTTGCAGCAGCTGCACAAGCAGGGACACACCGTAGTGCTGATCACCCACGACAACTCCATTGCCGTGCAGGCCGACCGCATCATCCGGCTGGAGGACGGTCAGGTGGTGTATGACGGCGACTCCCACGCACCAGAGGCCATGGTGCAGCCCACCCTGCTGCCCGAAACGCCGGAAAAGGAGGAACAGGCATGATCTTTGAAACCTTCCGGCAGGCCATCCAGAACGTGTGGAGCAACAAGCTGCGCACCTTTCTGACCATGCTGGGCATCATCATCGGCGTGATGGCGGTCATCGTCATTGTGGGTCTGGGCAACGGCATGACCAAGAGCATGCGGGACAGCTTTTCCGCACTGGGCACCAACACCCTCAGCATTCAGGTGTGGGGCTACGGCTCCCGTACCGTGCCGGTGGAGGAGATGTACGATATATGCCAGCGGCATTCCGACCTGATCAAGGCGGTGTCGCCCCAGATCGAGTTCAGCGGCAATGCCAGTGGTACGCTGAAGATTGGTACCACCAGCTACCGCTGGTCCAACATAAGCGGTGTGGACGAGAACTACACTGAAATGAAGAACTACCAGCTCGCGCAGGGACGCGGCCTGCAGTACATGGATATGCAGGACAACAAGCAGGTCTGCATCATTGGCGATTACCTGAACCGGGTGGCCTTTGGCGGCAACGGTGTGGGGCAGACGCTCAAGATCGGTGCCAACAAGTTCCGCATTGTGGGCGTGCTGGCGGCCAAGGTCAGTGACCCCACCATGCAGCAGGGCAGCGATGACGACTGCGTCTACCTGCCCTACACTACCGTGATGCGGCTTTCCAGCCAGAGCTCGGTCAACAACTATACGGCGGTGATGACCGACGAAAACTTTGCCAACGAGGCCAAGACCACCATGGAAGAGGAACTGATGTCGATCCTCAAGACCGAAAACGGCTACTATGTGTACAGCGCCAGCGAGTGGCTGGAGGAAATGAACAAGATGATCAACATGGTCATCGTGATACTTACCGGCATTGCCAGTATCTCGCTGCTGGTGGGCGGCATCGGCATTATGAACATCATGCTGGTGTCGGTTACTGAGCGCACCCGCGAGATCGGCATCCGCAAGGCACTGGGCGCAAAGGAGCGCACCATTCTGGCACAGTTCGTGGTGGAAGCAGCCACCACCTCTGCGCTGGGCGGCGTTTTGGGCATTGCGCTGGGCTATGCGGTGTCCATGGCGGCCAACCGGGTGCTGCCCATGTTCATGACCGATACCACCGTTACGGTAAGCCCCTCCTTCAACTCCATCGTGGTGGCCTTTGGCATCTCGGTGGGCATCGGCGTGCTGTTCGGCTATCTGCCGGCGCGGCGCGCAGCCCGGCTGAACCCCATTGAAGCATTGCGCTACGATTGATCGCGGCGGCGTGATAAACAAAGAACAAGAGGTACGACCAATGAAAAAACGGATTCTCGCATTTCTGCTGGCGGTCAGCATTGCGGTGTCGGTGCTGGTGCTGCCGGTCTCGGCGGCCAGCATCAACAACACAGCTCTGCAGACGGCTATTACTCTGGGCGCTGTGCCCACCGGTCAGGAACTTAGCGCCAACATTACCCGCGACGCTTTTGCCAAAATGCTGGTGTCCTTTTCCACCTACCGGGAGAGCGTAGGCGCACAGGGCACGGTGGGCACTTTGTACCGGGATGTGCCCGGCACCTCCCAGTGGGCACCCTACATCCGCATTGCGGTGCAGCAGGGCTGGATGAACGGCTACACCGATGGTTCCTTCCGCCCGGACAACACCGTCACGCTGGAGGAAGCCTGTGCTGCGGTGCTGAAGATGCTGAGCTATAAGACCACCGACCTGACCGGCTCCTTCCCGCAGGCACAGCTGAACAAGGCCCAGCAGATCGGTCTGCGGGACCAGCTGACCTGCACACAGGGACAGGCCATGACCTACGAACAGTGCACCCTGCTGCTGTACAACGCTCTGCGCGCCAACACCGCCAGCGGCAGCGCCTATGGCAGTTCGCTGGGCTTTACGGTGTCCAACGGTCAGGTGGATACCTCCTCGGTGCTGCTCAAGAGCCGCAAGGGTCCCTTTGTGGCAGAGGAGGGCACTCAGCTGCCCTTTACGCCAGTGAGCGTCTACCGCAACGATAAGGTCTCTGCCTCGGCAGAGCTGAACAAGTACGATGTGTACTATTACAGCGAGAGCCTGCAGACGGTGTGGGTCTATACCCGCCGCGCCGCAGGCCGCATTACGGCGGTATCGCCCAGTGCCAGCGCACCCACGGCACTGACCGTGGCGGGCAGCACTTACAGTTTGGGCAGCTCTGCCGTGGCGTCCAAGATCTCCTCCCTGAACGGCGGCGGCGTGGGCGAAGTAGTTACCCTGCTGCTGGGTATGGACAACGAGGTAGCCGATGTGATCACCGGCGAGGAAGCCGACAGCGTGTTCTACGGCGTGGTGCAGACTGCCACCCGCAGCCTTGTAGAGGACAACGGTGCAGACGTGCTGCAAAAGATCTCGGTGATGTGCACCGACGGCATCACCCGCACCGTAAATATCGACAAAAGCCTGAACTACCCCACCGGCTGGCTGGTGGAGATCAGCGTGACCCCCGAAGGGGAGCAGGTGACCGCTATCGAGTCCAAATCGGTCAGCGGCACCATCAATGACACCGCCACCGCGCTGGGGGACTATGCTCTGGCCGATGACGTACAAATTCTGGATACGACATCGGAGGGGTTGGCTGGGACGGTTCGTCCCAGCCGAATAGCGGGGACAAAGCTGAACGCCCTGGCCGTGCGCTACTATACGCTGAATGAGCAGGGACAGATTGACCGTCTGGTTTTGAACGATGTTACCGGCGATCTGTGGAAATACGGCGTGCTGGACGACGTGAAGAATCTGGCCGTCAATGCCGGTTCCATTCTGGGTACCCTGACCGGCAGCGGCTCCTCCGGCTCAGGGAATGGTTCTTCGGGAAATAGTTCTTCCGGTTCCGGCAGCGGCTCTAAGGGGGACAGCTCTTCCGGTTCCGGCTCTACCGGCGGCACCACCAACACCACCACGGTGGTGGATGATCTGCGCAGTGTGCTGGTGCCCACCACCAGCGAGATCCTGTGGGGCGTTATTGACGGTTCGCTGCTGAGCACAGTCTGGAACCGCATCACCAGCAGCTCCGGTTCGCTGCTGAGCATCGGCCTCAAACAGCTGGCCAAAATCACGGGCCAGCCCATGAGTACCATCCTCAACTTTGTGGGCGGCGGCGCTACTTACATTTGCTACGTCAACGGCAGTCAGGCCAGCTTTTCCACCTCCATCAAGTACCCGGTGCTGGCGGGCGGTCTGGCAGTGCGGCAGAACGTGAACGGCACGGTAAAGGCTATGATCCAGCTGATGCCTATGAAGATCGACAAGGTGGGCGCAGCTTCGGTGATGAGCAACGGCACCCGCTACGAAACGGCTGACGACATGCAGGTGTACCTGTGGTACAAGGGGCAGTATTACGCCACCAAGCTTTCGGAGGTGAACTCCGAGGGCTACTACCTGACTGGCTGGTACGATAACTTTGGCTGCGCAGCAGGCAAGCGCGTGCGAGTGATCGTGGCGGTCAAAAAGGACTGATGGACTACTATGACCCCCGGCGCAGGGCGCTGCGGGCGGTGCGGCAGCTGCTCTACCCGCGCGAGTGCCCTTTCTGCGGCCGGGTGCTGGGAGATATACGGGATTGCCCGGACTGCGCAGAGCAGCTGGAAGTGCTGCGCCGCAAGCCCGGCATCCGGCTGGACCCGGCGCAGCACTATATCGGCAATCTGACCGGTGCGGCTGCGCCCTACCGTTACAACGGCTGTGTGCGGCGCGGTATCCTGAACGCAAAGTATCAGGGCAAGCCGTGGCGGGCAGTAGAGATGGGCAACCGTCTGGTGCAGCTGGCCTTTGGCGGGGAGCTGACCGTGCAGTACGGCGAGCTGCTCCCGCAGCCGGTGCCGTGGGCGGCCATCGGGTACGATCTGATCGTGCCGGTGCCGGCCTCCGGCAAAAAGCGCGGATATAACGTGCCGGAGCTGATGGCGTTGCCGCTGGCCAAGGCCATGGAGGTGCCGCTGGCACCGCAGGCATTGGAGCGTACCCGGGCAAAACGGCATCAGGCCGGTCTGCCGCTGGAGCAGCGCATGGCCAACGTAGCAGGTGCTTTCCGGGCGGCACAGCCGCAGCAGCTGGAGGGCAAGCGCATCCTGTTGGTGGATGACGTCATCACTACCGGCACAACGGTTGCCGCCTGCGCACAGGCACTGCTGCACGCCGGGGCAGACAGCGTGTTCGCGCTGGCCTTTGCCACGGTGGAGTTTGACACACCGCCGGACGACACCACCCCCATCTGCGAGGACGACGAGGAAGAAGCGTACAGCGATTTTTGAAAATAACGCTCTTTCGCGCATCCTTCCCGCGGGCAAAAGCCGGGATAATAAAATGTAAAAACCGTATCAGAAATTTGGAAAAAGCGCTTGACAAAACGGGAAAAGTCGGGTATACTAATCAAGCTGTGAGCGACAAACGCAAACAGATATCCGGGTGTAGCGCAGTTTTGGTAGCGCGCTTGAATGGGGTTCAAGAGGCCGTGAGTTCGATTCTCGCCACTCGGACCAAACAGAAATAATCCGAACTTGTTTCCGATAGGAGATGGGTTCGGATTATTTGTTTTCTTCGGAAAATTAGCGTTTGCGAAGCAATGAAAGCCCCAGTGGGGCTTTTAAGCGACGGAACGGTCTGCGTTAGCAGATGGAGGGGCTTTGCCCCGACAAGTTCCATGCAGGTGTCCGTGAAAGATAAAATCCGAAATCATAGATTGGGCGATATAAGCTACACCATGATTTCAGGAGGACATGAACATGAAGTACGATGCAGGAGCTTGCCATTTCAACATGGACACCGGCTGCGTGGAGCTGCTGCTCCAGGATGGGAGAATGATCTTCGTTGACTGCACTGGGGTCGAGGATGCGTTGGATGTGACCATGGCGCAGAGGTCGGAGTTAGACTATCTCATCTACAATGATCCGCTGGGCTATGCGGATTTGATTCTGAATGGTGACCCGGAGGAATATTTGAAGAATGCGGCCGGGAGCTATGGGTTAGAAATCTGAATGAATGCTGGATATTACTGTTTTTTAACTGGTGATGTCCAGCATTTGTTATTTGGTGCTGCCCGATCAATTTTAATGGAATCTTTATACTTCTACAATTTTCTTTACGACTCTTTTATCTATTCCATGCTAGACTTTATACACACGGACAGGTAAAGGAGCTTTTATGATTCAATATCCTCGTTACAGGCAGCACCGTTTTTCTTCTTTTCAGGTCATTATTGCAGGATTTGCGGCAGTTGATCTGGTGGGCGCATTGCTTCTGATGCTCCCGATCGCTGCACAGCAACGGTGCGTTACACCGTTCCATGAGGCGCTGTTTACTTCCACCTCTGCCCTTTGCGTGACCGGACTTGTGGTACAGGATACCGGCAGCTACTGGTCGGCATTCGGACAGAGCGTAATTCTTCTTCTGATCCAGATCGGAGGACTGGGCGTCATTACGGTGGGTGCTGCCTTTGCGCTGCTTTCCGGGCGAAAGATCTCCCTCAAGCAGCGCAGCACGATGCAGGAAGCCACCGCTGCCCCGCAGATGGGCGGCATCGTGCGGCTGACAGGCTTTATTCTGCGGATCACCGCTCTGTTTGAACTGGCCGGTGCTGCACTGCTGCTGCCGACATTTTGCGCCGATTATGGTTTGCGCGGGATCTGGTACGCACTGTTTCATTCCATTTCGGCGTTCTGCAATGCCGGTTTTGACCTGCTGGGAA
>ERZ824480.3739-NODE-3739-length-10042-cov-2.784720_pt1 | contig 10042 bp, 10 predicted proteins | sample MGYA00519861_ERZ824480 | MGnify/ENA primary metagenome ERZ824480 (study PRJEB31778, sample SAMEA3449152) | human gut metagenome | biome: human gut; feature: human-associated habitat; material: faeces | place: United Kingdom | collected 2010/2012 ...
ATCCAATCGTGGGCACGCCCCGCATAAACATTCGCATCAGCTTTTATTGTCGGTCCTTGCCCTGAACCATGGCCGCAGAACTGGTTATTTCCTATGTACAATTCGACGTGATCAAATGATGAGTTGTAATCTCCCCAATTGAAAAATACCAGATCGGCCGGCTGCATCGAAGACAGAGGAAGATTAGGCCCTGATCCAGTCGCGATTTGTCGCCCCTTTCCCACTTGCGCACCCGTCCACGTGCCGATATCCATGCTTGTTACTTTTTGGTAGGCGAACCAAATAGTGCTTGAGCAATCGCCGTATCCACTTGTTATCGGATCAAGTCTCCCCGGGCCTTGTGAATATGCAAATTTACCAACCCATGAGGTGTACAGCTCGACGATTTGGCGCTGAGCTTCTGACCCCGAAGACGATCCACCACCAGTATTCCCACCAGTGATAGGAGTTCCGTCTTTGTTTACACCAGGTATCCATGTTTGGCCAGTAGTTTTGTAAAAAATCACACCGTTTTTATAATAATCTGGTCCGAACAATATTAAGTTGTCTCCACGTTGGATCACGTAAGACACTTGATTTGCGTCTTGTTCAATTTGCGGTGAATTGCCGCCATAAGATGGGGAGCCAACTTGACCGAAATCCGGGGGATCGCTTTCACCGTCCCAACCATCTAGACGTGATTTTACCGTGTTGTAACGATTTTTATAAATTCCAAGAACACCATCATTCATGCAGACTTGATATAGACGTTCCAGCGTTGCCGTGCCACCCGCTGCTTGGATGACACGCCCGCACTGTCTAGGTGATTGGTGCCACATGGCCATCGCGAAAATCAACGGCTTGGGGTTTGATTGACTCATGCCATAGCCTTCGAGCGTTGTAATGTAACCTTCGAAGTCTGAGATCGCTTGATTTTCTTGGATGATATGGTTTTCCTGTGCGCTGAAAACCTGCACGATGGAGTTGCCTTCGGCCTGTGTAAGATAGCGCCTTGTCCAATAACTGTCTGTTGCAGGGTGCTGTGCAAGAGAATCGCGCAATGATTGCGCGAGATCAGGATAGGCGGTAGGCTGCTCTGCTTCCACCCGATTAAGCAGAGCAGCCGCACGTGTGCCATACCATTGCATCATACCAATAGTTATTGGATCGACGTAATAAACGCTTGTCCAATTCCAATTGCTCTCGACTTCGCCAATAACGTACATGGCATAATAGCATATGGTATGTGTGCTGGGCATATAATTCACCTCGTAAGATAGCGAGTGTAGGATTCGAACCTACGTGGTCCAGGTCGCCACCGAAGACCGTCGATTGCGTCTATCGCCCCGTTTTAGCCTCTCCGGGCAAGCTCGCTATCTTGAATATATTATAGCATTATTTCTTTTCAATTACAACCTTATATTCATTATTTTCTAAAATTGCCTGATTAGTAGGCGCATCTACGGAAACTGCATGAGCGTATGCTTCCCACGCGCTGCGATCTCCGAAGAAATGATTAAGGTCTAAGCTAGCATCCCACCCATTTACAGCGCCTAGCTCTGAATATTGCCAACAGCATACGAGGCCATCCGTTTTTAAATGATCCCCCGGGTCATCGTAAAGAGTCATAACTTGCTTTGGCTTGGGATATTGGGCGATCCATCGCCCGCAATTGGATTCCACGCCACCCTGGTTGAATCTCCACGGATTCGCATAAATCCATGGCCACACTCCCGTTTTTTCATGCACTCGACGCACGAATTCGTTAACCCATATGACAGATTGGTCTTTTTCCCAATCAAGGACGGGTATTCCATGGTTAAAGTAACCTTTGCAATTTTTTATGAACCAGTCAGCTTCAGCAATCGCCGTGTTGTTTCTACCGAAGTGATAAAATCCAAAAAGTTTATCAAATTTTATAGCCCGCTGAATTACGCCGTCACAATATGGATTGACATAAGTAAGTCCTTCGGTTGCTTTTGAAATGACAAAATCGGCAGCAGTATCTTGGATTTGGAAATCTTTTTGCCTCGACGAAACATCAATTCCTCTAAGCATGTTTCCCCCCAATACTGGCCATACAGTCTTTTAGCTCGCTCGATAGCTCCTTAAAATCTTCACGCAGCTCTCCAATCTCAATAGTAATACTTTTAAGACTGGCGGTAAAATCTTTAAGGGTACGGTCATAGAGATAAAACATGCCCACGCAAGCCACGATAGGGAAGCCCACACTACCAATAAGAGAAATAATGGTGTTAACATCCATAATCTACTCCTCGGTAACCGGAATAGGATAATTTAAATCAATAGAACTAGAGATATTCGCTCCATTAGGGATTGAAGGGGGAATAGGCGCGCTTAGGTCTACTAATGATAACACAGTTTGATACCATGATATAATAATTATATTATATGTATTTTTCCAGGGGCCAGCGCCATTCGCGATGTTTACGCCAAGATACAGGTAACCATCAGTGCCGATGCCATTAGCAACCACACCACACATCCAGTCCGTACCGCGAATTGATTGCGCGTATCCCAGCCCATTATAAATAAGCGCTTTACTCGGAGTGACCGGCATTTTAATATTGGTTTTTAACGAATAATACGTCGTGCCAGGCATTACTACGAGAGTCGGCTGAGAGGCTGTAGTAAATTGAATTTGACCATCAAATTTCCATAACGTGTCATTGTGGGTGTATAGGCGACCATTTGCCGTGGTATAAATCGAACTATTTGGTAGGAATTCATCTCCGGTAAAAAGTGAAATTTCCCAATTTTCAACCAGGCTGGTATATCCAATTCGATTCGATACATCAGTAAGCTGCGCTTGTGCATTAGAGCTAAGTCCCGCCGTCTTATTAAGATCATTAGCAGACGCATTGACGCCAAGATTCACAAGATTAACACCAAGCGACGTGCGAGCAGCGGCTGCTGACGTAGCGCCAGTTCCGCCATTGGCAATTGATACGGGGAACTTGCTATTCAGCTTCTTAATATCATTAGTATTAGTAGTAATATTTCCCTGCGCCGTCGTGAGATCGTTGCGAAGACCGGTCGTGTCAGTTTGCAACTGGCCGATATTTTCAGTGTTCGTTGCAATGCTACCCTGTGCGGTAGTGAGATCAGTGCGAAGACCACTAGTTGCAGTTTGCAGCTCACTAATATTGTTGGAGTTGGTGGACACGTCGCCCTGCGTAGTAGTAAGATTATTACGCAGAGTGGTAACGTTGGAGTTGATCGTGGAGATATTATTGTTAACAGCTACAATCTTATCAGATTGATCTTTAAGCTCAGTATCAACTTTTCCCATCGCAGCGTTGTACTGATCTGCGAGATCGGGCTTGTCATTTTCTGCGTACAAATCAAGATCATAATTCGGAGTGTAAATAGATGCCATGTTAGTTTCCCTCCTGGTAGTAGATTCCTTCAGGCTTCCACGTTTCGCCCATAAGCGATCCGCTGTAAACCGCAACACCTCGCACGTTAAGCCCGCTGTTCGCGAGCGTTTCAACTGTCAATTCACTGTCTCCAAGAGTGCGAACTGTTGCAGCTTGCAATGACAGCCAACGATAGAGATTGCGCATTGCTTCTTTGCCATCGTTGTATTTGCCGAGCGTAACGTCCCAGATCAGCATGCCGATTTGCAGCTTTTCAATTTCTGCCATGAGTTCGTTCTTAACGTTCTCATCACCGGTATCCGCATAATCTTGCAGCATTTTCGTTTGCTGGTTCTGCTGATTTTCAAGCTCGATTAAAAATGCGTTAAAATCATCAATCGTCATGCAACCGGCAAGCTCGCCTGCAAACGAATCTATGGCATCGCAGATCGCCTTGATTCGTTCTTCCTCGCTGATTATATTATAATATATCTTGGGGATGTATGGTGCGCTTCTCAAAAAAACACGAGGATAACAAAACCCTGTCCACCCCGTGACGCCACACGGATACGTAACTCCCATAATGCCTCCTAAAATCCGCTGTAATTCGCCGTCCACACCTGCATGAAAAGATCATCCAATTCGTCACGAATCATCAAATCAACGTTGAAAAGCGAGCGCCTGTATTCATCGAGGATTACGCCGACGTTCCCAGAATAACCAGCAGTTGTTACCGTGTAGTCAGTCAACGCTTTGTCTGCGCTTTTCGTGTAATCCTTCGTTTTCGCATTCGACGTTCCCGCGTTCGTGCCGCTTGCGTTGCCCTGTGCGTCAGTGATATTCGTGGCATAATCTTCGTTGCCTTGCAACTGCATCTGAGGCGTTGCAGAGAAAACGCTACGTGTCTTGTCTTCATTGCTCGATGTTCCCTGAGTGCTTTCGTCGCGATTGCTTTCTCGATTGGCCTCAGTTTCTGCTGCATTTTCGGTGTGGCTCTCAGTTGTCTGCTGCATAGTGTATAATGGATTAACGTCCATTACAACAGTTTCGTACATCTTATTGTAATAGGGCATGATCGATTGCATGCGACGCTTGAAATACACAGCGAATCGAGCAGGGGGAGTAACGCATATTTCGCGAAATTGAAACCACATGACTATTAAATCGTTAAGATGCTGGCGATACGATTCATCGAAAATCGGATAATCGTTGAAGCCTGGATCGAAACCGTCATCGACAAGTTCGCCAAATTCTATGGTAAAAACGGCCATTACAACCTCCCTTCTCCGTCTTCAATATCGTTGCTGATCATATCGTTTGCGAAGAAATCATAATTGTTGGAAGCGTTGTCATGATTCCACACAACCTCAATGGGAGCATCAAGCAATCGGGCATAGCGTCGGTTGATGATATCGCACGCTTCGCGACGCGCGTTCAATCCGACCAGCCGTGATATCTCCACTTGGCCATTGTTGGCCTGGACTTCGTCGGTGACGACGCGCTCTTTTTTATCTTGATTAGCGTTGTCAACACCAGCGTACGTGTAAAATTCATTGAGCGTGCGATGCTTGTTAAGCATAAGTTCCGTGGCATAGTTCGGCACGTCGGTTTTAAAAACTCCGACATTGACGTCGGTCATAAGCCCTGAAAATCCGAAAATCACCGGCTCACCACCCTGCGCCTGCTGGTACAATGACTGGATTGACTGTTTCTTTTCTTCCGGGCATGTGATCAGAACAGGCGTTCTCATTGCATTGATATTAACGTCGATGATCCGATCATAACGAGTAAGACGCTCCGCATACACCGATACGGTCAAATGGTCGGTTTTGCGCGATCTGCTGGCCCAAATAGGCACGCCCTTGTCAGCGCCCATACGATACGACCATCCGTTATTGCCCCACGAAGTCAATTCCGTTGGATTGTCATACAGGTTCCATCGACCCGACGGCGTAACTTGCGTACCTAAAAGTTTGTCGGTGAACCACGGTTTGAAAACTACAGCGACGCCGTTGCGGAAAAGTGTCATTTCCAAAAACCGCTCATCGATAGAGTCCGGAAGATTGAGCCACTTGTAACGGTTGATCATGATATCTTGCATCATATAATAATAGTGCAGATATTGACGGTAGTTGAGGTCTGCCGACTGCCAATAAACGTCATCGCCATACCCGCATATGCTGTTTTTCTTTCGCTTGCGGCTCATCGGATCACCTCATTGTCTGCCACGTCGATTCGTCCCATCTTAGCAGGATCAGTCCAAACGGTCACGCCTTTTTCGAAAATTCCTCGAATCGTTTGCCGGTATTCCTCCGGAACCGATGACGAGAAAATATAACATTGCGTCATTTTCCAATAGGTAAAATTTTTGCAACACATCAAAGACGCGGGAACATTTACGAAGCCATTGTAAGCATATCCGTAACGCAACCAGTATTCGCCAACCGTGCGAAGAAACGCATCTTTGATACGCTTGATTTTAAGCGTCACGCCGAAATACCCCTTGGCGATCATCAATGCATCGCCTCCAGCATTGCCGGATATCGATGGTGCGATAACCTCAGCATCCTGCACCTGCGCATTGATGGCTGCAATCGCTTGCTGATAATCTCCTTGCGCTGCGAAATTACCATAAGACAAGTTGGTATCTGCAACATATTTGCCAGTATTGTAATTGTTGGTTGCAGTTTGGGACGCTAACATGTTGCTAATCTCGGTGCTGCGATTGTTAGCCGTATATTGTATCGCTGTACTGGCAGCAGCGTTTGCAATGCCAAGCGCTGATGATGCAACGTTTCCAGATGCCAGCGAGTTAGCGGCGCTCTGCAAACCACCTGCCAATGCTGTCATATTCCTCACGTCATTCTGCGCGGTATTTGCCTGAATTCCAGCCGCCGAATTCATGAGCGCATTTTGCAAAGTTGCTGAAGATTGATCATAGCCTAGCTGATTCGCTATCATGGCCTTGTCGCGCGACCATCCTGCATTGCTATATGCATATGCACGGCTACGCGCGGACGACGCAATTGTCAATGCGTAACTGTCATTGACGACAGAAAATCTCGGAAAATTCGAAACAATTAATGCCGCATCCATAAATTCCCCACAGTGGATAGTAACAGATTGCGTGTTGCCGCTTAACGTAGCAGCCGTAAATTCATCATTGCCGCCAGTTACCCTGCCATTATATCTCTCTGGATATACTGCGTATTGTGTAAATGGCGGTGTATTTAATCCGAGTAAACGAAACGAATAACCATTATCTGTCAATAATAAACCATCAGGCTTATACACTATCGCTTGCCCCGAATTATCCGTTAATTCTATAGCACTATATGGGTAAGAATATAGTTTAGTGAGATTTTTATACCTCGAAGGAATATACCAACTATCTATATTAACATCAAAAAATACAGCTCCTTCTCCTCTACTCCCAGATTTCAATTTATAAGCAGTTATATTTCGTATTTTTACTTCATCGCCAAGGTCTAGAAATTTAGATGCGCCTATTGTAATAATCTGTATACATTGGCTTACCCATGGATAATTAGATATCGCCTTCATAAAATGCACAAAGTTATCTGCTCTAATTGCATATACTTCGCACCCACTTGGTATGTCCTCTATAATATCGCCATTAGCTGTCCTTAATTCTGGATCATTTATATCGCCCCAATTTTGCAATGTCAAATCCGCGGTAGAAGATACTAGTACATATAATGGACTGTCATCACGCATCCAACTATCATGTTTAACATTTACAATCTCATAATCACTTCCAATTTCTAAGCCCTCAGGCAATGTAGCGATCTGATTGGATATTGGTGTTGCTAAATATTCCTCTGGTGCAGGCAACTGCTGCATAGCATAATGCCCGCGCTCCAAATAGCAATTGCCAAACTCCACGCTGTTTCCGTACGTCGTCCATACATCCAATTGCACGTTTAGCCGCGTAGTGTTCGGTGCGATATAATCCATTGATGTAATAAAATAAAAATAATCAGTGCGCGCTCCCGGCTCTTCACCGGGCACCGGAAAAAGCGGCTGATGTACATGCAGATAATTGTAACCGTTTGCCGAGTTAAAAGGCTTAGGGATCATCACTGGATCGCCATATTTCAGAATGACCTTCGTAGTCAATTGAAAAGGCAGCGAATTTTTCAATCCATTAAAATATGCGTCTCGCTCTGCATCATTTGCAAACTTGACAATATCACGATATGACATATCCCATGGAACATTGCATAACGTGACTGTAGTATCCTCAGTCCATAACTGATAATTAAAATTGTTTTGATATTCATAAATATTTTCCGGGACTCCCGGAAAATTCGGCAAATCTTGCATTTCCACCGCCTTTCAAAAAGCCCCCATGCGCTGCACAAACGCATGGGGGCAACGCCTACCGCATATTGTCGAGGAGTAGAGATTGCGGCGGCTACTCAGTAGGCGGAACGTACTTGGCGCCAATGCCAACTACCATAGATGCGGTCTTCGGAGTCTGATCGCTGATCGACATATCAGGATTGATATACGACAGCGTAGCCTGGACGGTAACATTGGTCGCCGTCTCATCAGGGTCAACATGCAGCACACCATCATTGGTAACATACGTGTGAGGTGCGAGCGCCTTGTCGGACGCCGTAATCGTGAGATATGCACCATCGGGCACATGCACATCGGAGTCTTTGGGAGCGACGTTACCGGTAGCCGTAACTTCGAGCTGCGTATCTTCACCGACAGGCGCGAACTCAGGAGTCGTGCCGTCCTCTTTTTTAGCAAATGCAATCTTCGCATCAGTAACAGTGACGGTAACAGTCGTCAAACCAGTACCCTCCTCAAGCGTAAACAACACCGCATTGAGCATCGGCGACATGGACATGATCCCCTGGTGATGCAACCAATGGTTGGTGGTCAGCGTCGACGGGTTGTAAAAACTCGTATTTTCAAAAACGGAATCAGCGCAAATAAACCAATCACGATCAACAAGCGCTGCCTGCGCACCGTTAACCGGGAACTCATCAACGATGACTTGACGAGTCTGCATTTCGGCGGGCTCCAAATGGAAAAGCGGGGCCAGACCCTCAACGTCGATCGTAGCCTCAACATCAGGCGTCATGATAAGCAGCATGTCCTCAGGCCGCGAGAATACCGGCAACCCGTATGCATTGTAATAGGGGCGCTGGAAACTGAGACGACGAGTGTATGCGCGTAGCAAGCGCAGAACTTTACGAGCATTGGTAGTAATATCAGTATCAACGGACAAATCAGGCGTTTGAACTTTGTAAAAGCCCCATTTCTGCTCGTACGTCGCGAACAGATTGACCATGGTATCATACTCAGCTTGTGAGTTGGAGTTATACGGAATATCCATGATCGAATTTACGAAATCGTTAAGTCCGTACTCACTCAGAAATGCACGGCGAAGCTCGACTTCATTGACCGTGATCGGGAATTTCCACTCGAAATTTCGATGGTGAAACGCGCTCTTGAATTCAGGCGGGTTACAATCAAGAAGATCAATTGCGCACGGATCATACGTTTTCGGCTTGATCAGATTCGCGCCGACTTCTTCAATCGTATTGCCATACATCAACATGCCACGCTTCAGCGGCGCAAGCGGATTTTCCCAACGACGCGAACGAATGACGACTTCACCAATTCGATTCACAAGTGCATCAACAAATTCATTCCAAAACGGGCGCGAATTCGGATTTTGAAAAAATTCAACAGTCTGGCTAATGTTACCCTGCGTCACGCGCGGCACGTTCTGCTGGTAATTAGTAGAGCCATTCAACCAGATTTTATTAAGTATAGTAGCATTAGTCTCTGCCATGTTTAATCCTTCCGACGAGTCATATCGAGATCATCATAATCAATGCCTAGATCTTCGCCCGAATCGTCATCTTCCTTGCGATCGTCCACGTCTGCCGCAGACGATGCGCCGCCATTCATCATCAGCTCATAATTCTTATCAAGCAGCTTATCATAACGAGTACGCAAATCATCATATTTCTTGTCGTACTCGTCACGTTCTTTTTCCAACTCAACAACACGCGCTGCCTGCTGATCAGCCACCTGCTGAGACGTCAAGTTCTCATCGTCCAACTGATCGAAATACTTGTCTAGTTCATCAGCAGCAAGCGGGCCGTCTTCCCACGCGCTTTCACGGATGCGCTGGATAATCTCTACGGGCCTCTCCACGTCAGCTCTCCTTCCATCAAACGGGGGCGGTTTGCCCGCCCCCAAATATCCGAGTGATTGATGCTATGCACTGTAGAGCTGCCAGCTAAGCCATGCATCCTGGCGCGTGTTACCGCGGGCTGTCCAGGCTTGCACTCCCACTCCGCGAACGCCATAGCCATCACTACGTTTTCAATATAACACGCTAACTGTCTATTGTCAACAGAAAACATCAAATCAACGGATGGTGAAATCAGACTCGACCAGCACAATACCGCCTGGCACATGTTTCGGCACAAGCTTGCCTCCTGGGACAACCAAGCCTATATCAAAATCTTCAAACCTCACCTGATCACGCATATCCGCCGAAAGCCCTGCACACTTCACAAGATTCTTTCCGTTCACAACCTCGATATACGTTTTCTGCCTCGGATATTTTGCTTTTTCAAAATCATATTCATGATCCCAAGCGCCAAGTTTCGTATTGTGAATTTCAAGGC
>ERZ824480.3743-NODE-3743-length-10029-cov-3.179166_pt1 | contig 10029 bp, 9 predicted proteins | sample MGYA00519861_ERZ824480 | MGnify/ENA primary metagenome ERZ824480 (study PRJEB31778, sample SAMEA3449152) | human gut metagenome | biome: human gut; feature: human-associated habitat; material: faeces | place: United Kingdom | collected 2010/2012 ...
GAGCAGGGAAACACCGTTGTGCTCATCACGCACGACAACGACATTGCCCGTCAGGCCAAGCGCAGCATCCACATTCTCGACGGGCGCGTCACGGAGGTGCAGCTATGATATCATCCTTTAAAATGGCGCTGCGCAGCATCGGCTCAAATAAGATGCGCGCCGCGCTCACGATGCTCGGCATCATCATCGGCGTTATGGCGCTCGTCGTGCTCGTAAGTCTTGTTAACGGCGCCACGAACACCGTGACGGACGAGGTATCCAGCCTCGGCAGCAACTATGTGGACGCCTACGTCTGGCGGCAGGAGGTCGGAAGCTCGCTCACCATAAACGATCTCAGGAAATGGGCGCAGGAGAACGAGTATGTCGAGGCCGTCGCGCCGGTCAACACCGGCGACGCCAAGGGAAAGGCCGGCTCCTCAAGCGACAGCATCAGTCTTTACGGCACGATGCCGGCGTATGCCGACATCAACGGTCTCACGATCGAATACGGCCGTTTCCTCAAGAATACGGACGTGGATAACTCGAGCCGCGTATGCGTCCTCTCGAAGCAGGCCGCCGAGCAGATCGTCGGCTATGCCGACTGTGTGGGCGAGGATTTCTCCATCGACGGCATGCGCTATACGATCGTCGGCGTGCTCGGCGAGCGCACCTCGCTCGTCTACGGCGGCAGCCGCGTTCCCAGAGTCTATATTCCCTTTACCTCCTTCACGCGGCAGTACCCCCAGAACGGCAGCGCGATTTCCGAATTTTACGTCACCGCGCCGGAGGGCACGAAAATGGCCGACGCCGAGGCAGCCGTCAAAGAGTTCCTCTATGACTTTTTCGGCAACGGCGACAGCTTCTACGTCTATTCCATGAGTGTCATGGAGGACACGATGGGGTCCGTGACGAACATTCTCAGGATCCTGCTCGGCGGCATCGCAAGCATATCGCTCATCGTCGGCGGCATCGGCATTATGAACATCATGCTCGTCACCGTCACGGAGCGCACGCGCGAGATCGGCATCCGCAAGGCCATCGGCGCGGACCGCGGCACCATACTGCTGCAATTCCTCATGGAAGCGGTCGTTCTCTGCATGCTCGGGTGCGTCATCGGAATTTTTCTTTCGTGGTGCATCCTGCGGCTTGCCTCGACCATCGCGGCGGACGCCGGCATGCAGTTTGCGCTCAGCGGCAGCGTTGTTGCGCTCGCGGCGATCTTCTGCTTTGCCATCGGCATGATCTTCGGGCTGTATCCGGCAAACAAGGCCGCGAAGATGAAGCCCATCGACGCACTGCATTACGGAGGCTGACATGGAAGCAAAACGGAAAAGAACAAAAAATATCATCATCGCCGCGGTGCTCGTGGCCGTCGCCATTTTGATGGCGGCGCTTCCGGCGATGCTTTCCTCCGGTCAGAAGGAGGAGAACACGGGCACGGCGAAGTCTGTCGCCGTGCAGCGCGGCAACATTGACTCCACCGTCGCGGGCGCGGGCACACTCTCCGGCGGGGACGGCGTGAAGATCACTGTGCCGCACGGCGTGGAGATCACGGAATATCTCGTGGCAAACGGCGATGTCGTCGCCGAAGGGCAGGCGCTCGCCGCCGTGGACAAGACCTCGGTCATGAACACGATCGCCACGGTGCAGAACAATCTCGAATACCTCGCCGGCCAGGTCCGCACCGCGGCCTCCGGCGCGACGAACGCCTATCTCGCCGCGCCCGCCGCGGGCCGCGTCAAGGCGATCTACGCCAATGCCGGCGACGACGTGCAGTCCGTCATCCGCGAGCACGGCGCTCTTATGGTCGTCTCGCTCGACGGGCGCATGGCCGTGGACGCGGAAACGGCGTCCGACGCCGCGACGCCCGGCAAGAGCGTCACCGTCCGCTGCGAGGACGGCACGGAATATGCGGGCCGCATCGAGATCCGCCGCGGCAATACCCTCACCGTAACGCTCACGGATAACGGCCCCGTGCTCGGCGCGAAGGCGGACATTCTGCTCGACGGTGAGACCGTCGGCACCGGCACGCTCTATGCGCACAGCGCCTGGAACGTGACCGCCGCCGCGGGCACGGTCGCGGGAGTCAACACCGCCGTGGAACGGCAGATCACGCAGGGCGCGACGGTGCTCACGCTGCGCGATGTGGACGCCGAGGGCGAATACCGCCGTCTCTCCCAGCTCCACCGCGACTATGAGGACACGATGCTCAAGCTCTTCCGGCTCTACCAGACCGGGACCGTCACGGCGTCCGCCGCCGGGCGCGTGTCTGATCTTGATACGGCGCATCTCGGCGTCATGCGGAATACCGGCTCCTATACGGCGGCTCTGCTCGCCAGCCCCTCCGAGGGCGTTCCGGAAGAATACACCGTCCGTCCGGCGCTTCTCTCCGAGGTCACGTTCGGCAGCATGACGTTCCTCGCCGCGCCCGCCGCGGCAGACGTCGATCTCACGGCGGAGCCCGTTGTGGATACGGAGAGCGCCGAGAGCATTCCCGTGACGAGCTTTGACGGCGTTTCCGTCTACGACTGGGACGCGGACGCCTCCGACTGGGCCTCGTCGAATCCCAACCGGCTTGCCAAGGGCGATCTCGTCTATCTTGTGTATGACGAAAACGGTGTGCTGCTCTGGGTCGTGCGCCCGCAGAAGCCGGAGGAGCCGGAATTTCCGGACGACTCGATCATCTGGGGCGGCGGCGGAGGCGGCGGTGAAGCGCCCGCCTTTGAGATGTACGACCGCACCGAGACCGAGCTGATGCGTATCTCTCCCATGGACACGGTGAGCGTGCAGATGCTGGTGGACGAAATGGACATTCTCTCCGTTCACACCGGGCAGGAGGCGGAGATCACCGTTGATGCGCTGCCGGGGCGCGCTTTCACCGGCACCGTGACCGCCATCGACCCGAACGGGAAAAATAACGGCGGCAACAGCAAGTACACCGTCACCATCACCATGCCGCGCGCGGAGAACATGCTCGACGGCATGAACGCCATGGCGGTGCTCACCGTCGGCACGACGGAAAACGTCCTCTGGCTCCCCGCCGAGGCGCTCGCGGAGCAGGGCTTCAAAACGGTCGTATACACCGGCTTCGACGCCAAGACCGGCGAGCTGACCGGCCCCGTGGAGGTCGTGACCGGCGTATCGGACGGCGACAAGGTCGAGATCGTCTCCGGTCTCGAGGAAGGCCAGACCGTCTGGTACATCGCCTATGAGAGCGCAGAAGCCGCGCTCTTCTCCGGCGCCGCCGCACCGGAGAGTGCCTGATTCCCCACAGACCACCCTCGGCAAAGCTCCGCCCCCCGCAAACCTTTTTGACTTATCCCCGTAGGGGAGGGGCTCTGCTCCTCCCCTTTAACATCCTATAAAGTCTTAGAGATTTCCTGCGTCTCTCCCTTGCAATCGTCCGTCTTCGCGGATACAATAGAAATACCCTCTCCGGAAAGGAATGACTTCATGCAGCCGAACGAACAAAGCAAACCGAAAAAAAATACCGCCCGTCCGCTGGGACGGCTGGGCGCGTTTCTCCTTGTTACGCTCGCGCTGCTGCTTATCACGCTTCTCGGCGTGATCTGGGTGCTGGAAAAGGGCCCCTCCCCGACCATAACGGAGAAATTCTGCCGCTCCATGCGCGAAACAAGCGCGATCCGGTGGATCCCGAACATCTTTCTCTCGCAGGAGGAGGTAGACGCCTTCAAGAGCGAGAGCACCGAAAACGACGAGACCGAAACGGTCAACACCTCTCTCATCCGCATCGCCCCCGCCGCGGAGAGCGGGACGGAAACGGCGGACGACGGCGTGGAGCTCATCGCCATCACGCGCGGCACGGCCAAGGGCAAGCTGCTCATCGTGCGCGACCCTTCGCGCGTCATTCTCGGCGTTTCGAGTGAGGAATTCAATGCGAAGACCCCCGGCTTGCAGCTCACGGAGCTTGTAGCCAAGTATGGCGGCGTTGCCGGAACGAACGCGGGCGGCTTCAACGACGAAAATGGCCGCGGCAACGGCGGCGTGCCGCAGGGACTCGTGATCTCCGGCGGAGCGCTGCTCCACACCGCGCGCGAGGACGAGCGGTACAACGTCGTCGGCTTTGACACCGACCACATCCTCCACGTCGGCACAATGACGGCGGACGAGGCTCTCGCGCAGGGACTCACCGACGCGGTGAGCTTCCGCACGCACGACGGGCTCGCCTCCTCGCTCATCATCAACGGCGAGGTGCAGTCCAAAAACCTCGGCGGCGGCGTCAACCCGCGCACCGCCATCGGTCAGTGCGCCGACGGGAGCGTTCTCCTGCTCGTGCTCGACGGCCGCTCGATCAACACCCTCGGCGCCACGATGCAGGACGTGGCGGACATCATGCTCGAATACGGCGCGGTGAACGCCGGCAATCTTGACGGCGGCTCCTCGAGCGTCATGGTGTACGACGGCGAGATCATCAACAACTGCGCCTCCGTCACGGGGCCGCGCAATATTCCCACGGCGTTTATCGTCCTGCCGGAGGGGGATTGAGTATGGAAGAAAAGAAAACGCAAGTCCCGTCCGGCACGCCGGAGAGCATCGCCGCGCCGGACGACGCGGTAAAGCGCTCCAGGCGGCGCTGGCGGCGGTTCCTTGTCCTGTACGCTGTGGTGTGGCTGCTGTTCGCCTCGCTCGGGTGCGCGGCGTTTTATAAATATCTGCGCGTGTACGAGCAGGCGCTGCCGGAGCATGTGATGGACTCTCTCATGGAGACCACCGCGCCGGAAACGTGGCTCGGCTATGTGAAAGCCTCGATCGAGAGCGAGTCCGGTGAATTTGACGACGCCGCGGCGCTCTATGAGGAGTACGAGAGCGTTCTGCTCGCCGGGAAGAGCTTTTCCTACCGCCGCGCGCCGGAGAGCCGCGCGGATGCGCCCAAATTCATTGTCCGCTGCGGCGGTGTGGACGTTTGTACCGTGTCGCTCAGCGAAAAGCCGGACAGCGATCTCGGCTTCGGCAGGCATCTCTGGCAGGTCGGCGATATTGCGCCGTGCGAAGCGCTCGGCAATCTCCGCAGCACCGCCGTAGAGATCACGGCGCTTGCGGGTGAGGCGGTATATATCAACGGCATCCCGCTCACGGACGCGCAGATCGCCGAGACGGGTCTTGCGCTCCCGGATATGCCGGCAATCGAGAGCCGCTTCACGGCTGCCCCCGCTCTCACGCGCTACCGCGTGGAGAAAATGTACGGTTCGATCACCGTCACGGACGCCTCCGGCGCGGAGATCGCGCCCGAAGCGGACGCGGGCGACGGCGTCACGCGCTACGCGCTTCCCCTGCCGCGCTACAGCGTTTCGATCACCGCCCCGTCGGACGTCACGGTGACGCTCTGCGGCGCGGTTCTCACGCTCGACGACGCCGAAAGCTCCGACCGCGGCATATTGCGCGGGCTCGAGAACTACACCGGCGATCAGGCGTTCGACACCGTACGCTGGTCGTTCGACGGTCTCTACTCTCTGCCGGACGTGCAGGCCACCGCCGCCGACGGTACGGTGCTCTCCCCGCTCGTCGGGAAAAACGGGCAGCTCATGTTCTTCCATCCGAACAACGCCTCGCTGCAAAGCGCCGTGGAAAACCGCGTGCGGTACTTCTTCAACCGATACATCGATTACAGCTCACGGTCGTTCCAGGGCAATCTCGCCCTGACGCGCGAGGATGTGGAAAACGACGAGATCGAGATGAACCCCGCAACGCGCGCCTCCATGCGGCGCTACTACAACCTGCTCGACTGCATTATGTGGACGACCGATCTGTACCGCTACATTCAGGAATCGACCGACGCGATGATCTGGGCCTCCGCGACGAGCGTGAGCTATGACGAGCTCACCTTCACGGACTTCTCGTTCGTCGGCGCGAACTGCTTTGTCTGCACCGTGCGCTACAAGGCGGACTTCACCGCAAACTCGTGGCAGGAGCAGAAGAACTACAACATGCAGAACGCCTACGAGCTGGCGTTCGTCTGTCCGAACGGCGGCGCGTGGTACGCCGCGGCGATGGACGCCGTGACCGAATAAATTGTAAAACCGGAGCCGATGCGATATGCGCATCGGCTCCGGTTTTTCGTATCGTTTTTTTCGGTTCATTCCGCCGGTTCAACGGCGACCTTGAGCACGACCTTCCGCACCGGCCGGCACTCGCCCGCGGCGATGCACGGCGCGTGCGCGTCCTGCGGAAAGAGGATCGCAAACCGCCCGCCGCCGAGCGGCAGCTTCGCCGTTTCCCCTTCATAGAACCATATGTCGCGCTCCGGCACAGCCTCGGCCACCCGCTCCATCGAGGCGAGCGGCGCAACGCCGATGAGCTCCTCGCCCTCGATGAGGTACTGGATGTCGATATACTTCCGGTGCGCCTCGGGCCGGTCGTTTTCCGGCTTTGTTTCATAGCTCTGGAAGAGCGCGAACACCCGCTCGCCGTCGATCTCCACACGTCCGGCCTCCACCGTTTCCAGCTCCGTGCCGGTGAGATAATCGAGCGCCTTTGCGAGATTTCCGCTCAGTTTGCGGTACTGCCCCGCGTGCTCCAACGTATCGTATATCATGGAAACACCCCTTTCGTTTTCTGCATTATAGTACCTAAAAATTCTCCGTGCAACCGCGCGCAGAAAGCGCCGGCGGCGATCATTGCGCCATACAGAACATGCTTGCGGATTTTTTGGATATTGTACACAGGAGCGCGCATTTCCCCATGTGATTTTTGTAGAAAATCAACTTACTTATTGCATGTTTTTTCGCCTGACGCTATAATTGTATCGTAATCAGAAATCCTGTTCTCTATCAGAGAACAATACAAAATTCAACCGACAGAAGGAAAATCATGAGCGAACCGATCGTCAGTTCCCTTGCCAAAGCGCTCCGCGTTCTGGAATGCTTCACGGTCAGCGAGCCGGAGCTCGGCGTCACTGAGATCTCCAAAAAGCTCGGGATCGGCAAGTCCAACGCGCACAATATCATATCGACATACTGCCAGATGGGCTATCTGCAGCAGCTTCCCAACCGGAAATACACGCTCGGCTACAAGCTGCTCGAGCACGCGTTCATCATCAACCAGCATCTCGGCTATCCGCACGCGGTGTACGATCTCCTGCTTGAGGCCGCCGAGCGCACCGGTCAGGTCGTTTACTTCGGCATCCCGTACGAAACGGACGTTCTGTATCTGTATGTCGCCCATCCGATCGCGCGGATGAAGGAGCTGCCGTACCGCGAGATCTGCGGCGAGCACGCCCCGCTGTGTACCACGGGCATCGGCAAGGCGATCCTCGCCAATCTCCCGCCGGAGGAATGGCTCTCCCGTCTGCCCGAGATCATTCCCGCGCACACCCCGCAGACGATCACCGATAAGGACAAGATCCTGCAGGAGCTGCAGAGCACCCGCGAGCGCGGCTTCGCCATCGACAACTGCGAGCACGAGCTGAACGTCCGCTGCGTCGGCGTGCCGGTCTATAACGCGAGAGGCGCTCTTGTCGCCGGCATCAGCTCCTCCGGCGCGGTGCAGGTCATGACCGACCGGAAGGTCATGGAATGCGCCGACATCCTGATGGGTATCACGCAGCGCATCAAGGAAAGGCTGTACGCCTGACACCCCAACGGGCACATCTGCGGGCGGAAACCCCCGCAGCTGCCATACACAAACCGTCTGTACAAATCAAAAGGAGGAAAAGAAATGAAGAAACTCATCGCTATGCTCCTCGCACTCGTCATGCTGCTTGCGCTCTGCGCCTGCGGCCAGACCGCCGCTCCCGCCGAGGAACCCGCGGCCGAGCCCGCCGAAGAACCGACCGATGACGTCGGCGAGCCGGTCAACCTCATTTTCTCCATCGCTGCCGTCCCCACCGATGCCCACGGCGCTGCTCAGAAGGTCTTCAAGGAGACCCTCGAGTCCATCTCCGGCGGCAACATGACCGTCGAGTGCTACGATTCCGGCACGCTGTACGGTCAGGACACCGAGCACGACGCGCTCAAGAACGGCGACGTCGACATGATCTACTCCTCCGCTTCCTGGCTGACCGACGGCTCCCCCTGGATCTCCATGTTCACCGCCGGCTACGTTTTCCAGAGCTATGACCACATGACCAAGGTCCTCAACGGCGACATCGGCAAGGATATGTTCCAGAAAGTCGCCGAAGAGCAGGGCATCCTCCCGCTCGGCGCGTTCTATCTCGGCACCCGTCAGATCTCCCTCTCTCAGGACAAGCAGATCAAGACCCCCGAGGATCTCAAGGGCATCAACCTCCGCATGCCGAACTCCGACGCGTGGGTGTTCCTCGGCAAGGCCATGGGCGCGAACCCGACCGCCGTTGGCTTCAACGATCTGTATCTCGCTCTCCAGACCGGCACCGTTGACGGCCAGGACAATCCCCTGCCCACCGTCAAGTCCGCCAAGTTCTACGAAGTGCAGAAATCCATCTCCCTGACCAACCACCTCGTTGACTCCGTGTGGCCGACCATCAACCTCAACACCTGGAACAAGCTGACCGACACCCAGAAGGGCTGGGTCATGGAAGCCGTTGAGGCCGCCCGCGTCGCCTGCGACGAGCAGAATATCAAGACCGAGAGCGAAGTTCAGGACTTCCTGCGTGAGCAGGGTCTGACGATCTACGAGGCCGACGTCGCTGCGTTCGCCGACCACGTTCTCGAAACCTACCTCGCCGATCCCATCTCCGATACCTGGGATAAGGATCTCCTTGCGCAGATCCAGGCGATGGCGTAACCCCTTTGACCCCGACCGGGGAGCCGAGGCAACCCGACTCCCCGGGTTTTTTATTTCCGCACGCGAAAGGAGAGATCTGCATTGGCTGGTAAAAAAGCGTTCGGCTTTGTCCGCGACTGCGTGGAGAAGTACATCCCGTCCATTGCGCTCGCGGCGCTGTTCATCATTTTCTGCTATCAGGTCTTTATGCGCTATGTTCTCCGCCAGCCGCAGGCCTGGGCGGGCGAAGTGGAGCAGAGCTGCTTTTTGTGGCTTGTTCTGCTCGGCGCCTGCTATGCGCAGCGCATGAAGGCACACGTTACATTCACGCTTCTGTACGATAAGCTCAGCATCAAGGGCAAAGCCGTCGTTGCCATGCTTGGTGACATCATCATTGCGTTCACGGCATTCTGCAACATTCTGCCCTCGCTCCATTACGTTCTGGGTCTGGCGGCGCGCCATCAGGTGACCACCATTCTCAAATGGCCCAAAACGATCGTGTATTTCCCGTACGTCGTCATGATCGCGATCCTCATGCTGTATGCGCTCGTGGAGATATATGAGTATATCATGGTACTTTGCGGCAATGCGTACTATATCGAAAAAATGAAAAACGAAGACAAGAGCGAGGCGGAGCACGCCATTGAAGAATCCCTCGCTCAGGAGAACATAGATCTTACAAGCATCGATTTCAGCTCCGGCCACGGCGGAAGCGCCCCCGCTCCGGATGACGGAAAGAACGATGTCAGCAAGACGGACGACGCCGGAAAGGAGGACAAGTAAATGCTGGAGCATCTGCCTCTTATCGTGTTTCTGGTCACATTCGTGCTCATATTCGTGCTGCGTATGCCGATCCCTGCGGGCATGATCGCCGCATGTACGCTGTACTTCCTGACCGACGGTCTTATCAAGGGCGCAGGCTTCGGCGCGCTCATCACCGGCGCGGGCGGCAGCCTGCATCTCGTGGCGCAGAAAACCATCGAAGCGATATTTACCAACGGCACCATCGTCGCGGTACCATTGTTTATCTTTGCCGCGAACGTAATGAACGCCGGTAAGATCACCGAGTACGTTTTCGGCACCTGCATGGGTCTCGTCGGCCGCTTCCGCGGCGGTCTGGCGCACGTCAACGTCCTCGCCTCTCTCGTTTTCTCCGGCATGACCGGCTCCGCCATTGCCGACGCCTCCGGTCTCGGCAAGCTTGAGATCGACGCCATGCGCAAAGAGGGCTACGATGACGGCTTCTCCTGCGCCATCACGGCGGCCAGTGCCACCATCGGCCCGATCTTCCCGCCGTCCATCCCCATGGTCGTTTACGCGATGCTCACCGGCGCATCCGTCGGCGCGCTG
>ERZ824480.3747-NODE-3747-length-10017-cov-2.659506_pt1 | contig 10017 bp, 13 predicted proteins | sample MGYA00519861_ERZ824480 | MGnify/ENA primary metagenome ERZ824480 (study PRJEB31778, sample SAMEA3449152) | human gut metagenome | biome: human gut; feature: human-associated habitat; material: faeces | place: United Kingdom | collected 2010/2012 ...
TCTTAATATATAAAAAAGAGATGTTTAATGAAATAGAATCAATATGAGGGATGCTTCAAATTCCATCCTTCTCTCACTGTGGTCCTCTTAGAGCAGCCAGAGAACGTCATCATCCCCATTTCAAAACAAACAAGCATCACTTTTTCCCAAATGACTTATATAGAATAACAGCTGCTGCACCAACAATAGCAGTGGTAATACCTAAACCAAGAAGACCCTCTAACCATAATCCCTCCCTCCTTTCAATACTTTGTTGTACAATCGAGTCGAGCTGCTGGTGAAGATCCTGAGCTTGCTGATTCAGTGGATCCAGTTTCAACAAGCGTTCACAGAACAGACGTGATTGACGCAACTTGCCCAATTTGTAATACGCATAAGCAATGTTGTAGATACATTTATGCGTCTGAAAGCCATCATCGATGAGAGCTAGCGTAATTACACTTCACACAACCAATACCTTCAAAAATTTCAATTGACTTTTCCAGTTCAAACCGATCCTTACTTCGAACAAGAGCGCATGCATAATTGAAGGCTGCCTATTGATTAGACTTGAAAAAACTCCCAATACCTTCGGTGTCGGTACATCATTCTCTATATCACGTAAATATTCCTCCTTGGCCTTCTAGTACATAATCACTATCTTCAACATAAAACTCGAATTGCAGCTATAATTTCTGCTTCGTTGAGAACGTTTGTTCCATCTGTTTCATACATGATTCAAACGGTTTGGAATTATGAGAAACATCAAACGACCTCGAATTGCTATGTATCTATCTTAATTCCATCTATGCTCTTTAAAATTGTATAAGACCCTAACAACTCCACAATCTTCGATACTCTACTGAAGCCTTATTTCAGTGGTATCTCAACAAATATCCATCGCTCTAAATATATCCTTCAGTTTTGTCACACTTGAAAGCGTCAAAACGGCTACACAGTTTATCGATTCAGTCAAAGAATTCTTTTCAGAAGAGGCTTTATCAATGGGTTGTAGTATATTTAGTTGTATATCGTATGTATTCTGCATTGTTGCAGGAAATTCTGGAAAGAAGATGTCAAATGCCAAATACTTTACTGTGTATCTCATTTGGATGGTATTTGGTCTAATCATTGAATATCTTCCTAGTGGTAATTCTGTATTGTTTATAGACTCTTATCTAACAGATAGATCATTGATTCCAATCTTAGACGGTATTTTGGTACGGCTGGAATAGAGATCGTATATCGTCTTTCATGTGCTCTTGTATGTTCCTATGGCATTCTTTTCTTCTGTACTCTCTTTTGGCCGGCTACACATCATATGGTCTTAGGAGTCTTTGTTGTAATCCTCATTTTCTTCACTTGGCTGTTTGTATGGGGTGTCAACTCTGTCGATTGGCTCTATGGATATCGAGGCGTTGCTCGCATTCTCTCCGCATTTTATTTGGTTCTTCAGTCGCTTTCTCTTGTTGATTTCGCCTTCACTCTCCATGATGTTCTTACTCAGAAGATGGAGGACACAAATGTTGTTCTTTTGTTCTCCTTTCATTTCTAGAAGCGATATAAGTATACAGATAAGACTTGCTGCTGTGCTAATCAATGGACCTCCATGTATCTTACACTTTCATTCGTATTTAGCATTGGTTCTGTAATTGCATGTATAGCCTTGTAAACATTCTTCGAAATCCCTAACTGATAGCTATTTCATGTTCCGAGTGGATGGACATCTGTGTGGTCAGAATGCTCTCGTAATCACTCTGACTTTGATTATGGGACTCTTTTGTTGCTTCATCTGCCTGCATAGTACTTTCAACCGTGGTTTCCTTCCCCCAGCCACTTTCTTCGCGATTATTCTCTTCTATTTGGTTACTTCTCTTCTCACCAATCCCAGTGATGTAAATTTCATTCCCTCTTCTGATTCCTAGAAATGCAATCCCTACAAGAGTAGCAGCAATTATTGGGTGACCGTGTTGAATGTGCTGTTCGTTATAACCAGTGGATACTGGATGGCCTATCGTATTCGTAATCCCAAGGTTGATGAACCTGATACAGACACTAAGGATCCTGAAAAGGCTGAGAAACTTGCTGATATCATTCCTGACGATGATAGTCATCAGTGGTGTGTATTCAATGCTTGCATGGTACTTGCTGGCTTCTATTTATCAATGCTTTGTTCAGCCTGGTATACTGGGTCTGTTACGGAACGACCTACAGCTGTGTTCAACTTTACTTCGCCTCTCACGTTCTGGCTCTATAATATAAGTATTTGGGTCGCTTTCATAGTGTTTATCTATGCTGCTATTGCTCCCGCTATTAATCAGGATAGAACGTACTAAATGTGTATTGTGAATTGTTTGCAAACAGATCCTATTTCTTACGTTCAAATCGCCAACGATAGATGTCAGCATGTCCATTTTCTCCTTCCTTTACTTTTATTCGCTTTCCTTTTCCACTTAAATTCTTGCGCAGCTCGATGTGGCTCAAAACACGATCAATGGTCTCTTGGTCATCCAAGGCTTCAGCCAAATTCTTATAACGTTCTTCTCGCCGCTTCTTCATTTTGGATAATTCACTTTCATCTGCAAGGGACGTAACAAATTCTTGTTCTTCTAACTGCTTCTCGCTGAGTCTGTTGTATTTGCGATCCAGCAATTCTGATGTCGTATCGAAATAAGTCTCTGGCTCCCATGTATTCACATCATCTTCGTCGTTTACAAACACTGTATGGTTATTCTGCTCCTCGTTGTCCATAAATTGAAGTGAACCCACCAATCGTTCCACTTTCTATAATAAGAAACATTCCAGTCTTCTTACTTTCTCCTTTTCGACACGTTTACTTTCAAGGATTCGAGCATCTTTCGTCTTTTCGAGTAATCGCGTTTGCAACTCTTTCCGTCCATCTTGTTTATCCTAATCGATTACACAAATTCGTTAAATCCATACTCTTGATAGCGTGATCATACGTGTGTTGAATTCATCCGGATTCCTCAAAGCAGCTTTCAATTGCAATCCTTTTAATACTGATGTCTTCTTGTGCTGGTAATCGGCACGAATCTTGTAGTCTTTCTTCTTTTCAAGGAGTCCGAGACTCTGTCGAGCCAGCGGTTGAGAACGCTCTTTATGCACTTTACTCTTTACAGCATTCCTCCAAGATGACATTGAGAAGATCAACGATTTCAACGGGTGGCTCTGTGTGAGAAGAAAGCAAGTGACAAAAAAAGTCTCTATTCTGGAAACAAGTCAAAACAAACAGATTATGTATTGTACAGCTATTCACAAAAGTTATTCTGCTCGCCGTCTCTTTTCTTCGCTATTCATCGACTGACAATCTTTCAGATCTCGCTTCTCACTCTCCAAACTAAGCGGGGTTAACGATAAAGACTCTTTTTGTATCCTATCAGCATCATTGGGAGATTCTTCAGATTCAATCACTGTATCATCAAAAGATGATCGAAAACCCTCAATTGTTGCATTAATCTTCTCAATTACAGAAGCAGATAAATTCTCGTTTTGTTCCATTAGCTCCATATGCACCTTCTCAAAAACCCGAGATGCAGAAGAATCCTTCTGAACAGCCAACAGTGATGCTTTCATAGCTTCTTGAAACCTTTGTTCTGCTTCTTTGGAATCATCCGACACTTCTGGATTATCAAGATCCAAATCCACTTGAATCACGGTATGCTCAGGCTGGGTTGGAAGTGTTGTTCGAATAGTAGCCAAAGTTGAACGTACACTGGGAAGTGACTCCATTTCAGGGAGACTTTCACAATTCTCGATGGCATCCGACAAGACTTGTCTCTCACTCGATTCATTACCATCCACGCTCTTTGGGTGACTACTCATCGAATCCTCAAGAAATGAATCTTCTTCTTCACGCTCCTGTTTTAACAATTGATCCAATCCAATTCCAGCCTCAACCTCTTTCTACTCCCTTATCCTTCAGGACCTTTGCTTACCATCCGACTCTCACTCATTATAGTCTGACGAGAGAGATGCTGGAGACGCGATTGAATGAATGATTGTTTCAGTGATAGTTCGATGTGTGGTGGTCGTTTAGGCGATTCTTTAAGAATAGCTCCAGAATTAGATGGGAGTTTCAGAGATGTCTCAGTCTCTTTCGGAATCGGCCGTAATTGAGCCAGATCCATCGTTCCATCTCCCTCTCCTTCAATGATACCGATATTCGTCTCCCAGTTATCAGCATTCACTTCTTCCTTATTGACTACAGATGAGCGAGGTTCTACCACTAATGACCCTTCTCGTACAAGAAATTTGGAATCTATTTCTTACTCTGTCACTAATTCCCACTTATGTTTCCATGTTCCTCCTGACTCTCCGCAGTTGGATTTGCTAACTTGGTTGATAGTGCCTAGAACTCACAATGAATAAGAGTACCTACAGAGTTGATATTCAGGAGAATCTCCATATCCTCGTGTTTACTCGATTTTAATACACGTTCACGGTATACTTCACACAATTTCAGCAATTCTTCGGAAGAATACCCATCAAAGCACGTCGTGGGAGTGATTTCATCTGTTTCACCAGTACTTGTTAGAGTCCGAATATCCACAGTTTCTTCGGAAGGACTCGAAGGAGATAGAGGTGGTTTGCTATAGTTTGCATTATCGATGTCAATCAACATATTGATGATTTCTTTGGACGAACTTGGCAGACGGGTCGTACTGCTACTAGTACGTTGATCATCAACAGTACATTCACTTTCTCGTACGAGAGTAGTATCAGCTCGATTTAAAATATCATGTAATGTCATTGTATCAAGATCCGAAGAAATATGAGGCAAATATGCCGTGGTACAAGGATCAGATTTCAAATTGTACCTATCCGAGTTACATTTGCATCCAGCAACTCGTTCAGATCATCTACTAAGTTTGTTTCACTTTCTGAAACCACTGCAGACTCATCTGTACTTTTTCTGAGTTGTTCTTCAGAATTCCTCTGCTCATCTTCTTTCCGTGTTTCTTCTGTCTCTTCCTGTTTCTTTTCTGTTAATACTACTATATATGAGACAATCAACTCATAGCCACTCTCTTCAGAATCCTTCTGGATCGATTGTTTCTAATGAGTTAAACAATACAAAAATAGAATACCGAGCATTTCTCAAGGATTTTCTCGATCAACGTCTGTGAAGATTGATTCGCCTTAATTCCATATTGCTTTGCCATTTTCTGAAGTTCATGTCGTTTTAATGACTTCAGCTCTTCTAGATTCATCGTATTAAGAAAGTGCGTTCAAAAAATACCTCTGGAATTGGATTTGAAATCCATTATTCTCTAGGTTACTATTATCGTTTTGGATTGTTATTTAGACGGCTTGAATTCGTGAGTGTTATGAATGGATTGAGATAGGATTCACTGAGTATGGTTAGTATTATCACACTTCACAAGATGATTAGAATTCTGTATCTCATCGTTCTAACATATTTAAATATGCTATGTGGCTGTACAGTATAACCACTTAATCCACACTAAGAAACAGGAATAGGGTCATTTTATGTCATAAATGACCCTATTATGGATTACTTATTATCTTTTTCCTCAAACCGATTATACTCATTTAATATATTCCAATAGAAACTATATATTGAGTTCTATCCTTTAGTTCCATTCACGTAAATAAAAATCTCTATATAACAAAACAATACCCAAATTAGGTCGACATGGACCCTAATACTCCCAAAACCCTCTATCAAAGCCATAGAATCTTTACACAGGGAATGACATTTGAATGGGCTAGTTGTTCTTGTATCCCTGATTCTACGATAGCCCCATATTCGGTGATTTCGTATTATGGAACGGTATAGCTTGAAGTCATGAGAATTGATCATAGAATGATAATGAAAAGTCTCTGAGTGAACCATGTGAAAAGTATGTCCTCCTACGAGTGCTTTCTTGGATGATGACAAATCAGAATGTTTTTGGCCGCGTAGCAGATGTTTCTCTTGTTTCTCTTGTTTCTCGTATATATAGTGTGGGTCTACATAAGAGTTTGTTGTGGCAATCTTATAGTATGAAAATCCTGCCTCCGTCGCACACTATTATGCATTATTTGAAAATGGAACTCATTCACTATGCTCCTATTAAACATAAGCATGTATTGCGACTGCAGTGTACTTCTCTCAAAGAGAAGGATTTTAGTCAATCTGCAGAGGTCATTCAACAATTTCTAGGTGCTTTTTTTGATCGCCAGATTTCTCTGTATCCAATAGTCAAACAACACTTCGTTGGAGCTCCTGGAATGTCAATTATATGGGTGGTTTCCATTGCACAACTGCCCGAAGATTCAAGTGCTTTTCGAAATCGACTACTTCATGAAGAGTGGAATAGCCAGTTTGATTGTTCATGGCATCTGGACACTTCCTCCAAATCCAATTATCTGGACTTCATCTTTCGAGTGATGGGAGGAATGACATTTCAGTCAAAGTCAAAACGATCAAAGAATAGGAGACATTCGAATGAGTATGATGATCTCGTCTTCATGAAGTTTTCGGATAGAGAGAGTTCTGGTTTCAATCATTCTTTGCTGTATCTCATAGTTATTTCTGTTTGTTTTCTTTTCTGCGCTTGTTTCTATATTTATCCTCGTTTAAGAGTGTTCTATTGATCGTTGTTTATTTCAATAAACATAACTAGACGAGTTGTCGAATAACCTTAATGAGCTCCACATTCGATGTTTCATCGAATGTCGCTTCCACCAGAATCATTGAGATAATCGAATGGTATAATTCAGCAGTAACATTATCCTTTTCTACAGCTACTGTCAACATCATCATTGAACGTAACAAGGTGACAATCATCTGATATCCACACTGAGTCACCAATGCACACAATCCATTCAGACAAGAATATTCAGATCTCATCTGTGAAGTAATGGAAATAATCAACTTGGTGACTTCCAACAACTCTTTCTTCTCCTTCTCACTACATTGGAATCGAGTTGTCATCACTTTTCTAAGTACTGTTGATATGATGAACTTATACCATTCCAACGAATTCTTGCCTTCTGTTAACACTACCTACACTGAATCCTTATCACTAACATACCATCTTCAACATACGTCGTATTGAAGCGTACTGAAGCAATGGAGCTAGTATGCCCAGATCAGGATAACAGGGAACTTTCAATAAATAATCATTCTCAAACGATTGCGTGACCGTAGCTGGATTCAGACGAACTCTCCATAAGTCCGAGAGAGGATGTGCCACTTCAATCAGAGATACATGATACGTGATCTTTCTTAGAACATCCTCCAGAATTGGATCCAGATCTGTCATTGCATTCATGATAGCTGCCTCTGACAAAGGAATGGCTACTTTCAATACATCATACTTGGCTAAAAATGAAATGAATGTAATAATATGAACAGTCAAAGTAGATATCCAATAAATACTGACACAATAGAATCACAGTTGACGATGATCGTTTGACTTCACCAAATATCCCTTGCTTACATTGCTGAACGATGTTATTCCACTCTGAAGGATTCGTTGCTGCCAAATAAGTGTTGTAGAAGAGACAACGCAAACAAACAATCAGATACTTCTGAGATGACTCTGTGATCTGGCTCAATACTTGCTTTGGCTCAATCATTCAATAAGTTCGTACGTATTGATTAGGATAATCAAATAACTGATCCAATACCAAGTAAGACAAATCAGGATTACCTTTCCAAATTATCGAAATATTGGTCTACCTCATAAACCCATAATTAATGTACAGTTTTCTTCATTTCAAACATTCGCACCAGAATCGTTTTGATCATTACTTTAGAATCCTTTGGATATTTCTCCATTATTTGTTCCCAATACTTCTCAGATATAAGAACAGGAGATATTACAACCAGCTGGATCATCACCTCTATTAACGCGGGTTCAACAAGCAACGATAGAATTACCTTTCCAGAATCCGGAACCATTTGAATGATCGATACCAATGTGGTAATGTCATCTTTTGTTAATGCATGAAAAGCCGAAAATTGTGCAGGTAAAGATCCTAATAATGTTACTAATGACTGGAAATGAGCTGAGTTGTTACAGTCATGAACATAGTAGTGCATACCAGCCAATAACCAATTGGAGTATCTGTTTGCATTTTCACATGATACAGCATAGAAATCAGTGTTAAAATTCTTGGTATCTAATAACTTCCTGAGAAAGATATCAAAGTAATTGTTAAGAATGTATGAAGGAATAAAAAGGAATAAAAAGTGAAGTTTCTGATCATCCAATTGAAGATTGTTTACCACTAATCTATTGTTGAGGTAATGAGCAGCCAATGTCAGTTGAGGGTACTTGACACAAGAGAACATCTTATTTTCATACACATAGAGCAGGGACTTAAGAACCCTTACCCATAATTGTTGATCATCGGTTGCAACAACATAGTCGCAAAATAATGGGCAATTCTCGGAAATAGCCAAAAGTTTTCCCAATGGACAATTCTGAAGATAAAACAACACCATCTTTTGGATGGCCAAACAAATATCTCGAGATACTACTTCAATCAATTATTCAAGATACTTACAATTGCAATTCATAATTTGAATCAAACTTACTAATACATCCACTGATAACTGCTTTTTTCGTCCTGCCTCATAGGCCATTAGATATTGAAGGACATCTACATCAAGGATCTATATAAGATAGTACCTCCCTATTCATCAGCCATCCTTTTCATTATCTACCTTCCTCTCAATCTTCGCTAACACTATCTCTAAACTATCGAGTTCAGCATTTAAATCATAGTTTGCTATCATGACTGAATTATTTGTGATTTTTCATTGTTACCAATGGAAGATAATTACTACTTCCATATTTTGTATACGTTTCATTATCTTTTTCATATTATGTGATCAATAGAATTCTTATCACTGGAGTATCTTTTCTATATGTTGCTCACTCTATAATGAGTAACAAAGATACCATCTAGAGTTCATTTCAGTCCATCTAGAGACATAAGATGACTGTCAACACGAAGACTACCTCTCACAGTTATTGCACAAATCTGTTATCAACTCTTCTTGCAAACAAACACACTTACTGTAAGGTTGACTGAACCGGAACCTGCACTGGTCCCTGATTAGCTAAAACTCCCACACTCGAGGCCCCAGGGACAACAACTACCATAGTTCCTGGACCCATCCGAATCACAGGAAGGATTGTTGGACTCTCATTTTGCCTCCAAGGGAATTGGACGGCCATTGCTTCAGGGAAATCGGCTGGATCTGAATATTATCATTATCTACAACAAGAACCATTTAACGGAGGAATTGCCATGATGATGCAAGGAGCAGGATATAAAAGAGCCATTCCGCTATTCATTTGGTTACTAGATGAAAACGATGATGAAGAAGCAGCTGTCTTTAAGAGACCTGAATACTTCGTTCCCTGTGAATTCAAAGGTTTTCCATCTCCAGAAACAGTCCCTGACGAATTAGCATTCATAGAGTGATCGCTATTTAAAGGAGGAAACTCATCTACGCATTTCATGCACCTCCATCAGCTACACAACGAATAACCCTTTGCTACATACCGAAGTTGATTAGGTTGGACAAAGATTTCCTTTCCAATATTCTTTGGAGATGTAATTGTGAGTTGGACAAAACTTTGTACTTGAGTAACGATTGCTGAAACTACATCAGTCTACTTCTTAAGTTATAATTTTTCATCTGGTACCTCATATTGAAGGGTGACGAGATCATTAACCTCAATAGGCACAATCTGATTCTGTCGAACTGTTTAATTACATTTCGAGCAATATTGAATACTTTTCTTTTCTAATATCTTCACTATATTGCAGCTAACATCTTCAATGGTGTCTGTTCCTTCCAATCGAAGCCTAACACTGTCTAAATTGAGTTGTAATGCACGACCTCTCCTCCACTCATTCTATTCCTTAGTCTTACAGAGTTCGAATACATCAACCAGTATTTGAATGGTATCGTCCTTACTAACGACTTGCATCCATCTTTTATCAAAAGATGAGTAAACGTGATAAGGTGGATTACTCATCAAAAATGAA
>ERZ824480.3749-NODE-3749-length-10016-cov-5.148178_pt1 | contig 10016 bp, 21 predicted proteins | sample MGYA00519861_ERZ824480 | MGnify/ENA primary metagenome ERZ824480 (study PRJEB31778, sample SAMEA3449152) | human gut metagenome | biome: human gut; feature: human-associated habitat; material: faeces | place: United Kingdom | collected 2010/2012 ...
ACGTATACATCGAATGATCCTCCTCCATTGTTCGATGATACTTGGAAGATAATTTAAAAACAATGAATTTCTGTAAAAAGTAACCGGCAGCAAGATACACAGCAACAGAAGGAAACCAAGAAACTCTCTTTTCAATCACTATTCTACGATATTAAGATCCAAATATTAGCATCAACGAAAGGATAAGACACAAGATGACGGCAATGAGCGCATAAGCAAGAAAAAACGAGTCTTTTTCATCTTCTTGCATATGCTCGGTGACATTTTGAACGATGCTCCGAATGACACTGTCATTCACCACCACCGTCGAATTCATGAAACAAACACTATCATTTTGTAATTTCATTCTTTCCGTTTTCTGCGTTTGGCTTCGGTGATATGTTGATTTTGATATTGGATAGTATCAGTATCTTTGATTCCCTCTGTTCGTGTGACAGTACTTACTCCATCAATGAATTTGGTCCGAAAGATGACATTTGCATTATTAAACATTCCTTCTTTCAGACTTACTACAATGAACTGGCTCTGACTAAAATGTTGTCGGAGCATTCGTCCAATGTTTTGAGTATGGCTCAGATCTAGAGCAGCATCAATTTCATCAAGAATATACATAGGAGCAGGTTTGAATAGAAGGAGAGAAAGAACAAGAGAGAGGGCAAGAAGACTTCGTTGACCTCCACTTAACTCTGATAACGATTCTTTCTCTTTGCCTCCAAAGGCTACACGTACTTCCAATCCATCTAGCACACTTCCTCCAGGAGGAGGTTCTAATCGAGCTGAGGCTCCTGGAAGAAGAGTTGAGAAGATCGAACCAAAGTCTCGGTTCACTTTCTCATAAGTACTAACCAATGTTTCTCGTTTCTTCACATCCAGTTCCTCGATCACCTTTTCGATCTGAGATCGATCATTTTCGATGATTCGTCGCTTCTTCAACAGTTCCTGATACTCTCCTTCCGCCTTCTCCATCATTCCTAATACTTTCTTGTTCAATCGACGTCCCAGTTGTTCTTGTTCTTCCTCCAGAGATTCCACTCGACTTGCTATTTGATTCATATCCAGATTTCCAAAGTCATAATCCGTTCCTGGCTTACCAAACTCACCTTCTTCTGTTCCCAACCATGGATATGTATTCAACAGACTCTCAACTCGATTCTCTGCTTCTTTCCGATTCTTCTGAAGTTTTGCTTTACGAATACTCACCGTCTTCAATTTCGATTCTGTTTCTTCCATTGTATTCTTCACCTGATCTAATTGTTTCTCTAAGGAACGGATCTCTTCTGACTGACGACGAACCTCTTCTTTCTTCTCATTAGCTGCTCGTTTCACTTCTTCATATGTTTCTTTCAATTCACGAACACCCATCTCTAACTTTTCAATCATTTGACTATGTTTCGAGATTGTTTCATTCTGATTCTCCACACTCTTACGAAGTCGGTTTACTTCACCACGCAATTCTTCCGCCTCTAATATCAATTCCTCCATTTCACCTTCTCCCTTCTCTAATGCCTTTGTCTTCTCTTTGTACAAACATCGACTCGACTCCACTTCTCCACTTAACACATCGATATCCCTTCCTGTACTCTGCATTGCCTTCTCTTTTGTCTCTAACTCACTCAGACGAATCGCACCTCGTTTCAGTGTCTCCTCTGCTTCTTCCAGACTTTGAGTTAGTTCTGTCATTTCTTTCCGTTTCCTCTTCACTTCTTCTTCTAGACGAGAAGCTTCTTCCACACCTCTAGAACTCTCCAACACCTCTAGATTGTGGAGTTCCAGTTCCAAACGACTTTGGGCAATACTGAACGCTCGGTGTTTCTCACTCAATTCGTTGAATTCGCTGCGGAGACGGTTCATTTCATTTTCGACTGTATCACGTTCCTTCTGGAGACGCTTCAATGATGCTAAGGAAGCTAATGCGTCAATCTCATGTTTCCGTGAACCACCCTCCAGAACTCCACTTGGCTCTACCACTTCACCTCCCACTGTCGCTGTTCGCACACGTATATTCGGACTGAAAGCCACCTTCTGAGCCACTTCCAGAGATTCACACACTAGTGTACTTCCAAACACAAACTCAATCGCTTCTTGGACATTCTCAGCGTATCCCACAAGTGTCAGAGCCAGACACAATGAACCAGAAGGATCCATACGTTGAGCTTCAATTACTTTCTGAGGAGGAAGAGTGTGGTGAGTGATTCGAGTCAGTGGAACCATCGTTACGTGACGCTGTAACTTTTGTTTCAATAAGGCTTGACCCGTCTTCTCATTGTCCACAATAACATTGTATAGTTTGTTTCCAGCAACTGCTTCCACTGCTCGTGTATAATGAGGGTTTCGTACTTCAATCAGATGAGCTACCATTCCTTTCACTCGAGATCGATCAAATCCAGGTTCAGGATCTGGATATGAGAATTGGAGATTCGGATCCAGACTCGTTTCTGCCTTCTCATACGCACGATTGACTTCATCAAAATGTTCTTCTGTCTTATGCAGTTCACTCTGAACTCGATCATAACCAACAGAATCAAATCGAATCTCATTCATCGCACTTCGTGCTGCTTGAACACGATTTTCACAAGCATTCCGTTCAGTACTACATCGTTCCATTTCACATGAACTCTTTGCTAACAACTCTTCCAAACGACGACACTCACTCTCAGTTGCATTCAACCGTTGTCGAAGTTGTTTCACTCGACTTGCTAATTCAACTTGTTCTCGACGTTGCTATTCATCATTCCTCTTATTCATCCTCACAGCACTCACTAATTCACCGAAACTAGTCACACCTTCACTTCTATCACCTCGTTTTGTACGTTCCAATTGTCGTTCTAGTTCCTCTAAACGAACACGCTCCTCTTCTGCATCCTTCTTCAGGCCATCCACTTCACATCGCTTCTGCTATACATCACTCATGTATCTCACAACAACGCGAATCCGAAGTTCCAATTCTTCCAGAGAATGCTCAGTCACTCGAATACGATCTTCAGTTCGACGAACTTCCTGTTTCTCGCGATCCAAAGACTGAATCTCATTCACATAGTTACTATTCTCTTTCACAAGTTCTTTCGATTGAGCCAATTCGCGTTTCTATCATCACATCCATTTCACACACTCACATGAAGTTCTTCTAACTCACTCCCACTTGTACTCATTTTCGATTCTTGGAGTGAAACAATCTCTCTTTCAATAGAATCACGCTCTTTCTATTCATCACAGTTCACATCAGTACACACATTTAATCGATCCAGATTATCATGAAGATTCAGCTCTTCAGCAATCAATCGATTCTCCATATCTCCTTGACGAAGTGTTTCTCGAGCTTCATAATAAGCATAAGCCGTTTGTTGACGATGCAAACGCTCAATCTCTGTTGAATTCGATGCCCACTGCAAATAGGCACTTCGTTGAGTTCGTAGTTTCTCTAAGGTTGGAGTGATGTCTATGTTCAATCCCAATCATACTTCTACCTTCGTTTAGAATCTTTGTAATCTCAGCCACTTTACTGTCTTTCTTCTCCATCGTCTTTTGAGCTTGGAGTTTCTTCATTTCATACAAACGGGTTCCACACGCTTCTTCAACCATTCCCAGAATCTCCATTGGTTTCATATTCAGTACTTTCGTTATATGACCTTGCATGATCAAGAAGTGAGGATTGTTCACATTCAATTGAACACTGTGAAATAGATTTTGAACTTGATTCACCTGAGCAGTATGACCTTGAATCAAATATTTGTTTCGACCACCTATTACTACTTGACGACTTATCGTGATACGATCATATTGTTCATATCCAATTGGACTTTCTTCACTCTTCTCGTTGTTAAATACTAATGTCACTGTTGCTTTTGTGATTCCTGCTTGACCCTGTTTGTACACCAATTCTTGAAGATTCTTCACACGAACCTATATCATCATTATTCCACAAATACAGAATTCACTTGACTCAAATTCGTTATACCCAGAACAAAACAAATCGCATCTAGGATATTCGACTTTCCACTTCCATTCAATCCTGTTATTGCATTGAATTTGCTGTCAAAACCGGAGATTACAGTTCGGTTGGCATAACTCTTGAATCCGTCGAGAATGATTTCTTCCAAATACATTAACTACATTCATGAGTCATTCTATATCCATCTACTTTAATGAATTGGAAGATAACTTCTTGGAATTCAAAATCGATTTCCTCCAATTCGATTCAAACCGGGAAAATGGTCCTTTCAAATAGATTTCTTCTATGACATTTCCTACTCTGAATTCTGATTTCAAATGCCTGTGTTCATCATTGGGAGTCGAATATGAATGATTGTGTGAATTTGTTCATTTCTGCTTTCTCTTCTGTAGCTGTTATAACTCTTTCCCGTTTCTACTAATTTCTTTCAACACCTTCCCATTTCTATCAATCTCTTTCAATACTTTTTCATTCCTATTTCTATTCTATCATTTCATTTCTATTCATCGAGAAATTGAGAACAAAAGAATCGAATTTGCCCCAATTCATTTGATTTATACATACAATAAATAGAGAGTTGAATGAATCAAGGGGTTCGATAGTTTCGCTCACCATTTCGTTCTTACTCCAGATATCTCTTACCACAAAGCCAAAATGTCTGAAGCTGTAGGTAATCGTTCTTGGATGAATTGGGTTATTGAGGAAATCGAAAAGATGGTTTGGTTGGGAAAAGCAGTGTATAACATTGTTGTTAGGATGCTACTGTTACTCTGAATGCTGAGCAGAAGAAGAAGAGAACTTTCAAGAAGTTTACTTATCGTGGAGTTGATTTGGACAAGTTGCTTGATTTGTCTCCTAAGGATCTGATGGAGTTGGTTGGAGTAAGAAATATTGTGTGATAATTGATTGTAAAGGCTGGAGCTCGTCGTCGTTTCCGTCGTGGTTTGAAGAGAAAGCCTATGGCTCTTTTGAAGCGTCTTCAAAAGTCTGTATGAATTGATGAATATGAATTGATGAATAGAAGGCTGCTGCTTCTGAGAATGAGCGTCCTGAACCTGTGAAGACTCATCTTCGTAATATGATCATTGTTCCTGAAATGATTGGATGTATTGTTGGTGTTTACAATGGTCGCAATTTCAACAACGTTGAAATCAAGGCTGAGATGGTTGGTCACTATTTGGGTGAGTTCTCTCTTTCGTACAGTCCTGTGAAACATAACCGTCCTGGTATTGGTGCTACTCACTCTTCGAAGTTCATTCCTCTGAAGTAAGAAGTTTGTGTGTTTGTGAGGGTGCAAATGGTATTTGTTGTTTGTTATTCGTATCAATGACTTATTGGATGACTTTTGTATGTGATGCACTTGATAGATATTATCTATTCTAATACATTGGAAGTGTTTTTGAAAACGGTATAGAAACCGCGGTTTCGCATTCTTCTTTGGAAACACATTTGTCACGTCCTATGAGTATTCGAAAAGAAGATTTGGACTTAGATAATCCTTTCAACAATTTTAAGTACGTTAGTAGTGCTTAGTAAGTTACAAAGGCTATTTTGGAATGCTGGAAAGGAAAACTGGAAGAATAAAGATCACATTGCGCGTTTGACGGTATTCTACTCCAAGTACCATCCTTCTAAGGTATCTTGCAATTCTATGTTTCTTATTGTAGCTTGGATCTATTTCCACTCTTTTGACGAAATATGAAGGCAGAGAGCTGGAAATGTACAACAACATACTGAAGAAGTATGGAGTTGACGCTTTATCTCCTAAGGATCGTATTACCAGCTTGCTTTCTATCATTTACAGGTGAAATGATGGAGAATACCTATATTCTGATGGAATACTATAAGATTCACAACCCAGAAAAGCTTTCAGGTTGAAATAGTGCTCAAATAACTCATAAATAGATGTTCCATCATTAATCAAGAAGTATGAAGACGATTTCGATGTTTTGTTTGCAAAGATGCAGAAGAAATATGGAATTGATCCTAGAACGGAAATTCAGGTTTCATAATTAATTTTCTGTTAGAATAGGTTCCAAAAGTGGATCTTCCTATAACTGATGTAAAACCAGCCACTTCAGAAGTCCAGAAGGATGTTGAAGATGACGAATATTCAGAATACTCATATGATGAGGATGAAAAGGAAAAAACGTTTCTTCAACGCAAGGATGGAGACAATGAGAACATATTTAGTTCATTGCTGAAGTCATCGAAGAAGCTATTGAACGAGCTGAGTACAGCAGGAATTAAGACCGATGCTAAATCACCCTCTAAGCAGGGTCCAGTGAAGGCTGATATTGGTGGCACTCTGATTGATAATGATGTTTCACTGCAAAATGAGATCAATTCCCGAGTATCTAAATCGCTTGCAGATGCTGTGGAGAGAGTAGATAGTAGCATGAGTGAATTGGTTGGTATCATGAAAACGGAAGATGATTTGTGGCAGAGTCTGAAGGAGGAAATCTCGTATGATCATGTATCTATGATAGGAAGTTATCAGTACATGTGAATGAGAAGAATGAAAAATAGAACAAGGTTGAATTCGTTGGTTGATCGTGTGCGAGCTATTGAAATTATGCTGACGAATCGTGAGGAAGAGGTTGAACGAGAATCGCTAGAAGAATGGAAGAAACAGAAAGAAACGAAATTAGGAATGCTCCAAGAAGTGTATAATAAGCAGATTGAGGAAAAGAAGGAGGAACTTGAGGATCTTCAGTAAGAATAATTGGTGGATATGTTGTAATAGACATACAAAGCCTGTAGAGAAGAGTAATGTGGAAGAAGTGAGTGAGGATGAGGACTTATAAGTTGTTTCTTAACCATGTTCCATCTTGTAGTATCCAAACAAACACTCAAACCATCAGCAAGCATCAGATTTCACTTTTCTCTCTAAACTCATCTATACACTCTGTCTTCTCTTGTTTGGTTGCTCCTTTTACTGCTAGAATTGTCACTAAATCCTCTTCTGTTCCTTCAGGCATGCTATCAATTAATCCTCTCTTTCTCACTCACATATCGTGGAATGAAGCAGCCAAATAGGTCACAGGAGTACCCAGAAGCTTCAACATCATATCAGCCTTTTCCACAGCCCTTGTGACAAACTTGAAGTATCTATTCATCACAACTCTCATTCATATCTACGTTGGAGGAATCACATATTTGAACTCATCCGTCTCATTCTGTTTTATTGTTGGTAACTTCAGGAATAGATTCTTCAATGAATGTAGATCAAGGAGCAGTTGTTGGGCTGCCATCTCGTTCACTCGCTTGCAACGAGTCACTGTATCAAGGAATCGAGGTAAGAACATCATAGCCAATCGATCACAGAAGTTCCGATAATAGATACGAGAAAGGAGATTCCGAATACTGGGGAACTCTTCACACAACACTGTAGAGATATCACTCACATATTCTAGTCTTCATGCTCATCACTCAATCCTACTCGACTGATCTCCAATATCCTGGAAGGTACTCCAATTGATTGATGTCATTGTGAACAGCAGATTCTCCACTTTCCCATACTCGCCACTCACTAATGTCTTGATACCCAGACTCACAGTATCGTAACACTTATCCACCAACTCGCTCTGCAGATCAATACTCTCTCTCACTGCAGCATCAGCCAATTCCCGTGTCATTGACTCCAACTGAGGAACCAACTCTGCAATATAAGCAGCTGTATTGATACTGATGATCACAGATCCATCCCATTCCTACCAATAACACACAGAGTCACGATCTGTTGTCTTCTTGAACTTCACACACTCATCACCGAAACTATCACGATTCTTCATTCGAGGCAATCGATCCTCTAAAGCCTGTTGGAAGGTCAATAAGGTTGTCTTCACTTCTCTATCTCTCATGATCACTTCCATCACCTACACACTCATTGCTACCAATGTCTGACCTGTGCTCATAGTAGCACAACGAGATAGAGTCTCCTTCAGATATTGGAACAGTTTCACTGCTCCTTGTAATACAGGTAAATCACCACCACGAGCCAATTCATCACCCTTAATCACACGTTCCAGTAGTTTGGTGAAGTTGGTCTTTTCACTTGTAACAAAAGCACTCAGATAAGGATCAAAGATACCAGAAATATATCCAAGGAAGGAAGGCAATTCATCCTACACTTCATTCCTCCTTCTTCTCATACCAATGAATTCACATATTCTTTTCCTTCTGCTTCAATACGCTCTTTCTCTGCTGCCTTCAGTGCTTCACGTTCTTCCTATCAATTATTCGAATCCCTCACAATAACTCGTTTACGCAATCGTTCATATCGCAAACGAATTCCCGCGGGACTTTCACTATCCACAATCTGACCTTCTTCATCCAGTTCATAAGGGAAGTTCTCAGGTGGTACATTATTCTTGCCCAGATCCATCTTCAATACCAACTCCTACAATATCACTCCCTTTTCTCTCTCTCACTCGTTCAAATTGCATAGTAGTACGTAACGCAGATACCAATACAGGCACATCCACCATCTCAGGTGTTTCATATCGAGATAATACTGTCTGAACATGTTCCTTGGTTCGATCACAGAAGAGCTGGAGGAGATGAGCATCAACATGCCAATTGTAGGGGAAGAGACATTGATACTTCGCCTCATAACTATGATTCATCTCTTCTTATCACATCTACTCAGCAAGTGTCTTCCAGAACCAATGGAAACGACGCTCCATCTGCTCCAAACTCTCTCCTGCTGACTCAGGACGGAAGAGCTGTTCGTAATTCTTTAGTTGATTGATGCAGAAGGCTGTGATGAGTCGATTACGCGTCTCCACACCCATAGCCTCAATCACCTCTCTCTCACTCTCTCATATCACTCTTACGAAACATGCCGCTTGAAGACGACTGCGTGTTACCAACTGATCATCGAAACCATTCTCCTCATTCTCCAGTGTGTCCAACATATCCTCTGTGATGGGCGACGAAGAGCTTCCATCGAATGTATAGACCAAATCCTCCACCTGCTCAAAGTCACCAAAGATTGAAGTGCAGAAAGCATCTCGAAGGATCTGAACACGTTGCATGAGAACACCAATCTACAATCAAGAAACAAATCCATCCAAACTGTCTCAATATCCTTGTATTTGTCGAAATATCTGCTTAACTGCATTACTGCTCCCATACTCCGAGCTGCCTTGATGTACTGACGTGTGTCTTTCAAGGCTTCTGCTGCATCCAGAGATGAAATGAACCTAATTGATAACAACAGATAACAAGAAAACACATTTGAAGACGTGCTAAGGCATTCAGACTCTCTGTCAGATTTCGTTTTGCCGTATCCAGTTTCGAAATATTTCTTTCTATCATTTCCACATCAATCTCTCACTTGCAGATGACTTGAACCAATTCCTCCGAATGAACTGCCTTCTCTTTGATTTCAACAATTCGACCAAATAGATCGCTAATCGTCTGTTTAGCTTCATTAATATCTGCTTCTGCTGACCGACCGACTTGTGATTGTTCTCGTACCTAAACTTCATTCAAACTCATAAATCTAATACTGTCTGAAGAATCTGATCTTCCAGACCTTGGATTTGTTCTGCCAATTCCTCAGAGTAACTATTCAAACGAGTCATAGCTTCTTCATCTGGAAACTACAACTGTTACAATCCAATGCTAGCATGAAACCTACTTGTTCATTGATAAAGACAACAGGATCAAAATCCGGAGCATCTAGTGGATCTGTAGACTGATAGATCTATGGTTCTGAAGATAGAATAACAGTGGATACACTCTGAAGGGCTTCATCAACAACAGGATCCAACACAAGTGTGAAATCTTCAGTCTGGTCACTCATGTTTCCAAGTCCAAACAATAGATTCAACAAATCCTGTAGAATTGACACAATCCATCCAATGACAAAAGAAGAAGGTATTTTGGTGATAGAATTGGGAGTGTTTTGGGAATCAGAAGATTATCGACTTTCAGATTACAATAGGATCCATCGGTGAATGAACAGCTTCTGAGGATATTACTGAGATGAACTGAGAATAATGGGATCCCCTGACATCCTATCGATTCATAGTACCTCTTTTCTATTCTATTGCATGAT
>ERZ824480.3757-NODE-3757-length-9982-cov-3.955374_pt1 | contig 9982 bp, 10 predicted proteins | sample MGYA00519861_ERZ824480 | MGnify/ENA primary metagenome ERZ824480 (study PRJEB31778, sample SAMEA3449152) | human gut metagenome | biome: human gut; feature: human-associated habitat; material: faeces | place: United Kingdom | collected 2010/2012 ...
AGTTTGTAAACTCGATAAGGCCTCTTATATAAACCTCGTCCGAATAGTGCTCGCGCCTCACCTCGTCCGCGCAGCCGGCCAAAAAAGGCGAGTCGCCCGACGAGAGAAGGAGAGAAAATTCAGAGTCCGAAAGGTTTTTTTCTTCCTTTAATTTTAAGATGAGCTCTTTTTCGTTCAAAATAATCACCCTTAAAAATATAGCATATTTTTGCCGTTTAGTCAACGAGTTAAAATAATGTTTACTTTTTTGTATTGATTTTTTTATCCGGGGCGTGTATAATATATTAGATATTATTAAAAGGGGAATAAAATATGGACGAAAATTTTGAAAAGAACACCCAAAAGGAAGAAGACGATAACTTTGCCGATGTGAACTACGGCAGGGAGGAGTCAAAAGAGCCCGAAGCTTCCAAGAAAGAGAAAAAGCGCTCCACGGGCTTCATCGCCGGCATCGCTCTGACGCTTGTTGCCGTTATCGCGGTCGTTTTTCTGGCGAAGACCTTCATCTTCTCATCGAAGGAGGCGGGGCTCTCTAATATGTATAACTCCAGCATCGGCATCGTGAAGGGCAAAAAGCTCTATCACGCCTCGGTGGACGGGACGGAGTTTGCAAAGACTGACATTAAGACAGGTGAAAAAGAGGTATTTAAGAATTCATCGGTCGCGTTTTTGGCCGAATATAAAGGAAAGGTTTATTATTACGACACGGCCGAGAAAAAGTATTACCGCCTGAACGAGTCGGGCGACGATGTGCTGATCCACGACGGGATGACGCTCTATCCCCAGTTTTCCGGCAACTATGTTTACTACATAACGCCGGATTCGACCTATGGCGGATTCGTGAGAAGAACGCCCATCTCCGGCGGAGACGAGGAGATAGTTTTAAACGTCAACTGCTCATATTTCACGGTCGAGTCGGGAAATATCATTTATTATGACCCGGCGATAGACGACCTTCTCATTGTCAAGATGTCGGAAGCTATGAAGTTCGCGAAAGAGGCAGACGGTGAGGCAAACGAGTCGGCGGACATCAAGGCCGTTGTGCTTTTGGAGGACACTGCGGCGTCGTATGTCAACGTCAAGGGAAGATATGTTTACTATTCGGACGCGGACGATTCGAATAAGATAAAGCGCCTCGATATGTCCAAGGGCGATATTATAGAGATCGGCCACGGCATCATGGGCAGTTATATGAATATCTATGACGACTACATTTATTATGTAAGCCCGTCGGATAACCGCATTTACCGCTGCGACCTTGACGGGTCGGACATTCGCGATCTCACGGGCACGAACTATGCGCGCACCGCCGGCGTCAGCATCTATGACGGATATATGGTCTACTATGCGCTTGTCGGCTATTACGACGATAATATGCAGACGCAGTATAACCCCGTCATCGTCGTTGCGAAGACTGACGGAACGAGAATGTGCGAGATTCCCGGAAACGGCGGAGCGGATATAATCGACGAATCGGAAAATCAGGGCGGAGAAGAGAAGGATACCGGCGAGACGCCCGATGAAACAACGCCCGACGGAGCGACCGACGAAGCGCCTGCTGCGGCCGAGGGCTGATAAGTGACTCTTAAAGAGAAAACCGCATTTGGCGGTTTTCTCTTTAATGCATTTTTGCGGCACTCCTGTTTGGGGAAATAGTGAAAAGGTGCGCCAAAGGCGCGGTAGGGAACGGCGCTTGCCGACGTTCCGCAGAGATTGCACCCAACCCAATGTCGAACCGGATCGTTTGGTGCAATACGAAATTTGTGACGAAATTGTTAAAAAAGTTTGACAAACCGAAACATTTGTGATATAATAGGCCTATCGGGGATAAAAGGGAGAGGCTCTTTTAACCGAACGGAGGGTAATATGTTTGATAAAAAGTTCAGAAAACCGTATATGACACTCGCGCTGACAGCGGTGTTCTTAATAACGAGCATGTTCGCGGCGAACGCGGAAACGCTCTCTCAACAGCTTTCAAAAGCACAGAACGAGAGAAAGGCGGCCGAACAGCAGTTATCGAGCATTCAGTCGCAGAAAAAGAACGCTCAGGCCGTAAAAACTCAGTTAGACTCCGAAATATCGAGCCTTAACGCCGACATTTCGAGCCTTCAGAATCAGATCAGGCAGACCGACGGGCAGATAACGACGAAACAGCAGGAGCTCGACCAGGCGGAGGCGGCATGCGAGGAGCAGTTCTCTTCTTTTAAGACGAGAGCGAGAATAATGTACGAAAACGGCCCTTCGACCTATATCGAAATGCTTTTCGCGTCGGGCAGCTTTTCGGAATTTGCGTCCAACGTTGAAATAATCAAGAACCTTTTGGACTATGACGAGAAGGTTTTGGAGGAAAGAAAACAGGTCAGAGAGGCCATTGCACAGCAGAAGGCGGAGCTTGACGCGGTCCGCGCCGAGCAGGAGACAAGAAGGCAGATGCTTTCCGAAAAACAGGCTTCGCTGACGACGAAACAGCAGACCCAGGCGGCGGTCATCAGCCAGCTCGCACAGCAGGAGCAGATGATATTAAACCAGACCAAGGAGCAGATGGCAAAGGAAAAACAGCTCCAGCAGAGAATAAACCAGTCAAGAGCGGTCAGCAGTGTGAGCACGCAGACCTATAAAAGCTCTCCCTCGGTAACCACGGCCAAGGCCGTATTTTCAGGCTCGGCAAGCGGGTCGGAGGCAGTCAGAATCGCGAAAAGCTATATCGGCGTTCCCTATGTTTACGGCGGAACGACCCCGAACGGATTTGACTGCAGCGGCTTCGTTCAGTACGTTTACCGCCAGATGGGGATCTCGATAAACCGTGTCGCGGCCGACCAGGCTAGAAACGGCACATATGTCTCAAAAGAAAACCTTCAGCCCGGCGACCTGGTGTTCTTCGCAAAGCCCGGAAGAACGATTCACCATGTCGGGATGTATGTCGGAAACGGGCAGTACATTCACGCACCCTACACGGGCAGAACGATCACGATCGAGAACCTGACGAGAAGGGATTACTACACTGCGAGAAGAATCGTGTCTTAAAACACCGTATTTCGGTAAAAATACACAGAAAAAAACACTTGCAATTTATAAAAAAGTGTGGTATAATATGTTTTGGCATAAAAGAGTGGGAATTCTCCCACTCTTTCGTATTATATAATAAAAACCGGGAGATGAGGAGCTTGTCAAAAGCGGAAGAGATAGCGGAAAGAGAAGCGGAAGCGATATGTTCGGGCTGCGGGCTTTACGTTTACGATGTTGAGTATAAAAAAGAGGGCGGCGAAAATGTTCTTCGCGTGTTCATCGATTCGGATTCGGGAGTGACATTGGACGACTGCGAGAAAGTCAGCCGCGCGCTGTCGGACAGACTCGATGAGTTAGACCCGATCAAGGGCGCGTATGAGCTTGAAATTTCCTCGCCCGGAGTTGAGCGCATCATAAAAAGGGACTGGCACTATGACAAGGCGCTCGGCAAAAAGATATATGTCAAGCTTTTCGGCTCGGAAAACGGCGAGAAGGAGCTGACCGGCATATTGAAAGAGGCCGGAGACGGATTTTTCGTGCTTGAGACCGAAAAAGAGGACATAAAAATAATGAAAGATAAAGCGGCTTTAGTAAGAACCGTGTTTGAATTTTAGGAGGTATGCGAAAAATGAACCAGGAGCTTATGGCGGCGCTTTCCGAGCTGGAGCGCACGAAAGACATTAAAAAAGACTATATGATCGAGGCGATCAAGGCGGCGCTCACCGCGGCATGCAGGAAAAACTACCTTGACAACCAATATGTCAAGGTCGAGATGGATCCGGACACCGGCGCAATCCGTGCGTACACGCAGAAGAAAGTCGTTTCGGAGGTTGAAGACCCGGTAAACGAGATCTCACTTGAGGAGGCACAGGCGATAAAGCCGACCTATGAGGAAGAGGATTTCGTTGACTATGAGGTCGATCCGATGAGATTCGGCCGTATCGCGGCGCAGACGGCAAAGCAGGTCGTTATCCAGAAGATCAGAGAGGCTGAAAGAGGACATCTGTTTGACGCATTCTCCGAAAAAGAGGGCAAGATACTGACAGGCGTTATCCAGAAGGAGGACAGAAAGGGTCTCATCGTTTCGCTTGAGGACAACGCGGAGGGAATCCTTCCCATGGGCGAGAGGATACCCGGCGAGGAATATCACTATAGCGACAGAATGAAGTTCTTTATTCTTGAAATAAAGAAAGGCTATTCCGGACCGCAGATTATACTTTCAAGAACGCATCCCGGCCTTATCAAGAAGATGTTTGAGCAGGAGGTGCCCGAAATTTCCGAAGGCACTGTAACGATCAACGCCATCGTGCGCGAGGCAGGTTCGAGAACGAAAATGGCCGTTTCCTCGTCCGACGAGAAGATCGACCCGATCGGCGCATGCGTCGGCCAGAAGGGCATGAGAGTCAACGCTGTTATGGGCCAGATGGGCGACGAGAAGATTGACATCATTAAATACAGCGAAGACCCGGCGGAGTTTATCGCGTCGGCATTGAGCCCGGCGAAGGTATCGTCCGTCACCGTTTCGGACGAGGAGAAGAGCGCGTTCGTCACCGTTCCGGAGTATCAGCTTTCGCTTGCTATAGGCAAGGAGGGCCAGAACGCGAGAATGGCCGCGCGCCTTACCGGATATAAGATCGACATAAAGAGCGATTCCGAATCCGCTGAAAAAGAGGAATAATTATGGCAAAAAGCGTACCTTTGAGAATGTGCACTGTATGCAGGGCAAGCAAAGAGAAAAAGGACCTTATAAGAATCGTGAAAAATAAAGAGGGCGAAATTTTTATCGACCCGACGGGGAAGGCTAACGGAAGAGGAGCCTATATCTGTAAGGACGGCAGCTGCGCGTCCGAGGCGGAGAAGAAAAAGGCGCTGGAGAGGTCGTTTTCAGCACCCGTTAAAAAAGAACTGTTTTCGGAGCTTGCCGCTCTGAATAAGAATGACTAATCGTGGGGGTGTATCTATGGCAAAAATTAAAGTAAATGAGCTTTCAAAGACTCTGGGTGTCAAAAGCTCAGACCTGGTGGAGCTTTTAAAGAGCGCCGGCTCGGCCGTTAAAGGCTATTCGAGCCTGATGAGCGATATGGATATGAACATCGTTTTGGAGCATTATACAAAGCTTTACGACGACGGAACAGATATATATGAATTTATGAAGTCGCTCTGCCCGGCTGTTCCCGAAGTTAAGGAGGAGCCCAAGAAGGAAGAGAAAAAGGCGGAAGTCAAGGAAGAAAAAGATCCCAAAAAACAGCCCAACCACTCGAACGAGAAGCGCTATGTCGATACGAGGGCGAACGTGGTGGATCTTGATAAATACAAGGATTCGGAAAAGATCGAGGAGCTTGCTCCCGAGCTTAAGGACACTGTGACGAATAAGCAGAAGATCAAAAAGGGCCCGAAGAATAAGTCGCAGGCGAAGAAAGAGGCTTTCGTTCCCAAGCACACAGAGCCCAAGAAAAAGGAAAAGCTGGAGATCGAGATTCCCGATGAGATCGTTGTGTCCGAGCTTGCCGAAAAGCTTAAAACTACGCCGAACGACGTTATTAAGCGCCTTATGCTGATCGGCGTTATGGCGAACCTTAACCAGACCGTCGACTATGACACCGCGGCGCTCATCGCCGAGGATATGGGCGCGAAGGTTTCAAAAGAGGTCATCGTTACAAAGGAAGACCTTTTGTTCAACGACACGCCGGATAACCCAGAGGATCTTGTTCCGCGCGACCCGGTCGTTGTCGTTATGGGTCATGTTGACCACGGTAAGACCTCGCTTTTGGACGCGATAAGAAAGACAAACGTAGCGTCCGGCGAAGCGGGCGGAATCACCCAGCACATCGGTGCATACAGAATTAAGATAAACAACAGACAGATTACGTTTTTGGACACGCCCGGCCATGAGGCGTTCACCGCAATGCGTGCGCGCGGAGCGCAGGTAACGGACATCGCGATACTCGTTGTCGCGGCGGACGACGGAATTATGCCCCAGACTATCGAGGCTATCAACCACGCGAAAGCGGCGGGACTTACAATCATCGTCGCGATCAACAAGATCGATAAGGACAACGCGGACGTTGAAAGAGTTAAAAGAGAGCTTTCCGAAAACGATGTATTAATCGAGGAGTGGGGCGGAGATACTATCTGTGTAGAGGTTTCCGCAAAGCAGAACAAGAATATTTCGGAGCTTTTGGAGATGGTCATCTTAAGCGCGGATATGCTGGAGCTTAAGGCGAACCCGAACAGAAAAGCGAAGGGCACGGTCATCGAGTCGCGCCTTGATAAGGGAAGAGGACCGGTCGCAACCGTTTTGGTTCAGAACGGAACGCTTCATCAGGGCGACGTTGTCGTTGCCGGCACATCGGTCGGCAGAGTCAGAGTTATGACGGACGATAAGGGCGGCAAGATCAAGCAGGCAGGCCCGTCCGTTCCCGTCGAGATAGTCGGACTTTCCGAGGCGCCCGAGGGCGGCGAGCTTTTCTTCGCGGTTGACGATGAGAGAGCGGCGCGCGACGTTGTCGAGGCAAGAAAGCAGAAGATAAAGGACGAAAACATCAAGGCTGCGTCCGCGGTAAGCTTGGATGATCTTTTCTCGAAGATCTCCGAGGGCGAGATGAAGAACCTTAACATCATCGTCAAGGCGGACGTTCAGGGTAGCGTTGAGGCGGTTCGCCAGAGCCTTGAAAAGCTTTCAAACGACGAGGTAAAGGTAAAAGTAATTCACGGCGCTGTCGGTGCGGTCAACGAGTCTGACGTAATGCTCGCCTCCGCGTCGAACGCCATCATAGTCGGCTTCAATGTCCGCCCGGATTCCGGCGCGCGCGTTGCGGCTGAGGCAAAGAACATCGATATGCGCATGTACAGAGTCATCTACGACGCGATCGACGAGATCGAGGCGGCAATGAAGGGTATGCTCGCTCCCAAGTTCAGGGAGAAGGTGACAGGCCACGCCGAGGTAAGACAGACCTTCAAGGTTTCGAGCGTGGGCACGATCGCCGGCTGCTATGTAACGGACGGATCGGTTTCGAGAAACAACAGCGTGAGAATAGTGCGTGACGGTATCGTTATTTACGAAGGACAGATTGAGTCCTTAAAGCGCTTCAAGGACGACGCAAAAGAGGTTGCCGCAGGCTTTGAGTGCGGTATGAGCGTTGAAAAGTTCAACGACATCAAGGAGGGCGACGTCTTCGAGAGCTTCACTATGGAAGAGGTTGAAAGATAAATGAGTTTTGACAGGACAGACAGAATATCCGGCGAGGTCATGCGTGAAGTCTCGGGTATTCTGCGCGAGATAAAGGATCCGCGTATGAAGGGCATGATAAGCGTGTTGGACGCGCGCGTCACCAAGGATCTGTCATACGCCAAGATAACGGTGAGCGTTCTGGGCTCAGAGGAGGACAAACGCTCCACCGCCGCGGCGCTTAAATCGGCCGCAGGATATATAAGAAGGGAACTTTCACACCGTGTGGATATGAGAATAACGCCCCAGCTCAATTTCGTCATAAGCGACGCGATCGAGCACGAGGCGCGCATTAGCAAGATGATCTCGGACGCTGTGGGGGAGAAAAACAGATGAGTGAGTTTCTTTTAATCAAAAAGGAATTGGAAAAAGCGGAGAGCATTGTGATCTTAAACCATGTTAATATGGACGGGGATGCGGTGGGCTCCGCGTTTTCCTTGGCGTCGGTCTTGTCCCGCGCCGGAAAAAACGTTAAGGTTGCGATCGAGGACGATCCGCCCGAATACTTAAAAGGCCTCTGCGACGACTATATCAAGGAGTCGGACGAGGTTTTTGACCTTGCCGTGAGCGTCGACTGCGGAGACGAAATGCGCCTCGGCAAAAGACGGGGCATTTTCGACAGCGCGAAAAGAACCGTCTGCATCGACCATCATGTTTCAAACGAGGGCTTTGCCGATGTGAACCTGATAAGGGCGGAGGCTTCGAGCACGAGCGAGATCGTGTTTGAATTCATAAAATACATTGGGGCAAATATTACGCCGCGTGAGGCGAACCAGCTTTTTGCCGGTATAATCACGGACACCGGCGGATTTAAATATTCTAACACGACGCCTGAGTGCTTTTCGATAAGCGGCGAGCTTTTGAAAGCGGGAGCAGACATAAACAGCGTCTGCATCGAGATATACGAGTCAAACTCGCTTTCCAAGCTCAAATTAAAGTCAAGGTGCTTAGATTCTATAAAGCTCTATGCCGGCGGAAAAATATCGGGCTCTGTGATAACGAAAAGGGACTTTAAAAAGACCGGGGCGAAAGAGTCCGACTGCGAGGGCTTCTCGCAGATCGGAAGAGGAATCGCCGGAGTCGAAGCGTCCTATTCGATCACGGCATATAAAAATGTCAAGGTCAGCTTAAGGTCAAAACGCTATGTTGACGTTGCGAAGATCGCCGCGTCCTTCGGCGGCGGCGGCCACAAAAGGGCGGCCGGCTTTTCACTGCCCGAGGGCACGAACATAAAAAAACTCGAGAAAAAACTCATTGATATGCTGACCGAGGAAGTTGAAAAGGAAAATCTATGAACGGCGTTATTGTAATTGACAAAGATGAAAATATGACAAGCTTTGACGTTGTCGCGAAGATGAGAAAAATATGCAAAACGAAAAAGGTCGGCCACACCGGCACGCTTGATCCGGACGCGACGGGCGTTCTTCCCGTCTGCATCGGTAACGCAACCCGTGCGGCGGACATTATGACCGGGGCGGACAAAAAGCGTTACAGAGCCTTGATGCGTTTAGGGAGCGCGACCGACACATTTGACGCGTCGGGAAAGGTGACTTTGACAGGCGACGCGTCAATAATTAAGGATGGGGCGATAGAGAGCGCGGTCGAGGCCTTCCGCGGCGAGATAATGCAGGTTCCGCCGATGTATTCGGCGATAAAGCACGGGGGCAAAAAGCTCTATCAGTTGGCGCGCGAGGGAAAGACGGTCGAGCTTGAACCGCGGAGCGTTAAGATACATTCGCTCGAGATTTTAGGACGAAACGGAAACGATGTCACGCTTGACATAATATGCTCCAAGGGCACATATATAAGGTCGCTCTGTAACGACATCGGCGAAAAACTCGGTTGTTTTGCGCACATGGCGGCGCTTCGGCGCACCGCGAGCGGAAATTTCACCGAAAACGAAGCGGTGAAGCTTTCAGAGCTTAACGAGGAGAACGCCGAAAATTACTTAGTGCCGACGGACAGGCTCTTTGACTACCCTGAGTTTAAGGCGACCGGCAAACAGGAATACCTCATAAAAAACGGCGTCGCGGCCTACTGCGAGGGCGAAGAGGGGCTCTACAGAGTTTATTCGGAGTCGGGAAAATTCCTCTCGGTGTCCGAGATAGTTGTGATCGACGGGAAAAATTGCTTAAAGCTGGTCAAAAGCTTCTGGGGGGAAGGCAAATGATAAAGGCGTTTAACGGGGAAAGCTTTTCGGGCACGGCCGTTTGCATCGGTAATTTTGACGGGGTGCATCTGGCGCACAGAAGGCTCATCGAAGAAACCGTGAGCGAGGCAAAAAAAGAAGGGCTTAAAAGCGCCGTCTACACGTTTTATCCGCATCCGGACGAGTTTTTCGGCAAAAAGCAGGAAAAGATAACGTCCGAGTCGGATAAGGAAGGGCTCATCGAGTCGCTCGGGGCTGACATTTATTACTGCCAAAAGTGCGATGAGGCGTTTTTATCAAAAAGCCCGGAGGAATTTTGCAAAGACGTATTAAAGGAAAAACTCGGCGCAAAAAAAGTCTTCGTGGGCTATGACTTCACGTTCGGAAAAAACGGGAGCGGAAAAGCGGAGGATCTTTGCGCGCTCGGTAAAAGGTTCGGGTTTGAATGCTTTGGTGCGGGTAAGAGGACTTGAACCTCCACGAAGTTGCCCCCACTAGAACCTGAATCTAGCGCGTCTGCCAATTCCGCCATACCCGCATATTCGGTTTTTGCTTCTCTGGTACTCTCACCAGACAGCTTTGCTATTATAGCACATCCA